>Ga0208462_1000837_pt1 | contig 25506 bp, 25 predicted proteins | sample AD_SCU001_MetaG_FD_184452 | JGI IMG/M metagenome (GOLD analysis project Ga0208462, IMG submission 184452) | Active sludge microbial communities of municipal wastewater-treating anaerobic digesters from China - AD_SCU001_MetaG (SPAdes) (version 2) | ecosystem: Engineered > Bioreactor > Anaerobic...
GAAGCCAACTTTCTCGTACGACTTGCATGTGTTAGGCACGCCGCCAGCGTTAGTTCTGAGCCAGGATCAAACTCTCAAGTTTTAATCCTAGTCAGAAAGATTTCTCTTTCTTAATTTCGCGTGATTTCAATAAAAAATTTTTGGGACCCACAAATCAATCATTTCCCACTATTTAATTTCCAAAGAGCCATTCTGAAACGAGCCCTGACCTATAAACCAAGTAAACTTTATTGTCAAGAACTTTTTTCAAAATTCAAAGAAATTTTTAAATCCGGCAAGCAATCACTTGAGCATCCGATAACTACGGTTTACATCTCTCGGTGTACTTATTGAAAACTTCAACTTACCTCAAAGAACTTCTTTGTGAACAGGAGTGAGCTTCTACCCCCTCTTCGCCTTTGTGTCAAGAAAAAATTATCATAAATTTTAATTTATTTCCCAGACACAACATTATCCTTATAAATACAAGAACATAAGACAGCAAATATTTATCAGCAAGCAAACGAAAATTTTAATCTCGACGAGAACAAAGACATTTCAAGTTTTAAATAAAGCTGCTATAAAGGTGCAGCGTTAAACAAGATTATATTTCACGAAAGGTGGATAATTATTTGATATCTAAAAGCATTTATCTCAAAGACATCAAGCAGGGCGAGAAAATATCTTCTTCTTTTCTAGTTGCTGAAAAAAATATGGCCTTTTCCCTGAAGGGATCGCCCTATCTGACCGTAAAACTCAAGGACAAAACCGGAGAGGTTGACGGCAAAGTGTGGGATAACGCTGTAGAATTTAACCAACAGTTCAAAAAAGGCGACGTCATTGCCATTGATGGAAGAGCCAACACTTATAAAAACACTCTGCAGATTTCCATTATTTCCATAAAAAAATGTGATTGGGAAGAAGTCGAACCGACTGATTACCTGCCGGGCGCTGAAGGCGATGTCAATGCTATGTTTGACGAAATCCTGACCCATGTGGAAGCAGTACAAAACGACGCTCTGCGGAATTTGCTTTATGTTTTTTTTAAAGACGAAAAAACAGCCAGGCTGTTTAAGCGGGCGCCGGCGGCTAAAGGTTTCCATCATACCTATCTGGGTGGACTTTTAGAGCATTCACTTTCAGTCGTCCGCCTATTGACAAAGATTGCCGAACACTATCCCTGGCTTGATAAAGATTTGCTCATTACAGGCGGGTTATTGCATGACATCGGCAAAATTTATGAATTCTCTTATGACCAGCTTATCGAATACAGTGATGAGGGAAGATTAATCGGCCATATTGTTATGGGCGTTGAAATGATCGATGATAAGATTGCGGCAATTCCCGGATTCCCGCTGCAGCTTTCGTTGGAACTGCGCCATATCATTTTAAGCCACCACGGGGAATTTGAATACGGATCACCCAAACGGCCGAAAACGATGGAGGCGCTGGCCGTCCATTACATGGATGATCTGGACGCAAAACTCAATGCATTTAAATCATTTACGGGCGCCACGAACAATGCCGATTCCGACTGGACGACGTATAATCGCTTTTTTGAAAGATATTTATATAAGAAAAAATAGACGATTCTAAATTATCCTTTTCGTGTTCGTTGCAGCAAAGACGGATCTTCCAGCCATTGCTTTATTCTATTGGCGTCACCGACACGGCTCAATTTGCCTTGAGAATCGAGCAGCACGATCAATACCGGACGCCGGGCCACGCGGGCTTGCATCACGAGGCACCGGCCTGCTTCATCAATATAGCCGGTTTTGGAAAGGCCTATCTGCCATCTACTATTTTGCACCAGATTATTGGTGTTAATGAACTGAACCGGGCGGTTTCCTGCATAAACAACAGCTTTCTTACAGGTCGTAAATTCCCGGATAAGACCATAGCGGTAGGCGGCATCCACCAATCGCGCCAGGTCTCGCGCGGAAGAAACATTGCCTTTGGATAGTCCGGTGACTTCTTCAAAGTGCGTTTCTGACAGCCCCAGAGACCGGGCCTTGGCGTTCATGGCGGCGACACAGGCATTGACACCTCCCGGATAGGTTCGCCCCAGAGCGTGGGCGCAACGATTGTCGGAAGACATGAGGGCAAGCAGCAGAGCATCCCGGCGTTGAAGTTTCGTCCCCACCGGCAGCCGCGAGCGGCTATGCCGCATAAAATCCTTGTCTTCAGCTTCGATGGTCAGCGATTCCTGAAGGTCCATCCGGGCGTCAAGCACTGCCATGGCGGTCATAAGTTTGGTAATGGACGCGATGGGCGTGACCGCCGTCGCCTGCTTCTGAATCAGGAGTTCACCCGTCCGTTGGTCCTCAACCAAAACAACCGCTGAGCGCAAAAAAAGTTTTTGCGGAGCTTTACGGACGGCTTGAACGGATAAAGACTTTCGCTGAGAAGACCTCGTTTTCGCTGATTTTGCAAGACCCGCAGTCGCCTGGCACAACAGCATGACCATACTCAAGAAAACTACTATGGACGCCATGTAATATTTATTCGCCATGTATTCTCCATTTTTTGAATATTCCGGAAGGCTTTTAATACATTCTTAAACCAACGCTGCAACCTTCTCCCGTAGAAGGTCGTAACTATGCATATTTTTCTTAACCAGTCAACTCATGGCCGCCTCCGACAACTCCTCTCGGGGCTATAATTCGGAACAAATCCTGTCTTTTCCATTTTTCTTTGCCTGGTACATCAGCTGATCAACCCTGTGCACAAACGCTTTCATGTCTTCCTGCGGCCTGTATTCAGCAAGTCCAATGCTCACCGTCATATGATAAACTTTACCCGGCGCCGGAGCAAAATCCTCTTTTTTGAACTCCGTTCTGATTCTTTCTGCTATTACCGCAGCATTCCTGCTTGTTGTCACAGGCAGGAGGATGGTAAATTCCTCCCCCCCGTAACGATACGCGGAATCCGTCTTACGCATGCATCTTTTGATAACCTGGCCGAGCCGCGACAAAACCTGATCCCCCTCGACATGACCATAAGTGTCGTTGACCATCTTAAAGTTGTCCAGATCGAGAAGCATGAGACTCAGCGGTTGTGATTCATAACGGTTGACGCGGTCTATTTCCATTTTCAATTGACTGTAAAAGTGTCTGGAGTTGTATAAATGGGTCAGTGCATCGACGATGCTCAATGCACGGTATCTTTCCTCACTCTCCCGCAGCGCCTCTTCCATGCGTTTTTTTTCAGTAACGTCTTCCAGTGTTTCCAGAGCGCCGATCATATCCCCCTTTGAATTCCGGATAGCGGCAGCAGTAATACGCAGCCAACGGCCTTCTTCTCCTATTTGGGGGAAAAATTCCGTCACCTCATATGCTCTGTCCGTTAAACTGGAATGGACATACTGACCGGAATAGTACTGGGGAAGCGCTTCCATCAGGCCGTCTACCAAAAGATGCGCCATGCAGGGACGCTCTTTTCCGTAAAAGGCTTTTAAATCCTGCACCGTGCCAATTACTTCTTCGGCTTTCTTTCCGCTGAGAATCTCCATAGCTTTATTCCAGTGCAGAACTTTATGATCCTTCCCGATCACAAAAGTGGGAAAAGGCGACCCCAGAATAATACTGTACAATCTCTCACTTTCCCGAAGTGCTTCTTCCGCCTGTTTTATATCCGTGATGTCCAGCGCATTGCCGAGAATGGCAGGCCTGCCGTCATAATGGATGGGCGTCACCGTCTGCGATATCCATCTGATTTGATTCTGTTTAGTCACCATTCGAAAATCAAATGCGGCATTACGTTCTCCCGCAAGCATTTCTTTGGACATCCTCTTTACTTTGTCTCTATCCTCCGCGTAAACCATGATGTCCGAATCCTGCCCCACAAGCTCTTCCGACGTGTAACCGGCATAGGCAATGGCGCTCGTGTTAATAAACCGGAATTTACCATCCTGCACGATGAAAACGACGGCAAAAGAGCTTTCCGCCAGCGTCTTGTAGAGCTCTTCAGCCTGTTTGAGATCCGTAACATCCAGCGCATTGCCGAGAATGGCGGGTCTGCCGTCATAATGAATGGGCGACACCGTCTGCGAAATCCATCTGATTTGATTCTGTTTAGTCACCATCCGAAATTCAAATGCGGTATTACGTTCTCCCGCAAGCATTTCTTTGGATAATTTTTTTACTTTTTCTCTGTCTTCCGGGTAAACCATGATGTCCGAATTCTGCCCGACAAGCTCTTCTGACGTATAACCGGCATACGCAATGGCTCTCGTGTTAATAAAGCGAAATTTACCATCCTGCACGATGAAAACGACGGCAAAAGCGCTTTGCGCCAGCGTCTTGTAGAGCTCTTCGGCTTCAGCCAGCTTGCGCTTCGCTTCCGTTTTCTCCAACTCGCTTAATTGCTCATGTTTTCGAATTTCTTCCAGACACCGTTCCCTTGTCTTATCCTTTCTTTTCATCTCACATGCGTACCTCTAAAAATATTGAAAGCAGTTTTTAACGTTTAATATTCATCACTTCAGGCTGGCCAGCACAATGACGTCAATCCATGATAACTTTCTTGAATCCGGCAGGCACAGGCAAGTCGAAAATGGACAAATCATCTGTTTTTTCAATTTTAAGATCAGAATATTTTAGATCAATGGAAGCGATGCCGTCCGCCATCCTGACATCGATTTCGCCGGCAATCGGGCTGCCTTCCCTATAATCGGAAAATGAAGCAGTATAAAGCAATTTCCCATTTTCATCCAAGCGCTCGAGCCTGCTCAAACGACCGGCAGGTTCTATCCATAGCGTTTGCACCACTTTACCTTCAACCTTCATTTCTACCCGCAGATTATTTTTTTCCGGGTAAGACTGATAAGCGATATCTCCGGTTAAGGGAGGATAGGTGCAAGTAAATATCGCCACAATATCTTCAATAGTGACCGTCCAAGGAAGAAATCTCGCCAGGTTGCGGTTGTCGGGCGTGCCTTGATAAAATTCGCCTTTCCCCGGCAATAAAACCTTCATTTCTTGGGGAGTCGCCGCCAGGAATAAATCCGGCGGTCCCAGAGGAGGAAGAAGTTCCAGCCGCAGATAGGATGGTTTTTTGATGACGAGGGCTGCCTGCAGCGGGAAGTAACCCTGGGGTGTAGTGAGGTTGATCCGGGCTGCAGCACTCAATGTATCGGTTTTCGAAACGGCATTGGAAATCGTCAAAAGAATGTTTTGCGTTGAAGGATAGTGGGAAATAACAGCTTTTTTAGTGCATCCTGCATTCAATATCGCAGGGATAATCAAAAACAGAATATTCCTCAAAAGGTAAAATCGGCTTTGCATAGAAAAAGTTTCTTGGATCGCTTGAAGTAATTATCTGCACAATAAAAAATTGTGCTTATTTTCGGGAAGAAAACGAATTCATTTTTTCTTTATTAAACTTTCCAGTTTTTTTTGCAGCGATTCTTTCTTCGGATCAATTTTCAGCGCCTTTTCATATGCTTCCCGTGCTTCTTTGAACCTGTCCATTTTCAGATAAATGTCCCCCAGATGCTCAATTATGGCTGCATCCGCCGGCATAATCTCCATCGCTTTCTTTATCCGGGAAAGCGCCTGTGCAAATTTCCCCTGTTTAAAATATACCCAGCCCAGACTGTCAATTATATAACCATTGTCCGGTTTGATTTGCAATGCTTTAATAATCAATTTCTCGGCTTCAGCCAGTTTTATGCCGCGGTCGGCGTAACTGTAGCCGATAAAATTAAGCGCTTCCGCATTGTCGGGATCGATGCTTAAAATCGTTTCCATTTCCCGGATGCTTTCCGCGAAGCGGTTCGTCTTTTCATAAATAGCACCCAGACTGTAATGCATGTCGATATTCCCGGGAATAACTGCAAGCCCCTCTTTTAAAATTTTCTCCGCGCCGGATAAATCTTTGTTTTCTTCATAAAGAGAGGATAAAAAAAGATAAAAAGGAGCTTCATCCTTCTTTTTGGCAATCGATTCTCTCATCAGTTGAATTGCCTCAGGCAGCTTGCCCTCTTTTTTCAGCATCATGCCCGCGTGAATTCTGGCATTGGTGTACAAATTGGATGCGGCGGATATTTTTTTATATTCATCCAGCGCTGATTTGTTGTTATTGCTTTCTTCATAAGCACTGGCCAGTAAATAACGGGTACGATCATCACCTGTATTTTTCTCCAGCACCTTCAAAAATTCCACAACGGCTAAATCAAAACGTTTCATTTCATAATATAAAAGCCCCAGGGCAACCCGAACGTCAACGTTGTCGGGATTAATAACCAGCAACTGCTGAAATTCCTCTCTTGCGGCTTCATATTTCTTTTCTTTAATGAGAAGGTCCCCGATCTTCACCCGTAAATTCATGCGTGCGGGATTGATTTCAATGTAATTGCGGTAAACCTCGATGGCCTTATCTATTTTCTTCTGCTTTTCGTAGAGGGCGGCCAAATCGAATACCGCCGCTTCAAAATAAGGCCTGGCGGAAATTGCTCTCTGGTACATTTCGGCCGCGGCATCAAATCTTTGCATCTCCGACAGCACTTTGCCGTAGTAGTATATGGCCATTATATTGTCGGGATCCAGTTTCAGCAATTTGATGAATATTTCTTCCGCCTTGCCGTATTCCTTTTCCTCTGCATAAATTGTGGCCAGGTAAAGATGGGCGATTTCATTGTCCGGTTCCAGTTCAATCGTTTTTTTGTATTCTTTGATTGCCTTTTGATATTCACGGATGTTCAGGTAAACACCGCCCATAATCTGATGCAGATCGCTGTTGTCCGGATCTAGGCCCAGCGTCTCCTCGCCCAAATTCACCGCCTTGAACAATTCACCTTTTTCTGCATAAAGAGAAACAAGCTCCGTTTTCAGGTAAACCGAATCGGGGTCTTCTTTAAGCGCCTTTTCCAGCTCCGCGACTGCTTCGTCAACCTGTCCATCGAGGCGCAGAAGAACACTCAGCGAATAATGATGTATTGATGAAGCGGAACTTTTATCCGAATGAACCCGAGAAGAAGAAGTGAAACAACAGCCGGCAAATGCCAGAATTGCCATCGCCAACGGCAGTATTCGATATTTATGTATTTTTTGCATAGGAAATAATTATTGTCTCCCGGCTCTAAGATATTTTCAGTTCAAAGAAAACAATGAACAGTCTTGCCGCGCTTTATCCTTTTGCCAGCTTAGAAACCGGGACGATTACCACACCCTTTTCCCGCAGTAGTTTATTGGCGTCCCTTATTGCCCGTATTGTTTCCGGATACGGGTGGCCGATAATTATAATCGGTGTAATATTACCGGCTTCCGTATCCCGGGCAACGCCGGTTAATATTTTGTAAATCTCATTATAATTGCGGTTGTTATCCAGAAATATTCTCCGTGAGGCGATCGGCAGGTCTGCCTTATTAGCGGCCGCCGAAGCTTTCGAGTTGGGTGTTGTTCTCGAATCGATAAAAAACATGTTTTTAGCCTTTAACCGGTCAAAAACCAGCTTCAGCTTCTTTTCATCACCCATGAATTTTGAACCCATGTGGTTATTTACTCCCGAAACATAGGGCACGGAAGCCAGGTTTTTGTTCAACTGGAAGAGAAGCTCTTCTTCGTTCATATCGGTAAAGAGAGCACCCTTCCCCGGATTTTCGCGAGGATAGGATGCAGGTTCCATGGGCAGATGTAAAAGTATTTCTCTGCGGGCGCGATGCACAGTTTCGGCTGCTTCCCGCGTATGACCGCAAAAAGGCATAACAGCGAAGGTGATATTAGCGTCGATTTTCAGAAGTTCTCTTACCGCTTGCAGATCGTTGCCTATATCATCAATAATTATCGCCACCTGACGGCGCTGCGAGGGAATCTTTGTTATTCTGGTTTCAACTGCCTTTTCTTTCTCTTTTTTTCTTTCCAGCTTTTCGCTTTCTCTTTTTTCTTTTTCCTTTTCCGGCAGGCTTTCAGGAATGACAGCCACTTCTTTGGGCTTTTTCTTCTTTTCTTTTTCCTGCAGCTCCGTCTTTATTTTTTCAGCCTGCCTGGCTTCTTTCTTTGGCGGTTTTACTTCCGTATGTTTTTCTTTCCACTGCAGAATGTAGATTATCGCCGCGATGGATAGAATAATTAATAATATCAGTACAATTTTAAGAAAACGTTTCAACAGTTTCATAGGTTGGTATTGGAATGCTCTTCATTAAAATCAGCCGGTCGATTTTTTTTTCATGATCTCCCAGCTCTTCAAGATATCAATTGCCGTTTTCAGTTGATTATCCTTAGCCGAATCCGAAAGATCCATAGCATCCTTCAGCATCGTTTCGTCGAGTTTGGTGCCGTCTTCTTTAGCCGGTTTGATGTGCCCTTTAAGATCCTTTTCCCTGACCCGGTCTTCCCAGTCATTATCCGCATCGTCTGTATGCCTTACATATTTCACAAAGATATCCGGTTTTATGCCTTCCGCCTGAATGGAGCGTCCTTTGGGGGTATAATACCGGGCGGTAGTCAGTTTCAGCGCCGAACCATTTTCCAGCGGTATTATCGTCTGCACCGAAGCCTTGCCGAATGTCTGCGTTCCCGCCACCAGAGCCCGGCCATTATCCTGAAGTGCGCCGGCCACTATTTCCGCCGCACTGGCCGTACCCTCATTAACCAGAACAACAATCGGACAGGTTATTTCATTGCCGTTGTCTTTTGCTTGTATTTTGGATTCCATACTCTTTGTACGACCGCGGGTGGAAACAATAACACCGGATTTAAGAAAGATATCAGATACTTCAATTGCCTGAACGAGCAGGCCGCCCGGATCGTTTCTTAAATCCAGCACCAGCCCTTTTATGGGACGCAGCTTACCCGTGACATCCTTCAGAGCTTTACGCAAATCATCGGCTGTTTTTTCGTGGAAAGAGGCTATCCGGATGTACCCGATATTGTCTTCAAAGGTTTTGGCTTTCACGCTCCGAATCTGGATAACGGCGCGCTTCAAGACGAAATCTTTGGGCTTGTCCATTTTCTCCCGCATGATGGTGATCGTCACTTGAGTATCCTTAGGACCGCGCATCTTCTGGACAGCCTCCATAATTGTAATATCTTTAGTGGACTTGCCGTCAATTTTAATAATCTGATCACCTGGTTTTATACCGGCATGGTAGGCGGGCGTGTCCTCGATGGGTGACACAACTGTCAAGACATCCTTCAACAAGGTAATTTCTATGCCGATTCCGCCAAAATGCCCCTTGGTTTCCACCTCCAGCTCCTTGTACATTTCGGCGTTCATAAAAGCGCTGTGCGGATCAAGAGTTTTTATCATGCCGTTGATGGCGCCCTGAATAAGTGATCGCGGATCTACTTCATCAACATAGTTCTTCTTCACCAAATCAAAAACTTCGTTGAATGTCTTAATATCCTTATATATCCCTTTTCCCGGAGCAGGCGCCTTGCTGTCGGTGGAAGGCGCAAAAAGAATAATTCCCCCCAGAAGAACAAGAACTAACAGAAGCCACTTATTCGATACTTTTTTCATGACAATCCTCGCATTACAGGGAATATGATATAATTAATCTGAACTTATATCACCTTTCCTGATATTTTCCATATATTTCAGATATTTTAAAAAGATAAAAATGACGAGCCCGCAGAAAAGCTGAGAATTATTCTATCGACCAGATAGTTTTATCCTTGGAATCCTTGAGTACAACATTGAGACCGGCCAGTTTCTCCCTGATTTCATCCGCTCTGGCCCATTCCCGGGCGGCTCTCGCCGCCTGCCGTTCCTTGATCAGGCTTTCAATTTCCGCTACGTCCAGGCCTCTTTTACGGACTTCCATTTCTTTATCGGTTTGAAAGAAATGACCGGGGTCGTCCTGAAAAATGCCCAGAACGGCGCCGAAATGCTCAAAAGCTTTTTTCGCTTCCGGTAAGACGGCAGATGCAGCCGCCGCAAATATATTTTTTTCGGCAAGAAGAAAGTTATTCACCAGCCTGACAGCTTCAAAGACATACCCCAACGCCTGTGCGGTATTAAAATCATCGTCAAGCGCCGCATCGAATTTTTCCGTCAATTCGCCCAATCTATTTATATATTCTTCCTGTTTGACCTGCGACTTGTTTTTGGCCGGCGCACCGTCGGCCGCCGCTTCCGCAATTTCCTTTAACTGCCGCAACGTCGAATAACATCTGATCAGGCCTGTTCTGGCTTCGTTGAGCGAGCTTGTAGAATAATCGACCGGGCTGCGGTAATGGCTCTGCAGCATGAAAAGGCGCAGAACTTCCGGATGGTAATTTTTCAGAATATCCCGGATCGGAAAAATATTGCCCAGCGATTTGGACATCTTTTCCGAGTTGACTTTAACAAAACCGTTGTGCATCCAGTAGTTGGCCGGGGGGTTGCCGCTGGCCGCCTGCGACTGGGCGATTTCATTTTCATGATGCGGGAAAATCAAATCCTCGCCGCCGCCGTGAATGTCGAAAGTTTCCCCCAGATAACGCCTGCTCATTGCCGAACATTCAATATGCCAGCCCGGCCGGCCCGGCCCCCAGGGAGAATCCCAGAAAGGTTCGCCTTCCTTGCTGGCTTTCCACAGAGCAAAGTCCATCGGATTTTTTTTCCTGTCGTTAACGTCCACGCGGGCGCCGGCTTGCATTTCATCCAGATTACGACCGGAAAGGCCGCCGTATGGACTAAACTTGTTCACTTCGAAATACACGTCGCCGTCGACGGCATAGGCATACCCTTTTTCCATCAGAACATTAATGAGGGAAATCATATCATCCATATGTTCGGTGGCTTTGGGAGTTATGGAGGGCGTCTCCACGCCCAGTGCGGTCATATCTTCATCATGCAGTTTTATAAAACGCTCTGATATTTCAGAAAAATTCACTCCTTCTTTTTGCGCGCGGAGGATGATCTTGTCGTCGATGTCGGTGAAATTTTTAACATATGTAACCTGGTAGCCGCGCGACCGCAGGTGTCTGACCACTACGTCAAAGACTACGGCAGCGCGGGCGTGGCCGATGTGGCAGACATCGTATGCCGTAATTCCGCAAACGTAAATTCCCACTTTGCCTTCCTGCAGGGGCTGGAAGATTTCTTTTTTTCTCGTTCGTGTATGAAATATTTTTATAGGCATAATTTCACCGTTTTCAATCTTACTAGGGATAAAGCGGAGCTGTCTGTAATCCGGCGTCTTCTTTATTGCCGCACAGGATATTCATGTTCTGCACGGCCTGTCCGGCGGCGCCCTTGACCAGATTATCGATTGCCGAGATGATAATCACCCTTTTTGTCCGCGCATCGACGGTCAGACCGATGTCACAGAAATTAGAACCGCAAACGGACGAAATATTGGGAAACACACCGGGAGGACAAACCCGCACAAATTTTTCTTCAGCATAAAAAGACGAATACAGAGAATGCAATTCCGGCAGGGAAATATCCGTTTTTAAGCTCGCGTAAATTGTACTCAAAATGCCCCGTTTGACGGGCAGCAGATGAGGCGTAAAGGTAACGGCAAATTTTTCACCGGCAAGCTCGTTCAGTTCCTGTTCAATTTCGGGCGTGTGCCGATGCTGGCCGACTTTATAAGCCTTGAAACCGCCGCCAACCTCGCAAAACAGCGACCCTGTCAACGGTTCTCTTCCCGCCCCGCTGACACCGGAGGCGGAATCGGCAATGATAGTGTTTACAGCTAAAAGTCCATTCTTCAAAGCCGGGGCCAGGCCCAAAATGATGCTCGTCGGATAGCACCCCGGATTGGCTACAAGCCGGGAGCCCTTTATCTTCTCCCTGTAAAGTTCGGGAAGGCCGTAAACGGCATCTTTCAGGTAATCTACGCTGGAATGCCCCGCATACCATTTTTCATATGTTGCAATGTCTCTTAACCGGTAATCGGCGGAAAGGTCGATTACCTTTTTCCCGGCTGCAATAAAGGCGGGGGCTATTTCCATGGAGACACCATGGGGAAGAGCGAGAAACACAACATCGCATTTCCCGGCTATGTCTGCCGGCGTTGCATTTTGATATTTTAATGATGTCAGGCCGTAAAGCGACGGGAATACTGCGGCTACCGGCTGGGAGTCAAAACGCCGTGAGGTGACGGCGACCAGCTCCGCTTCCGGATGCCCCGATAAAATTCGTATAAGCTCCTGACCCGTATAACCGCTGGCTCCAAATATAGCTGTTTTAATCATAAAGCTCCAAAAAAAAGGGAGGCTCAAAGCCCCCCTGTTGAATTTTAACGTTTGGAGAATTGGAATCTTTTCCTCGCCCCCGGCTGTCCGTACTTCTTTCTTTCCTTAACTCTGGCGTCTCTGGTGAGGAAACCTGCTTTTTTCAGTATAGGACGCAGTTGGACATCATATTCCAAGAGGGCTTTAGAAATTCCATGTTTGACTGCTCCGGCTTGACCGGCTACTCCTCCGCCGCTGACATTGACAAATAAATCAAACTGGCCGTTCTTGCCGGTAATCTCGAAAGGCTGCCTGATGATCATCTTTAAACTGGGACGGGTAAAGTACTCTTCATAGTTTCTTTTATTGACGATGATGTTACCGCTGCCCGCTTTCATATAAACACGGGCTATGGCGTTTTTTCTCTTGCCGGTTGCATAATAACGTTGTTCTGTTTGTGTCATACCTTCTCCAAAAATAGTAAATATTCAAACAAATCTTATACCAAGCGGGGAAATTAGACTGTCAGAATATGCGGGCACTGCGCTTCATGCGGATGAGCATTGCCGGAATAAACTTTCAACTTTTTCAACATTTTCCTACCCAGATTAGTCTTGGGTAACATTCCCTGAACCGCAGTACGAATCAAGTTTTCCGGCTTCTCGGCCAGCATTTTTCCTGCACTCGTTTCTCTCAACCCACCGGGATAACCTGAATAGTGATAATAAACCTTATCTGTCAGCTTTTTGCCGGTTAACATAATTTTTTCAGCATTGACGACAATAATAAAATCACCTGTATCAACATGCGGGGTATAAGTCGCCTTATGTTTACCCCTTAAACGGCGAGCCACTTCAGCAGCCAGTCTTCCCAATACCTGACCGGAAGCGTCCACCATATACCATTCACTATTCGGTGTTTCTTTCTTTGCCATATAAGTCTTCATAAATAAAAACCGCCAAGGAATAAAAATTTAAAGGCGCAAGCTATGCAAATTTGCCTAGTTTGTCAAGTAAAATATTTACTGCGCATTGTAAAAATCAATTCATAATCTCTATCTCTGCCGCCGTTTTTCCTTAATCCCCAAGATCGACTGTGCGGCAGGCGTATTCGAGAATTGTGTCCGCCTGTTTCGCAGCCGCGATGTTGACCCGTGGAGAAAGGGCGGGCCTCAGTGCGATGTCTGAGTGCAGGTCACCAATCATAATCAGATTTCCCCGAATTGGATGGACCGTGATATCGTCGCTCATGCCGTATCCCCCCAGTCCGGAAACGGCGACAATAAATTTGTCCAGCGGCAGCAGCTGCGCAATCAGCATGCTTTTGCTTTCGGCGCTGTCGAGGCATTCGGCGACAACCGGACAATCGGCAAATAAAACTGAAACGATGAATTGGTCAATTTTTCTGATTTCTATTTCGACCTGCACGGCGGGGTTAATCCGCAGCAAATTCTGCCGGAGGGCTTCAACCTTGTACATTCCAACCTGATCAGCAAAATAGAACTGTCGATCCAGATTCGTCGTTTCCACCACGTCGAAATCAATAATCTTCAGTTTTTCAAATCCGACCCGAACAAGGTTCGCCGCACAGTTGGATCCCAATCCTCCGGCTCCGGCAATTCCGACTTTGATTTTCCTGAGCCTGCCGACATTATTTTCGCCTATTTTTTGCGTCAGATGTTCATAAAATTCCAGGGTCATATCCCGAAAATCCAATCATTAAAAACAGGTTCGTACCCCCTCTGTCGAATTACGGCCATAACTTCCGGGATGCTCCGGTGATCGGCAATCTCAAACTGGGACAGCGCATTGCCCTTCGCCGCCTGTGCAGTGTAGCCGCCGACGCTGGTTGCGGACCCCGCCGACATGCGGGTAATGCCGAGCGGAATAAGGTGATCCCGGAAACGGGATGTTTCTCTCGTCGAAATCGCGATGCTCAACCGGGGCATAAACAGGCGCAGGGCCAGAATAATCTGCACTATGTTCCGGTCGGTTACCGCGCACATGCTCTGAAATGCGCCGGCGTGCGGCCTCAGCCTGGGAACAGACACTCCAATTTCCACGTCAGGGAATCGATCCTGCAGGTATCGGGCGTGCATTCCCAGAGCAAACACTTCTCTTCGCCAATCCGCCAACCCAAGCAGGGCGCCGATATTGACCTGCCTCATACCGGCCTGCGCGCCCCGTTCCGGAGTTTCCAGGCGAAATCGGAAATTACGCTTCGGACCGGCAGGATGCACACTTTTATAAATCTCTTCATCGTACGTTTCCTGATAAACGGTCAGTCCGTCGACGCCGTCGGCGATCAGCAATTTATAGTCCTCAACGGCAAGAGGATAAATCTCAATGCCGATGGAACTGAAGTAGCGCCGCAGTATGAGAACGCACTCCCGCAGATAATCGAGCGGGCTCTCCTTCTTCGATTCCCCGGTTAACAGGAGTATCTGACGCAATCCGGCGTCCGCCACAAAAGCCGCTTCGCGTTCAACCTCTTCCAGACTGAGTTTCTTTCTGAACCCTCTGTTGCGGGCGTTAAAGCTGCAATAAAGACATTGGTTGTCGCAGTAATCCGACACATAAATCGGCGCATAGAGCTGGATGGTTCGGCCGAAATGCCGCAGCGTAATCTCCTGCGCCTTTTCAGCCGCGCGTTCCAGATAGTTCTCCGCAGCTGGGGAAAGCAGGGCCCAAAAATCGAGCGGCGAAGTGTCTTCCTCGGCCAGGGCCCGTTCGACATCGTCATTACCGACGGCAGCGGCAGCGCTCCCTTCGACATTTTTATAGCGGCCGGAGTAATCGTAATAGCTCATCGCCGGATCTCAATCTCCATCGCGCAAAAAGCCCGTCAGGGGCGAAGAAGCCCTGGCTTCATCAACACTTTCGGCCAGACCGCTTAAGTAAGCCAGTCTTCCCGCCTGGACTGCCTGGCTGAACGCCCGGGCGTAATCGATTGGATTGCGGGAAACGGCAATAGCGGTGTTAACGAGCACCGCCGCACATCCCATTTCCATGCATTCACAGGCATCAGACGGTTTCCCCAGTCCCGCGTCCACAATGATCGGCGCCCTGATTTCCTTAATCATAATCGCCACCAGTTCTTTTGTTTTTAATCCCCGGTTGGAGCCGATCGGCGCCCCCAGGGGCATCACCGCGGCAGCGCCGCATTCGGCCAGCCGGCGGGCTACGGCGAGATCCGGGCTCATATAGGGAAAGACGACAAAACCTTCCTGAACCAGCGTTTCGGTGGCCTTCAATGTTTCCAGATTGTCCGGCAGAAGATAACGATTGTCGGCGATAACCTCGATCTTGATCCAGTTTCCAGCGCCGGCGGCCCTGGCCAGCCGGGCGATGCGGACCGCTTCATCAGCCGTCCTCGCCCCGGAGGTGTTGATCATAACTTTGCACCCGGATGGAATATAATCCAGAATGTTGTCCGCTTTTGCCCCGCTGTCGACTCTGCGCAAAGCCACCGTCGTGACATCAGCCTTTGCAGCCAGCAGCACATCCCGCATCATCGTGTTGCTGGAGAACTTGCCTGTTCCGACAAAAAGCCGGCAGTTGATCTTAACCCCGCCGATTTCCAAACTATCTTCCTTCATTATCCACCTCCGACGAAACTGATTATTTCGATAGAATCTTTGTCCTGCAAGGTGATCTGCGGCCACTGCTCCCGGGGAATGATCTGAAGATTAACCTCAACGACGACCTGCTTTAGTGACAGCCCACGATTGATAACAAGTTCTTGTAAAGTCATCATTTTTTCGGAGATTTCTTCTTCCATACCATTGACCTTGATTCTCATGTGACCTCCCCGTTTCTTTTATTAGTCATCAATCGGCTCTTGTACCATTTTGTCCGCGCGGCAACGTTCTCCGCCTGCATGATATCCCGGATCAGAGCTATATTGGATACTCCTGCGGCCAAAAGAAGATCCAGATTATTCGTGCTGATGCCGCCGATAAAAACCACGGGTTTCAACGCCGTTTGCAGCACCCGGCGTACATCGCCGGTTCCAATATGGTAACTTTTTGTTTTGGTGGGGAAAAGGGGGCCGAAGGCCACATAATCCACATCCATCTGATTGGCCCGATGAAACTGTTCCAGGCAGTGGGTGGACAAGCCGATGATTTTATCTCGTCCGATTATCTGGCGCACCGTATTTACCGGATATTGCCGTATGTCTTCCTGCCCCAGATGAATTCCGTCCGCCTCCAGTTTCTTGGCCAGCAGGGGATCATCATTGACTATAAAGGTCACCCCATTGTCTTTACATAAAGAGGCAAGCTGGCGTCCCAGACATATCAGTTCTTCTGGTGATTTATATTTCTCGCGCATCTGGAGAATATCGACACCCGCGGCTATCGCCTGTTTGGCGATGAGCATCAAGGGTGCTGCGCCTCCATATTCTTCACTGAGAACGAGATAGAGACTGCCATCTTTTATGGCCGGTATACATTTTTGCCGCAAACAAAAACCCCCTGTGCTTTAATTCAAAACACAAGGGGTTACATTTTCTTATCATCCCTACGCTGGCATTACCCAGATCAGGTTATGAGGGTTATCCGTTCAATCTACGGAACTCTCAGGCCGACGACACGACCTCCCCTTGTGTTCTTTTGACGAGTTGCATTAAACACATCTTATTATATCTGTCAATTATCAATATTGGAAAGCAAGGAATTATAGTGGATCCATATTTGTACAACGGAGGCAAATCCACAACGGACGAAATCAATAAGCAATGAATGATGCTGCAATTTAAGAAATGTGATAATACGACGTCATGAGATTGATATGGCTTAATAATGTTTCGGTCAGTTTCGGCGGGCCGCCGCTGTTGGCGGACGTGACGCTGCAAATAGAATCCGGTGAACGAATCGGGCTGCTGGGCCGCAACGGTTCCGGCAAGTCCACTCTGCTGAGAGTGCTTGCCGGCGGTATAGTTCCTGACGCAGGAGAAATTATTAAAAGCAACGATATCCGTGTAAGCATGCTGCCGCAGGATGTTCCGGATGACCTGTCAGGCTCGGTCTACGACATCGTGGCCGCCGGCGGCCTTGATAATTTTGAACTGCTGCAGGAGTATCACCGCCTCACCTCGCGAATCGCCACAAACGGCGATGATAATGAATTGCTGGACAAACTCGAACTTATTGGACACCGGCTGGAGTCATCCGGAGCCTGGAATCATCATCTCCGGGTCGAAACGATCATAAGCCGGATGGGGCTTAATGAAAACGCTGAATTCCAAACTTTATCCGCCGGAATGAGACGCCGGGTTTTTATGGCGCGCGCGCTGGCCGGCGACCCGGATGTTCTCCTGCTTGACGAGCCCACCAACCACCTGGATATCGACACCATAGTCTGGCTGGAAGATTTCCTGCTGGGCTATAATAAGACTATTATTTTTGTAACCCATGATCGCGCATTTCTGCAAAAGCTGGCATTGCGTATAGTGGAGATCGACCGCGGCAAGCTCATATCCTACAATTGCAATTACCGTACATACCTGGAACGAAGGCAGACCCTGCTGAATGCGGAAGAGAAGCAATGGCATGATTTTGACAAAAAGCTGGCCAAAGAGGAAGCATGGATCAGGCAGGGCGTTAAAGCACGGCGTACCCGGAATGAAGGCAGGGTCCGCTGCCTTCTTCAAATGCGCCGAGAGCGGGCCCAAAGGCAGACACAGACGGGTTTGGCGCGCCTGGCCATTCAGGAAGCCGAAAGAAGCGGCAGGCTGGTTGTGGAAGCAGAAGATATCAGCTTCGCATACGAAAACAAAGAAATTATTAAAGCTTTCTCCACCGTTATCATCCGCGGCGATAAAGTGGGCATTATCGGACCTAACGGCTCAGGCAAAACCACCCTTCTGAAAATTCTGCTGGGTCAGCTGATGCCGCAGCGGGGACGTATCCGGCAGGGCACAGGTCTGCAAGTGGCCTACTTCGACCAACTTCGGGCCGGGCTCGAGGAGAACAAGACCCTCAAAGACAATGTAGCAGGCGGCAACGACACCGTCTTTATAAATGGATCTCCCCGGCATATCGTCGGTTATCTCCAGGATTTTCTTTTTCCGCCGGCGCAGATTATGGCGCCGGTCAATTCACTTTCCGGCGGGGAACGCAACCGGCTGATGCTGGCCAAGCTTTTCGCTCTTCCCTCCAACGTAATGGTATTGGATGAACCTACCAATGATCTGGACGCAGAAACACTGGAACTGCTGGAAGACCGGTTAATGGATTATAAAGGCACAATCCTGCTTGTCAGTCATGACCGGGAGTTCCTCAACAATGTTGTGACATCCACGATTGCCTTTGAAGGCGGAGGGCGTTTGGAGGAATACGTGGGCGGTTATGATGACTGGGTTGCCCAACGAACGGTGCAGACAGAGCCGGGAAGGATAAAGGTCAGGGAAGAAAAATCCAAAAAGGAAAAACCGCCCCCGGAAAAACGCAGACTCTCCTATAAAGAGAGATTGGAACTCCAGGAATTGCCGCAGAAAATAGAAGCACTGGAAAAAGAAAAGCATGATTTGGCAGCGATCTTAAGTTCGCCTTCTTTCTATGCAGACAAAGACGCCGCAAAAATCAGGACAGCGGGCGACAGGCTGGCCTGTCTTGACGCCGAGCTGGACATTGCCTACAACCGCTGGGATGAATTGGAAAATCTCGCCGGGCAACCAGACGACCAGAATTGATTTTTTGATTTGGCGATCTTGTTCCCGATCATTTCCCGATCATCAACAAATAAAAAAAGAGGCTCTTTCCGCCTCTTTTTTATTTCCGCCCGCCTCTTAAACTTACTTTATTTCCTGCAATTTTGAGCGCGCCACACGGGCCTGATTAGTATTCGGATAATCTTTGATAACCTGCTGTAAAAGCAACTTGGCGCTGGTTTTATCCTTCAGATTCAGAAACGATAACCCCTGTTTCAGCAACGCATAGGGAACTCTCTTGCCCCTGGGAAAATTCTTGGTCAGCTTTTCATATTCCAGTATTGCTTTTTCATAATCTTTTTCAAAAAAGTAGCATTCGGCAATCCAGAACTGGGCATTTTCCGAATGCTCGGATTTAGGATATAAAGCCAGAAAATTTCGAAATTCCGTCCTGGCCTTATCATAATTGCCCTCTTTAAAAAGCTGATAGGACGCGGAGTACATACTCTCTTTGCCCTGTTTTTTGGCCGCATCTTTTACGGAGCCGTTACCTGACGTTTTTTTTTTATCACCGGTGTCGCTTAAACCATCTTTTTTACCGATTTCCAGAAAGTTTTCGATAAAATTGATTTTGAGGAGTATATTTTCCAGCTTCTCCTCATCTTTTATTCCCCGGGCCGCATCCTTTTTCAATGTTTCCACCTGCCCCCGGAGCTGTGAAATACCGTCGCGCAGTTCGGCGATATCCGCCGCCGTATTGGCATTGCTTTTCCTTGTCTGCTCCAGAACTTCAGAGCTTTTTGCCAGCTCCTTTTTCACGGAGTCAACGGTAGCGTCAAGCCTGCTGTCCATTTTCTGATTAAGTTCCGTACGCAGCGCTTTCAGCTCGCCCCTTGTAGCGCAGCCGGCAATAATGAGCAATATCAACAACCAAAGGAGATAATTAAGTTTCCTCACCTGTTACCTCTGTTCTAAATTATTTGTCTTTTACCACGAAGTGACCCCGACGGTTTTTCGCCCAGGCTTCTTCGTCATGACCGGGATCAAAAGGACGTTCTTTGCCGTAGCTGATTGTTTTGACTGTTTCTTCTTCTACACCCAGATTGATCAGATATTTCTTTGCTTCATCGGCTCGTCTTTGACCTAAAGCCATATTGTATTCGGCGGTGCCTCTTTCGTCGCAGTGACCTTCGACAATAATGGAAACATTGTTATTTTCCAAAAACCAGTTGGCATTAGTTTTGAGAACTTCGCGGGCATCCGGCCGGATGCTGGACTTGTCGAAATCGAAATAAATATCTTTAATTACACCCTCCGCCGCTGCTGCTTTAGATGATTGTCCCTGTTTCTCTCTGCCAGCCTGCTCACCGGCCAGGCCTGCCTTACCTGTTTGACCGGATGTAACTTCCCCGGCCTCGCCTTCTTTTACCACGGCTTTTTTTTCGGCGCAGCCGGCAAACATGCTCAGACTGAAGGCAAGTACGACAATAAAACCTATCCAGATCAAGTTCTTTTTCATTGCTTAGGCTCCTTTCCATCAAAAAATCAGTTCGTCAAACACTTTCTTCAACACATGAATATTAAATCGGCGGAAAAATCGCAAAATAACAAAGGAGCATGAAGGCGACTCCCGACAACTGCGTTGTTTTGCTACACTGCCGTCAAATTCACGCCTTATCATAGCGGTTTTATATACGGTAAACGATAAAAAATAACAATGTTAAAATTAGGCGCGAAAGACACTATTTCAACCTCGGCGACCACATCGGCATCATGGCGAAACCTCCACCCTCCCGTAGAATTCTTACGTTCGTTCCATTGGCATTCATAACACAAATTTTGCTTTTTGAACCCGTTCTTGAACTATAGGCAATCTGCCTGCCGGACGGAGACCAGGAGGGAGATTCATTGTCCGCGGCATCAAAAGTAAGCTGCGAGAGGTTATCACCTTCCTCACCAATAGTGAACACTTGAAATCTATGATTAACGAGTCCTTCAAAAGCAATGCGCCCGCCACGCGGCGACCAGGCCGGGGTGGTGTTATAGCTGCCTTCAAAAGTGATTCTTTTTACATTACCGCCGTCGGCATCCATCGTATAAATCTGCGGTGATCCGCCACGGTTGGAAACAAAAGCTATTTTTTTTCCGTCCGGCGACCAGGAGGGAGAAACATCGATTGAATAGTTGCTTGTCAGACGTTTCAGCCTCATATTTTGCACTTCGAGGACATATAATTCCTCATTGCCGTCTTTGCTTAAAGTCATTAGTAATTTCTGCCCGTCCGGCGACCAGTAGCCGCATAAATTAATTCCCTGGAAGGAAGCTACTTTTCTTTCCGCACCGCTGCTCAAATCCCGGATGTAGATGGCAGGTACGTCGTTTTTAAATGAAGTAAAGGCCAGAAACTGGCCGTTGGGCGACCAGCGCGGGGCAATAATAATGGAGCGGTGGCCGGTAACTGTTTTCAAGTCGGAGCCGTCATAACCAACAGTGTAAATATCGCCCTTGTCACCCTTTTTGGCTACAAATGCGATTTGGGTATCAAAATCTCCTTCCTCACCCGTAAGGGTGAACAATATATCGGTGGCAATATTTTTTGCTAAAGCTTTTAAATCGTCGCGGCCGGCGGTATATTTCTTGTTAAACAGAACCTCCCCTTTGACGACGTCATATAAACGGCATTCATTGCTGATTTCTTGTTCGCTTTGCTCAACAGTTCCTTTGACCAGATAATCGGCCCCAATCATCATCCAATTGGCAAAAATGACAGGATTAATAAACTTATCGTCCAGAAAACTTTTTTTGTTTAGCGGATTAAATAACCCGGTCAGTTTTAAATACATTTTTATTTCGTCGGCCAGCGCCACGCCTAAGTTACCGGATTTAGAAACAATACCGGCATCAGCGGTGTTAAAATCACAAATAGCTATGGAAAAAAGCCGGAAGTTGGGCGAATTGACATCGACATATACTTTAGCCGCCGCATCGCCACCAAAGAATACAAATGAAGATATCAATAAGGCGATCAGCATTGATGGAATACTTTTTTTCATTGGGATTTTTTTGCCTTTCTCGATAATCAGCGTAATTGCGAAGGGTGAAAACGAATTCCTATTTCCATAATACCGGAGGGATACGCCGCCGGCAGAGGCGGAAACGGCGCCGATTTCTTCACTGCTTTCATGGCGGACTCATCATAAATTTTGTTGCCGGAACGTTTTTCAAATGCTGCGTAGGCCAGCAAACCGTCGCGTCTGATTCTTATTTCGATAACGGTTACTATATTGCTCTTAGGTTTTAATTCCGGTGGTATCGACCAATTACTATGCACCCGGGAGGAAACAAAGCCGGCGTAATCGCTTGCCTGTCCTCCGCTGCCTCCGGCTGCCGTTCCGCCGGACGTTTCTGAAATTGATGCCCCCCCGGCTGCCGCCATCCTGTCCGTACGTCCTCCGGAATTGTTCCGCGGCAATGAATTGGAAGACATTCTCTGCGCCAACCCTTTCCTGCGAATGGCGTTTATCGCCTTTTCTATACTTATCCTGTCTGTGTCTGCTTTTTCAATGGGAACGGATACCGACTGGTTGATTTGCTTTTTGTAGATGAATGAATTTGCCGCTTCACCTGCTATATCCGCCTGCTCAATTTCTTTAACCAGTGATGATGATTCCTGACTCTTTGCCGGGATTCCTTGCGGGCCGACCAGCGAAACAGAATAAACGGGCCCGAAGGTCAAATGCCTTGGCGCAGAAGGGACAGAAAAAAGGACTATGATGATTGCCGTAAAATGCGCAACCAGGGAGAGAAGGAGCATGTTGTAGAAATTTGGATCTTTACGACTGTACCCATTGTCAAACATCGGGAACGTCATTTTTTGCCCTCAGGAGGCTCCGTGATCATACCCAGCTTATCGACGCCGGCTTTTCGCACTTCCGACATAACTTCAACAACAAAACCATAAGGCACGTTCTTATCGGCCCGCAAAAAAACTTCCCGATCGATTCTGCTGGAAAATATGGCTTCCAGCTTGGAATTCAGTTCGGACAGCGGCATCTTTACTTTGTTAAGGTAAATTTCCCTGTTTTCGTTAACGGTCAAAATCAGCTTTTCTTCGGTGACATCGACGCTTTTTGATTGAACACGAGGCAGATTTACATCAATGCCCATGGAAAGCATTGGAGCTGTAACCATAAAAATGATTAAAAGAACCAGCATAACGTCAACTAACGGCGTAACGTTAATTTCCGAAAGCGCCTTGTCCTGATTATTTCTCCGGCGTGAAAAGCGCATATTTACAGATCCCTGAATAAAGAAGCAGTCATTTATTTTTATTTTCGCAGCAGGTAACGTTCGACAATATTTAAAAATTCAGCAGAAAAATTGTCCATTTCCTGCACCATTATTTTAGAGCGGTTAAGAAAATAGTTGTAAAAAATAACAGCCGGTATGGCGGCGGCCAGTCCGGCGGCGGTGGCAATCAGTGCTTCGGATATACCGGGGGCAACAACGGCAAGAGTCGCCGACCCGCGGGCGCCGATACCTTTGAACGTATCCATAATACCCCAGACGGTGCCAAAAAGACCGATAAACGGACTGGCCGAACCGGTTGTCGCTAAAAAACCCAAAGCACTCTCGAGTTTGGTCATTTCGGAATTACAGGCTTTATTCAAAGATCTCTCTACATTATCCAGAGAGGACAGGCTGATTTCACTGCTGCCGGACATTCCCTCTCTAAGCGGTTTATTGCTCTTTGTCAGTTCTGAATAACCGATGCGGAAAACTTCCGCCGTCGTGGAATAATTATATTTTTTAGCTGCCGGCAGAATATCGGAAAGCTTGCTGCTCTTCATGTAATCTTCATGAAACAGATCATTTTCCTTTTTAATATTCCGGTAATATCTGTATTTCAGAAATATTATCGCCCAGGAAACGACGGAAAAGACGAGGAGTAAAAGTAAAACAAATTTAACCATGAACCCCGCATCGATAACCATGCCGATGAGGCTGCCATGAAAATTCCCACCTAAATCTAAAGAGCCGATATCTTTCACTATTTTATCTCCAAAATGGTATCCGAAACTGTGAGCGTAACCTAAAGTAAAAATATTTAGTTGTCAATACATCTTTTTTTCGCGTACACCTTTCATGTCGGCAGGATTCATAGAAAAATTAATTTTTTATGATGCGCAAACGAAATGACCGGCCGGGGTGTAACCGGGCAGTTAATGAAACTTTTGATTATCAGTTTCCGTTAGTTTAACTTCGCCGAATTGTTTCTCATACTGCTGCAGACTTAATTTCAGGGTCTCGATTGTTCTCTTGATGTTGGCCGGATTTAATATGAGTCTCGCCACCAGATGAGGACCATTGGGTGAATTCAGAAGCCAGTCGAGCATAAATTCATCCGGGCTGTGCGATACTATAACCATATTGCTGTACCTGCCTCTTGATATCTCATCCGCCGTGTTAATATTTATCGCCTGAGGTTGCTGCACATCGGGTTTATCAGCCATTATGTTCCTCCTTCTGAAAAGAGTCTTTGTTTCTCTATGGAAATACACCACCCGCCGGAAAAACGCAAAGAATTGTCCTTTTCCGCGTAATCATTCCAGTGACATCAGTGACCGCCAGCGCTCCCATTCAGTAGCGCAGGGAAGACCTTTCTTCTGCAGAAGTCTGATAATGGATTCTTCATTAAATCGCAGGTAAGGATTAATGCGGTGTTCGTCGGCCATCGTGGAACAGACGTGGCAGGAATCGTAGAACTTCCTGAATTCGTCAATATTCCTGTTGTCCGGCTCCAGACGCTTCGCAAAGGACAGAGAATCTTTGACATAATCATGCCCCGCATAGACCACCGTATTATCGGGAAGGCTCATCAAACGCTTAATGGTCAAATAAAAACTTTTGAGATCCCCGGAAAAGCAATTACCGATGGTGCCGTTGAAAAGAGTGTCGCCGGAAATAAGAAACCGTCCCGTGTAAAAGCAGACGGAGTCGGCCGTGTGTCCGGGAGTGCGCCAGACAGATATTTTTTCGCCTTCGAGGAGAATCTCCCGGTCGCCGGCAGCAGCGGCAAAGTCCCAAAATCGGGCTTTGGTGAGCTTCCTCAATTCATCATTACCCGATGTATGATCATAGTGTCCGTGGGTATTGGTTACAATTTCCGGCGACAGAGAGTTGTTGTCCAAAAACAAGAGTATTTCCCTCCAGGCTCCGCCGTCGATGATCACGGCCTGTTTACTGCTATAAATCACATAAGATAAATTATCGGCCTCGTAACGAAATTGTTCTACATTGAGCATAAACCACCCTGCGGTCATCCATTCGCTTTTCACTTTAAGGCATAACGGATGAATTCTTGTCCTTTGCAGTTAAAAATGAATCCCCTGAGATATAAAAATAGCGATGCCGCGGCGCACAATCATCACGCCGATTGCCGCCAGCAGCAGACTTGTAATTTTAGATACCGTTTTGGAGCCTGTTTTCCCCAACACCCTGTTGATAAAAGGAGCAAAATAGAAGACACCCCCGGCAATCAATATATTGACGCTGATCGCCGCTGCAGTGATAAAAATGCTGTGTTCATTAATTAACAGCAGGGATGTAGTCAGCACCGCCGGACCGGTAATCAGCGGTACCCCTATCGGCACTGCGCCTATGATTTCCGGGTCAGCGGCATAAGACTTCTTATCCGTTGCCAAAATATCCCTGATGGAGAGTACGAAGAGAAGCGTTCCACCGGCAACCATAAAATCGGCGACCG
>Ga0208462_1000838_pt1 | contig 25490 bp, 28 predicted proteins | sample AD_SCU001_MetaG_FD_184452 | JGI IMG/M metagenome (GOLD analysis project Ga0208462, IMG submission 184452) | Active sludge microbial communities of municipal wastewater-treating anaerobic digesters from China - AD_SCU001_MetaG (SPAdes) (version 2) | ecosystem: Engineered > Bioreactor > Anaerobic...
AGACCTACATGCACTTGCAAAAGAGCGAAAGATTAAAGGCTTCTCCAGGATGAAAAAAGAGGACCTTATCAAGATCCTCGGACAATAGCGCTGATGTCGGCGCAAACGCCTGCAGACGAAGGCGCATGCATACGCGTTTGTGCCACCTTTTTCCGTTGTACAAACGAAAATATTGTATATATTTATATATACATATATGATCATTGTCGGATTGACAATGCATCTGTTGTCGATGTGAGATTATTCAGATACATTTGTCCACATATTTTGTGGGCAACATCTCTCCCAGGTTGAATGATAATTGAAGTAAATAACATTTTGGGAGGGTAACCTAATGAAAATTGAAACACTTATTTTAAACTATCTTCAAGAGATGAAGATACGTCATTCACATGGCACGTGGAGATTCTATAAAAATCACCTAGAGCATTTTTTAAGATACGCAACCAAACTGGGGATGACTTATGTTGATGAGATCGATGATAGCATTATCAGTGACTATATTTTTCACATGAAAGAAACATGTGAGAATGTAACCATCAATAAAAACATCGGTTGCATCAAAAGAATGTATCGATATATGGAAATCGACTTCCCATATCTGCAGTCTATCGATAAGCTTAAAGAAAGAAACAAAACTTTTGAAGTGCTTGATAAGGACACATTCAAACGACTACGTAAGTATATCAGAAATTATCCAATCGTTACTGTCAATGGAATCTATTATCGATGCTTTCTTTCACTTCTAGCTGATACGGGAGCTCGTATTCAGGAAATCATGTTCATTGAAAAAAAGAATGTAAGCCTTGAACGATCAGAAATACTTCTCACTCAAACAAAAACCAAAGATGATCGAATCGTGTATCTCAGCGAAAGTATCGGAATCCCTGCAGTAAGAGAAATGATGAAGATCAAACATGATCATAAATATCTGTTGCATAACAGTGACAAAAATCGTCCGGCTAATTACGATGACATTCGATATATATTGAGAATTGTCAAACAAAGACTAGGACTGAAGAAACTTCATCCTCACATGTTTAGACATACGACAGCAACAACCTTGGTTGAGGCTGGCGCTGACATCGCTTCGGTGATGCAAATCTTAGGACACAAAAACATCAAGACGACTGAACGATATCTTCACGTCTCAACTAAGCATGTCAAAAAAGCATTCCTGGATAGAATTAACAAGCTTGATCAGTCTTGATCTAGCTCTGCCATGGCAACGCTGTATACTCCGTGAATACCAAATAGATCATTCGGTGTACATTTAAATAATTTGCATAACTCAATGATTTTTTCACCATTCGGGAAAGATGTACCATTTTCCCATCTCCAATACCCTTGTTGACTCATGTTTAAAGCTATCGCAACATCTCGTTGACTGAGCCCAAGACTTTTTCGATACTCCCTGAGTTTTAGTTCAAACATTACAAAAACCTCCTTAATAGTCGTTTTTGACATCAATTTGTTGTTTTTTCTTGACAACATACTGCTGTTGATTTACTATTGAATTATAGACAACATTTTGCTGTCATTAATTTTAAAAGAAAACCATGACAATTAGCTGCGTTATGTCATGGTGTGAAATCTAGGTGGCGATGCACGAGGGATTCGAACCCCCGACCGACGGCTTAGAAGGCCGTTGCTCTATCCAGCTGAGCTAGTGCACCATTGAAAGTCAGCATTGATTATTATAACGCAATCAGTGCTGAATTACAAGTGTTAATTCGTTTCAAATTGACTGTAGTAAAGCTTCGCGTAAAAGCCTTTTTTATCTAAGAGTTCGAGATGGTTACCTTGTTCGATGATATTACCATCATTCATGACAAAGATGACATCGGCATCTTTAATCGTGGATAAGCGGTGTGCGATGACAAAACTGGTGCGATTTTTCATCAATGCTTCCATCGCATGTTGAATTAAGACTTCGGTACGTGTATCAACTGATGATGTTGCTTCATCCAAAATGAGCATCGGACGATCAGCAAGCATTGCACGTGAAATCGTCAATAACTGTCGTTGACCCTGACTGATATTGGATCCGCCTTCACTGAGTAAGAAATCATAACCATCCGTCAGTGATTCAATAAAGTGATGGGTTTGTGCGAGTTTCGCAGCACGAATCATATCATCATGTGTTTTGTCAGGTGATCCATACATGATATTTTCTCTAACGGTTCCTTCAAATAACCACGTATCTTGTAACACCATTCCAAAGAGTGATCTCAAATCACTTCTTGACATATTTCTGATATCAACGCCATCAATTTCAATCGAACCTGATTTGATTTCATAAAAACGCATCAGAAGGTTAACCATGGTTGTTTTTCCTGCACCTGTAGGTCCTACAATCGCAACCTTTTGACCTGGTTTAACTTCTGCATTGAAACCTTTAATGATATCGATGTCATCTTGATATCCAAAATGAACATTTTTAAAGACGACATGTCCTTTGATCGTTTTTAACGTTTTTAAATCTTCTCTTTCTTTCGATTCTTCAGGTTCACCAAGGAGATTAAAGATACGTTCAGATGCTGCAGCTGTGGATTGGAGAACGTTTGCGATAGAACCGATTTGTTGAATGGGTTGATTGATCTGACGGATATATTGAATGAATGTCTGAATGATGCCTACCTCAATGGCAAGTCTTGGATTATCGGTTAAAACCAAGAGAGCACCTACGACTGCAATCGCGATATAGGCAATATTACCAAAGAATAATTGAACCGGAAACATGATCCCTGAAATGAACTGTGACTTCACCGCACTTGAATATAAATCGTGATTGATTCGATCAAAGTTAGCTCGTGCTTTGTGTTCATGATTAAATACTTTGACCACTGTATGTCCACTGTAGGTTTCTTCGATATGACCGGATAATTCACCAAATGATTTTGCTTGGCTTCTAAAGTAGCCTTGTGAAAGCTTAACAAACTGTCGAACGGCAATAAACGATAAAACCGTCGTTACTAATGCGACTCCTGTCAAGGGCAAACTCAATAACATCATGATGACAAAGATCCCAATGATCAGTGCGATTGATCTGAATATTTCTGCAATACTTTGTGTCAAGGTAATGTTGATGGTTTCAACGTCATTGGTGACACGTCCTAAGAGGTCACCAAACTGCTGATTATCAAAATACTTGAGTGGTAAACGATTGATTTTCGCTGATAGTTCTTTACGCATACCATACGTTAAATGTTGCGTCATACCGATTAGCATAAATGACTGAAAATAGTTAAACAAGGCCGATAAGAGATGAACACCAACAATCATGAGTGCAATCTCACCGATCGAGACTCTGAAATCTCCGATGATCTGGATTAAACCAAATTGAATGTTTTCAAAGACACCATCTGCAGCCTTATATGCTCGTGCGACTTCTGAGGTAATCAGCCCTAAAAACCACGGTCCTAAGACTGACAAGAGTGCTGCAGTAATCGCCATCATCCCTGCTGATAACACATGAAAACGATAAGGACGTAAATATTTTAAAAGCTTTTTCATCGTCCCTTTAAAGTCTTGAGGTTTTCCCATATAGGTCATCCCACGAGGACCACGCATCATCGGACGTTGTTCAGTTGAGGATGATTTTTCACGTGACTGATTCATGCGAGTTCCTCCTTCGACAATTGTGACGATGCAATTTCTTGATAAACTTTCGATGATTTCATCAATTCTTCATGCGTGCCGATACCTTCTATTGTTCCTTGGTCAAGGACGATGATTTGATCGGCATGACGAATGGTATTAATCCGCTGTGCAACGATCAGCTTGGTTGCAGTCACATGTTCACTAAGCATCTTTCTTAAGGTTTGATCGGTCTTATAATCGAGTGCTGAAAATGAATCATCAAAGATATAAATGGGAGGTTTTTTTGCGATGGCACGTGCGATGGATAAACGTTGACGCTGCCCACCTGAGACGTTCGTACCACCTTGAGCGATCTGATGTTGATAGCCATCTTCCATCTCTAAAATAAAGTCATGTGCTTGTGCGATGGTTGCTGCTTCTTCAAGCATCTCCTTTTCTGCACGTTCATCAAATAAGATATTATCTTCAATCGAACCACCAAAAAGAATACCCTTTTGTGGAACATATCCAATGATATGATGAAGATCTTCAAGACGCATATCTTTAATATCGATACCATCGATTAAGATTTCACCACATGTCCGTTCATAAAAACGTGGGATTAAGTTGATCAATGTCGATTTACCTGATCCAGTCGAACCTATGAATGCTGTTGTTGTACCCGGTTTAACGGTAAATGAAACACGTGATAAGACAGGTTCTTGAGCCCCAGGGTATTGAAAACATACATCCTTAAACGTGATTTCACCGTGGATATGTTCAGGTAGATTAATCGGCTCTTTTGGATCATGAATTTCAATGTCCATCTCTAAAACTTCCATGATACGTCGTGCTGAAATGGCTGCACGAGGAATACTGACAAAGATAAATGACATAAACATAAATGCCATAATCGCACGCATTGCATATTGCATCAGTGCCATGAGCGACGCTGGAGAAAAACCGTCAATCCCAACGAAATGGCGCGCACCAATATAAACGATAATCAAGCTTGTTAATCCCATGATAAGACCCATAAATGGCCACATGATCGATGAAACTCGGTTAACAAAAATGTTTAAACGCATCGATTCTTTCGATGCTTCATCAATACGATTTGCTTGGTATTCTTGAGTGTTGTATGCTCGTACAACACGTAGTCCTGTCAAGTTTTCTCGCGTCACTAAATTCAGACGGTCGACCATCTGTTGCACCAACTGAAATTTAGGCATCGTAATCGAGAATACAATGATGAGCATCGTGATTAATGCTGTAATCGATGCAATTAAAACCATCGATAATGTCGGTTGCTGCATGATAGAAAATGTCACCGCACCAATCGCTAAAAGAGGTGCTAAGATGATCATGCGAAGAAGCATATGAACGATACCTTGGAGTTGTTGTATATCATTGGTTGTACGTGTAATTAACGATGATGTCGTAAAATGATCCATTTCACGAAGCGAGAATGTTTCAATTTTTTGATAGACTGCTCGGCGTAAATCTTTGGCAAATCCAGCCGAAATCTTTGATTCCATGTATCCACCAAAAATCGTAATCCCAATCGATACGAGTGTTGCAAGAAGCATTAAACCTGCATAATAATAAATACGATTCAAATTAGGCTCAGTAACAACACCACCTAAACCTAAACCTTCACTGACGATTTGTCCTAATAAATTGGGAAGTAACAAGTCTAAAAAAGCTCGTAGCCCGACCAGTGTAAAAACAAGCGCCACACCCCATCGGTATGGCTTTAAATAACGTAACGTCTTAAGCAAATTATCCCTCTTCTGCAAGAAAAAGAAAGATTAAGCAATCTTTCCCATTTCACTGATTTTATCTAAGATACGCATGAGATTCTTCGTGTCTTCTTCACCAATATGATCGACTAATGCTTTGAGTGGTTGATAATACTCATCACGAATCGATTCAACAAACTGTTTTCCTGCTGGTGTTAAACGGATGTAAGTGACACGTAAATCTTTGTTTGATGTTTCTTTTTCCAAATATTTTTTTGCGACTAAATCATTCACTTTATGTGTAACTGCAGGAAGTGTCACACGAAGTGTCTTCGCAACATCAGTGAGCATGAGTCGTTGATTCGTATCACAAAATGCTACGCAAAACATGACCATGATATCTGCATCAGATAATTTGGTCTGTGAGCGTTTATAAATACCGGATAGGCGAAATGCTTGTAGTGAGCGGTCAAGCTTCTGTAACGTTTGATATTCTTTCACGTGAAGTCCTCCTGATTAATCGTCATATACATTGTTCATTTTACATGAAAAAGTGAAATAAGTAAAGAAAATTAATCTTTCGACACCCTATCCTCTAGCCACGTTTTAAGGGTATTCCATTCATCAAAAAGGGCTTGTTTCTTCATCTCATCCGCAACATCCATGATCTTTTTAAGCTGTCTTAAACGATGCTCGACATAAGATTTTGTTTCAGGCTTATGCTTAAGAAAAGGACCGATATAAAGGTCTTCATGATTAAGTTTCATGGTTCCACGCTTGACCACTAAAATGACATAATAAAAGCGATCATGAATAACATGCTCATCGATGATCTGAAAACCGAGTGTGACTAATCGATCTCTTAAATAGGCGATTTTATCATTGGCTTGTAAGACGTATATGGCCTTATGATGCGGTGCATGTTCCATGATCTCAGCAATCAAGTGTGCACCCATACCTGCGACAACTGCAGCATCAAAGGGCTCATCAATAGCCAAAAAACCATCCGACAAGATGGCTCTTACCGGATAGTTCTCTAATGTTTTCATGGCTGATTGTAAGGGCATGTCTCGCACATCAGTAGCAATCCCTTTTTGGATTGTTCCTGTTTTAAAGGCCATTTCTAAGACATATCCGTGATCACTACCGATATCACAGACAACCGGATAGTCCTTGATGAGTGATGCGAGAAACGTAAGCCTTTTATTTCTTACCATAATAGAATTCGCGAAGTTTATTTTGACGAGATGGGCTTCTCAGTTTACGGAGTGCTTTCGCTTCGATTTGACGGATACGTTCACGGGTAACGCCAAATTCGCGTCCCACTTCTTCGAGGGTATGGTTTTTACCATCGAATAGACCATAACGTAAACGTAATACTTTTTCTTCACGATCAGTTAAGGTTTCCAAGACTTCATCTAAGGTTTGCTTGACCATTTCTTGAAGCATATATTCATGAGGGGTGAGTGCATTCGGATCACTGATAAAGTCACCCAATGATGAGTCTTCTTCTTCACCGACATGAGCTTCTAATGAGATAGGTTCTTTGGCAATACGTTGAATGTTTTGAACCTTTTCTGGTGTAATCCCCATCTTGGTTGCTATTTCTTCTAAAGATGGTTCTCTTCCTAAATCTTGAATGAGTTGACGCTGAATACGAATCATTTTATTGATCGTTTCAACCATGTGAACCGGAATACGAATCGTCCGCGCTTGGTCAGCAACGGCACGCGTAATCGCTTGACGAATCCACCATGTTGCATAGGTGGAGAACTTAAATCCTTTTTCGTAATCAAACTTATCAACAGCACGCATGAGTCCCATGTTACCTTCTTGGATAAGATCTAAGAAAAGAAGACCACGACCGACATAACGCTTTGCAATCGAGACAACTAAACGATAGTTCGCTTCTACAAGCTTGTTTTTAGCATGTTGAGCTTTATCTACTGCTCGCTTGAGTTCTTCAACATCTTTATCGGGTAAAGAAAGGCTACCTGATTCGACTTCATCGAGCTGTTCTTTCGCATAACGTCCATACGATACGGCAACCGCATATTTCTTTTCATCTTCTTGATTGAGAAGGGGGATTTGGCCGATTTCTTTTAAATACATCCGAACAGGATCATCAATTTTAATGGTGGATGCGATCGACTCGATGTTGATGAGTTCTTCCTCTTCAACTTCGAGACCTGATAAAGAGAGATCATCCGGTTCTACATCTTCAAGATCAAAATCAGGTTCATCATCTTCTTCGATTTCAAGTTCTTCGCTCTTGATTTCTTCCTCTTCTTCCTCTTCAACTTCATCGAGGGCAATGATATCGATATCCTCGTTTAACAACGCCTTTTCAATTTCATAATAGTCTTCACTATTGGGATCAGCATACTGGATCACATCATCTTGATTCAAGAACTTGTCTTTTCCAGCTTTTTTGATCAATTGGGCAATGATCTTCTCACGGTCCATGTTAATCCTCCTTGGTTTTATCAACTAATCTTATCTTGAGTGCATCGCGTTCTTTCGCGAGCACGGGGTCATACTCTTGTTGAAGCCGTTGATTGAGTTCATCTAAACGTCGTTTATCGCTAGCTTCATAAAGAGTTTCTATATCTTCTAATACATCTTTTTCTTCCACAGGTTTCCCTTTTTTCCAAATAGCATCTTTTAAGATACTCTTTTCCATCACCTCACGTTGATCACTCGTTAAACTTGATAAAATCTCTTCAGGTGTAAGCTTTTCATGATCTTCATAAAGGTGCTCGATTTGAATCCGTATCGATGCTAAGATGGGGTCTGCAAAATCGTTGGATCTCAGTTTACTCATGATGAGTTCGCTCCATGCACGATCTTGCATCATGGCCATGATGAGATAACGTTCTGCCATCTCATACTTATTGGTTGTTTTCGGTCTTTCTTTGGCAGGAATCTTGATAGGTTCAATCTTTTTAGGTAGTGGCTTAATGCCAAGTTCTTCGATAGGAATTTGGAATTCTGTTGCTAATCTATTGTAATAGAATGCACGGATCGATGGATCAACAGATTGAACCATGTTTCGAACCTGTTGAATGTAACTTTTTAAATCGTTCGCATTGGTTAAATTTTTGCCCATGCGATAATAGCGATACCGAAATTGAAAACTGTCTTCGGTATATTCACCAAATAGCTTTTCATAAGCTTCTGGTCCATAGGATGTAATAAAATCATCAGGATCCATTTTTTCAGGAATCGTTAAGACTTCTACTTTAAGACCTTCTTGATCCATGATGGGAATGGCATGATCAGCAGCACTCAGTCCTGCTTGGTCACCATCGTAAGCGATCAAAACAGATGGCGATACGCTTTTGATTAATCGAGCCTGCTCTTTCGTGAGTGATGTCCCCATGGTTGCTATCCCATGCCTAATCCCTGCTCCATACGATGAAATGACATCGAAGAAACCTTCATAGAGAACCACTTGTTTCTCTTTTCTGATATCTTGAAGGGCTTCATATAAATGATAAAGCAATCGTCCTTTTTTAAAGATGAGTGTTTCAGGAGAGTTCATGTATTTGACAGTCTCATCTTTATTCATTGTTCTTCCTGAAAATCCAACGACATGTCCTTTAGGATCGGTGATTGGAAACATGATGCGATCAGCAAAGAGGTCATAATACTCACCTTGGTCGTTTTGTTTGACGACACCCAGTTTAATCATGTCAGACACTTGGTAACCTTTATTTTTTAAAAGTTGATAGACAGAGCTTCCAAAGCTAGGGGCATACCCCAATCTAAAGTGTTTGATGGCTTCATCAGACATCTGGCGATTGTAAAGATATCGAATAGCTTCACTACCCTTTTCACTATGGGTCAAGTTGAACTCATAGAAATTAGCAACCTCTTGCATGAGGGCATATTCTTTTTCGTAGAGTTCTTTTTTTACTTTTCGGTCTTTAACTTCAATCCCTGCTCGATCAGCAAGTTCAAGTGCAGCTTCTTCAAACGAGATATTTTTAATCTTTCTTAAGAAATTGATGGGTGTTCCACCTTCACCACATCCGTAGCATTTACAAAAGTTTTTTTCTGGTGAAACGAAAAAACTTGGCGTTTTTTCCTGATGGAATGGGCAGAGACCAGCAAAGTTTTTACCCTTTTTTTGCAACGAAACGTATTCGCTGACTAAATCAACGATGGGTGTTTTCTCATTTATCAGTTCAATGAGTTTATCATCCATGGCTGCCCTTCCTTTCTTTTAAAAGGCGATCTCTTTTTCAATATAACCTCTTAAATCGTTAATGGCAACTCGAACTTGTGCCATTGTATCACGATTTCTCACGGTCACTGTGCCATCTTGCATGGTGTCGTGGTCAATGGTGATGCAAAGATAGGTTCCGATTGCATCTTGTCTGCGATAACGTTTACCAATGTTTTGTGTCTCGTCATAGGTCACATCAAAATACTTTGCAAGTTCTTGATAGACTTCAAATGCTTTTTCACTATGTTCTTTCTTCATCAGTGGAAGCACAGCGGCTTTATAAGGAGCAAGTGCAGGATGAATGTGCAAGACTTGACGAATGTCACCTGATTCAAGTGTTTCTTCATCATAACCATTAGTTAAGAAGGCTAAGACTAAGCGTTCAACACCTACAGATGGTTCAATGACATAAGGAAGATAGCGCTCATTATTATCAGGATCGAGATACGTTAAGTTCTCACCTGAATGATTTTGATGGGCTTTTAAATCGTAGTCAGTCCGCGATGCAATCCCCCACAGTTCATCAAATCCCCATGGGAATTGATAACGAATGTCGGTGGTCGCATTTGAATAATGGGAAAGTGCTTCTGGTTTATGATCATCAAAGGCTAACGATTCCTTATTTAAACCTAAGCTAACTAACCAATCCATGCAGAACGCTTTCCAGTATTTAAACCACTCAAGTTCTGTTCCTGGTCTACAGAAGAATTCGAGTTCCATCTGTTCAAACTCACGTGTTCTAAAGATGAAGTTTCCTGGTGTAATTTCATTGCGAAATGATTTGCCGACTTGACATACTCCAAAAGGTATTTTTCTTCGTGTTGTACGTTGGATATTTTTGAATTGAACAAAGATACCTTGCGCGGTTTCAGGACGCAGATAAATTTGATTAGCCTGTTCTAAGACGACGCCTTGATAGGTTTGAAACATCATGTTAAATGCACGAATAGGCAGCCAGTCTGACTTACCACAATTAGGGCATGTCACTTTGTGTTCAACTAAGTACTGATACATCTGATCGGTCTTCCATCCATCGGGATGAACGTTTTTATCGTGATCTTCAATCAGTTTGTCCGCACGAAAACGGTTATTACAACTTTTACATTCAGTCAATGGATCAGAAAATCCACCGACATGTCCTGAAGCTTTCCAGACTTCAGAGTTCATTAAAATCGAGCTATCCAAAAGCACGTTATAAGGGTTTTCGCGTTGGAATTTTTTTATCCATGCTTCTTTAATATTCTTTTTCAGTAAACTTCCAAGGGGACCATAATCCCATGTGTTGGCTAAGCCACCATAGAGTTCACTACCTTGGAAGATATAACCTGTTGTCTTAGCATATTGTACAATCTGATCGAGGGTAACCATGTGAGCACATCCTTTAATGTCTATTGTAGATTTTTTAGTGTTGCTTGTAAATGATAGTCATAGTATTTTGAAATAAAGTTTTTCGCTGCATCAAGATATATCTTGAGATCTTCAGTCAGTAACGCATAAGGCATTCTCATCAATTTAAGAATCCCTACTGCATCGGATAATGAAATATCAATAGGATCTACCTCATCTTGATAGATGAGTCGTCCTTGTGTGATCGATAAACCTTTGAGTGGTCGTCCATCAGGCGTGAGATCAAGTCCATATCCTAAAATATCAGTCATTTTGATCGTAAAGGATAGTGAACAAAGTTCGATATCATGCCCATGGAGTGCAAGATCCAGTTCATGAAAGATACGCTCATGATCGGCATTGTCAACGACGAGGTGATCGATGATCTCAAGCATGAGTGCAGCTGACTTTGTATGGCTGAAATCTGATTTAATCGCTGCAAAATCATCGATAATCACACCTTCTTGAAGTTTTAAAAACGACTTGTTTCCTTCTTTAAAGGTGATTTTTGTTAAGTATTGCGCTAAAATGCGACTTGCTTGATTGAGTTTTTGAGAACCTTGTGCAAGGAGTGTTACCTTCCCTTGTGGGGTATAGGTGAACAGTAACCTTCCGTGTTCTTGGTAAGGTTGTACCTTGTAAATGATGCCTTCCATTAGAGATCCTCAGATAATCCAAATGACTTGATATCTTGTGCACGATTACGCCAATCTTTTTTAACTTTGACCCATAATGAGAGATGAATCTTAGTATTGAGAAGTATATTGATTTCTTTGCGTGCTTCCATACCGATTTTTTTCATCTTTTCGCCACCCTTACCGATAAGAATCTGTTTTTGGGTTGGTCGTTCGACGATGATGAGTGCTGAGACATCAATCGTATTCATTTCGTCGTTTTCTTTCAGTGATTCAATCACCACAGCCACTGCATGTGGAACTTCTTGTTCCGTGTGGTAAAGAATTTTCTCACGGATCAGTTCACTCATCAGTTTCTCTTCGGTCTGATCACTTTTCATATCCTCAGGAAAGAAACGGGGTCCTTGTTCAAGCATCGGTACAACGAGTTCTTCAATCTTATCGACATACGTGCCTTCCTTAGCGGAAAGTGGGATCACACCGACAAAAGGATAACTATCCATGTAAGATAGAATAATCTCATCAATCTCCGATTTATTCGCAAGTAAATCAATCTTGTTAATCACTAAGAAGACGGGAACTTTAGCTTGTTTAAAATAAGACACGATATACTCTGATGCCAAATCTTTTTTTCGATCAACGACATAGAGCACGACATCCACATCGGAGATTGCGGCAACAGCAATCTTATCAATGGTTTTATTAAGCAAGTCTTTTCCTTTATGAAGTCCTGGTGTATCCACAAAGACGATTTGATAATTGGGCTTTGTTAAAACACCCATGATTCGGTGACGAGTAGTCTGAGGTTTCGGACTCATGATGGCGATTTTTTCACCGATAAGTTGGTTGATGAGGGTTGATTTCCCTACATTGGGGCGTCCAACAATCGCAACAAACCCTGATCGATGTTCGTTACTCATGGGGTTTTTCATCCAGCACAAAGGCATAAGGGAGGAGTTCATCGTTGGTCGTTTCTTTGATGTCGCCTTTGGTGTTTGCTAAATAGACTTTGGTGTTTCGTGGCATGAGTTCGTGCATCACTTGACGACATGCTCCACATGGAGACACTGGTCCATGATCGTTTGCAATCACAGTGATGGAGACGATATCTTCTTTCTTGTAGCCTTGGCTAATCAGTGAAAAAAGTGCATTTCTTTCTGCACAACACGTTAAACCAAAGGATGCATTTTCAATATTTGCACCATGAATGATCGTTCCATCTTTCAGTTCGATGGCTGCACCTACTTTAAACTTTGAGTAGGGTGTATATGCTTTTTCACGTGCAAGACGTGCTTGTTGGAGTTGTGGTTTCATCGTTTAATTCCTTTCTAACTTCGCTTTCTTTAAAATCTCTTCTTGTTTTTCAATCATGACTTTTTCTTCATCTGGTGTATGATGATCATACCCTTTTAGATGAAGATATCCGTGAACAGCAAGAAATCCAAGTTCACGATCAAGTGAATGACCAAAGTCCTGGGCTTGTATGGTTGCTTGATCGACAGAGATGAAGATATCACCTAACGATTTATCCATCGGATCATCATTGACAAAACTTAAGACATCGGTTGGTTTATCGATATTTCGATAGGTTTGATTGAGCCGTTTGATTTCATCTTGTGTGACAAAAATGATTTGCATGGTCTGTTTTTCTTTCACGTGTTTAAAGATGCGTTTCATCAATGTCTTGATGTCATCAAATGAATGTTCTGTTTGATTGAAAAGATTAACTTTCATGTTCCTCATACCTTTCAAGTATACGTTGAACGAGCGGGTGTCTAACGACATCTAGTTTGTCAAATGTGACGATCTTAAGATCATCCATGTGATCAAAGAGTTGCAAGGCTTGATTCAGACCAGAGGGTACACCTTTGGGTAAATCGGATTGAGATGGATCCCCTGTGATCACCATTTTGGATGCAAATCCTAAACGTGTTAAAAACATCTTCATTTGTACTTTGGTTGTATTTTGTGCTTCGTCTAAGATGACAAACGCATTTTCTAAAGTGCGACCTCTCATATATGCAAGAGGAGCGATTTCAATAACGCCTTTTTCCATTAAGGAAAGTGTTGTTTGTGATCCCAACATCTCATAAAGTGCATCATAGAGGGGGACTAAATATGGATCAACTTTATCTTTGAGATCACCGGGTAAAAAACCTAGATTTTCACCAGCTTCAACAACGGGTCTTGTTAAGATGAGTTTTTTGACTTTATTGTTTTTGAGATCACTCACAGCTTGTGCAACCGCTAAGTATGTTTTCCCTGTACCAGCAGGCCCAACCCCGAATACGAGGTCATAGGTTTGAATCGCATCCACGTATGTTTTTTGATTAAAGGTCTTTGGATAAATGGAGCGTCCTTGATCATTAATCAAGATACGTTTCCTGTTCTTATATAAATCAAATACACCTTCAAGTTCATCTTTTTCTGCTAACTTGATGATGTACATAATATCACGTTCTGAGAGTTGAACTTGATGTTCAGCAAGCTCAATCAAGACAGAAAAAATAGCTTCCAAGAGAGGAATCTGTTCAGCTTTCGCATCAGTAATGATTTCAGAACCATTGATGGAAACGAGGATTCCTAAATATTGCTTGAAAACCAAAAGGTTACGATCTTGGACACCGACGAGTCTGGCGATTGCTTCGGCGTGATGAATTTGTTGATTTAATTTCATTAAATCCGCTCCTTACCGTGTTTACATTATACCATAGCCAGAAAAAGAAAAAAGCACTGAATGTCCTTTTTTCGTGTTAAACCAATATAAAAACGCACCCTAGGGTGCGATTTTGTACTTTACTTCTTCTTAGAGCGTGCTGCGCGTTGACGTTCTTTACGTTCTACCGAGGGTTTTAAGTAGAACTCACGTCTGCGTGCTTCTTGGAGAGTTCCTGACTTAGAAACATCACGTTTAAAGCGACGTAAAGCATCTTCGATTGATTCTTTTTCGCGAACGATTGTTTTAGGCATAGTCTGCCCTCCTTCCACGCTGAGTTTCATTAGCCTTAATCATTATATAGCATTTTTTGGTATTTGTCAAAATGTTTTGGTGTTTTTTAAACTGAGATAAGTGAGTGCATAAAGGGATGCCAATTCTGTAGGTAAAATGCGTGGACCTAGGGATACAGCTTTCGCACCAATGGATTGTAGATAGCTTCTTTCTTGATCGGTAATACCACCTTCGGGTCCGATGATGAGTGCGATTTTATCGGTTGAATCAACATGAGGTATAGCCTGATCAAGTTCAACTGTTTTTTCATTTTCATCGGCGAGTATAATCTGAGTGAAGGTGGACCATTGAATCTGTTTTAAGGATAATTCAAATGCGATTTTTGGGACATCAAAACGATGAGAAAGTTCACTGGCTTCTTTTGCAATCAGTGCCATACGACGATGTTTATTGGCTTCATTATCCGGTTTTGCGATACTTCTTGACATCGGAACAAAAAGAATCATCGATGCTCCAAAGAGCGTTGCATATTTGACGACAGTTTCACCTTTGGGGTGTTTAGGTAATCCTTGAATGAGTGTAATATGCGGTGTTGCTTGATGATCAAGTTCATGCTTTTTTTCATAGTATACGTGGTCTTGGTCGATCGTTAACGTCGATAAAAAACAATGCCCTTCATAACAGATAATGATTTCATCATCTGTTTTCATACGCATGACATGTTTGATATGATGTGCATCAGGTCCTTTGATTTCATTTGACCATTCAGAAACAAAATAGCGTTGCATAAGACTCCTTTATGATGAAAAAAGTGCTTCCCTCGGAAACACTTTGTTTTCAGTTCAATCGCTTAGTGCAATAGGTTGGAAACAATCACTAATCCGATGAGTAAGAGTGACAACACAGCGGATGCACGAACTAAGAATAATTCAAGTCCTCTTGATTTTCTATTCTTAAAAAGTTCGGATTTTTCACCACTAAATGCGTCTTTAATATCATCTTGGGATTGTTGAAGTAAAACAGCACCAATCAATAAGATTGTAACAATAACAATAAGAATGTCAGCCCAGTTCATCTTAAACCTCCTAAAAACTCAATTAATGATAACAAAAAAATAGAATTTTGTCAATTCATCTTATGATTATGTGAAACAAAAGTCCCCAAAGGGGCTCATGATGATAAACCGTCGAGAACAGCTGTCAAATCAGCAATCATTTGACGTGTTGATTGGAATCCACCGGTACTGATATACCATGCGATGGGATCAAGCGTAAAGATATGATTGTATTGTCCAGCTTGGGTATTTTGGATGAGTTGATTATTCACAACCGCATCAATCGAGGATGATCCACCAGTAGCTACACCGCGATCCAATAAGAGCAATATTTCAGGATTGACCGATGCAACATATTCATAACCAATCACATTGCCATGTGAGCCACCTTCTTCAGCACGTGGATCTGCAGGAATAAATCCAAATTCATCATACAGTGCAGCGAAACGTCCATGTGGACCATAGAATGACAAAGCTTCACCATTGACCATGATAAAGAGTGCTTCATGAGCTTGTGCGGATAGTTTAATGGTTTCCATTTCTTCTAGGATTGCATCTAGTTCAGCTTCAATCGCATCGGCCACTGTTGGAAAAATCTTTGCAAGATTGTTAGCATTTCTGATCATGCCCTCTTGATATTCACCCATCACAAATGAGACATCCAAAATATCAGCATACGGATAATCTTCGATTAAGCGATCATAAGAGCCTGCAGATCGTCCTCCGATGATGATTAAATCTGGCATGAATAAATCAAGTGCATCCCAATCAGGAATAAAAAGTGTTCCTACATTTTTAGTATCATCTGTTTTATAGTGATTGAGATAGATCGGTAAGTTATTTTTGGGAACACCAAGTTCAACAATCGATGTCTGATCAATCCCTACTGTATCTAAGATATCCAGTGCATCATAGGCGAATATCGCAACAACACCAGGATTAGTTTTAAATGTCTTCGTGACTTCAACGCGTGAACCACCCGTCCAACCCGTTTGTGCTTCATTGGTTTGAGCACCTGAAGTCACTGAAAATGTGAGTGTGACATCTTCACGCTCATATAAATTTGTCGGTGTGTTTTCTTGTGCACAAGCTACAAGGACACCAAGTAACATCACAAAAGCTAATACAGAAATCATTTTTTTCATCTACAACACTTCTTCCTTTCTTTCGGCTAACTCAGCCGCTTGTTGATGATTATAGTAAATACAAACCTTTCTTCCATTGACGCCTGCAATGCAGAAATCGTGATCAAAAATATGATCAAGAATCTTCTTATCCATCATGTAATCGATCGAACCTTCTTCAACAATTTTTCCATCTTTCATCGCGATAATATGATCAGAAAATGCTGCTGCAAAATTGATATCATGCATGACAACCACAATTGTTTTTCCAAGATCTTTAACCATCTTTTGTAAGATTGTCATCATTTCAACAGCATAACGCATATCCAAATTATTCAACGGTTCATCTAAAAAAATATACTTCGTGTCTTGTGCTAAGATCATCGCGATATACGCGCGTTGCCGTTGTCCCCCTGATAATTCATCGAGATATTTACCTTCGATATCTTTTATATTCATATATACAAGAGCTTCATCGATTTTGAGATAATCTTCTTTCGTTAGCCTTCCTTTCGAATGAGGAAAGCGTCCAAAACTGACCAAATCACGAATCGTGATACGGATATTCAATTGATTGGTTTGTTTTAATATCGCAAGGTGTCTTGCGATATCTTTTGATTTCATGGTGCTCATATCGATGCCATCCAAAAAGACTTCTCCCTGTGAGGGATTAAGTAGACGAGATACGACACCAAGAAGAGTTGATTTTCCTGCACCATTCGCACCAATCAATGCTGTGATTTTATGTTCTTGAATGGTTAAGCTCACATCATCAAGGACTTTAAAATCCCCATATGCGTGACGAATATGTTTGAGTTCAATCATGTGCGATTCTCCTTTAGTACTAAATAAATCATATACGCTCCACCGACCATACTGATCAAGACAGTCACGGTCGTTAAATAACCCGTTTCTATAATGATCGCTTGTCCCAATACAAGAAAGATGATTCCAATAAGCGATGATAAAATGAGCAAGGGTAAATGGCGATATGTTTTAAGTATTTCACGTGCAGCATTAACAGCAATCAAACCTAAAAATGAAATGGGGCCAATCATCGCGGTTGCAACACTCATGGCAATCGCGATATACACTAGTGCAAGGTTCATCTTCTTGCTATACGATACACCTAAACCAATGGCTTGAGGTTCCCCTAACGTCATGACATCATACGTCTTCAAATCTTTTGTTAAAGCAGTTAAAACGATAAGCATCATTGGAATAGCAATCCATATAATGGAGGTATTCATGTTGGATATACTGACCTCTGTACGAATCGTCAAACTTTGAAACTCTTCAGGATCCATGATGGTCTGTAGAAATGATGCTAATGACCGTGATAACGTCGATAAGATTATCCCCACCAGAAGCAAAAAGACAATATTATTCCGGTTATTTCTTAAGATCAAACGATACATCAAGAGTGATACACCAAGCATCATGATTGTCGCAACAAGGAAGTTAAGATAGGGATTCAGATAAAAGATGGATGAGGATGTAAACAAGAATACAATCGCAGTTTGTACGGTAATAAAGATTGCATCAAATCCGATTAAGCTAGGTGTTAAAATACGATTTTGTGTCATCGTTTGAAAAACAAGTGAGGTTGAACTGATCAAGATTGCGGAGACGATCATTGCAAGCACTTGGATTCCTTTTCTAGATAATATATTCAATATTGCTTCTCTCATTCTGATTGCACGAATGGGATCATCTGGGAATAAGTCGTAAGGTGAAGTGACCATCCAAAAGAAAAGATAAACAAGAATCGATATGATCGTTAAACTACCAACAATAATCCACATCTTCTTATGTGCCTTCATGTTTCATCCTCCTAAAAATAATGATTAAGAAGATGAGAGCGCCCGTAACACCCATCGTAAAACTGATGGAAACTTCGTATGGAAAAACAATCAGACGACTGATAATATCGTTCAGTAAAACAAACACTGATCCAAAAAGCGCAATATCGATGACCGTCTTCTTCACATGATCACCGTAATAATAGGAGACAAGATTAGGAACAATGAGTCCTACAAAAGGTAGTGTACCTACCATCACAAATGTGATGGAGGAGACAATCGCAATGATCATCAATCCGACGCTAATGACAAAACCATAGCGAACACCTAAGTTTTTCGCAAAATCCTCGCCCATACCAACAATACTGAATCGCGTTGCATATATCCACGCGACAATCATTCCAGGCACGACTAAATAAAGGAGTTCATAGGAGCCAACGGCTTTGTTTGAAAATCCCCCAATACCAATCGTGTTCAAGAATTGTAGGGCTTGATAACGATGTGCAATAAAGGTTGCGATTGAAGATATCATGGCACCATACATCATCCCAATCAAGGGAACATAAATGACATTTTTGAACTTGATTTTTCGCAACATTAGCATGAAGATGAATGTTGAAATTAACGCAAAGATAAACGCAAAGATTGATCGAATGATCAGTGATTGATCACCCATGATGAGATACCCCAACAAGACACCTAAAATGGCTGCATTAGTCGTTCCAGCAGTTGATGGTGAAATAAACTTATTGCGACTAATGGCTTGCATGATTAAACCAGCAATCGATAAACTCGATGCTGTGAGAATAATCGCAAGTGTTCTTGGAATGCGTGAAACCCATAGAATGTTCCATGTATCAGGGTTTCCTTCGATTATATCAATCACCGATACATCTAATACACCTACAAAAAGAGAAAGACATACGAGCAATCCAAAAAGAACGATGAGAATGGCTCGTCGATGACGAAATAGCGATAGTGATTTACTCATGTCGGTCGCTATGGATCAGGATGAAGCTTTCACGCTTGCTATCGATTAAGCCTTCAGGCTTTTGATGATGGGGATGATCTTTTTGTTGGTGCATGGCGATATGTTCAGGACTTCCTTCAAAACGATAAAAGGCTTCCTTATTTTCCCAATAGATGAGCACGCGAATCACATCAACTTCTGGATCACGATCATTTAAAAGTACATCACGTCGGATAAACCCTTGATGCTTTTTCATGAGCGGTTCTTGATTAAACATCGTTTCTATAAAATCGCGGTAACCCTTTTTAAATGTGAGTACGCGAGAAATAACATACATGGCGATTCACCTTCTTCTACAAATCTTACAGATCGATACCATTTTAACGATTTCATGTCATCATATCAAATGATAAAACTCGTATTATAATTAGTCTTTTTATTTATAATAAAGTAAAAAAAAACTGACGTTTGGTGTTAAGTGTTGATACACTCATCGGTGCTTCTCCAAAATGTCAGTGATGCCTCGATCATTGAGGTAGGTTTTATAATTAATCGATTTACTTGTTTTCATTACGCGTTTATATAAATCTATGATCATCAAGTTTTTAGCTTGAATCTGCTCAGTTATGTTCTTCGAGTTGGATAGAATGAGGTGATTGTAGCGATAAACAAAGAAATTTAGATAGTGCTGTAGATATTTCAATCGATAACCAGCATGTTTGAATAAGTATCGTTTGAGATTGCTATGTAGTGAGTCAACGATGATGGTAGAGTATTCATCACTTTCATTTTTGCGCGAATTAATCTTATCGCTCTCATATTGGTTCATAAATTGCACTTGCTTGGGGTTTCCATCGTGTAGAAATCTCTTGACATTCCCCATGTTTTGATTGAACAGTCTCATAAAATCTCCGGGCTGTGCCATTCCTCTTGATGATACCTTTGCTAGACATATCCCTGTTAGGCTAATCATCGTTATAATGCATAACTGATTGAAAGATAAACCTCTAATATCCTTTCCATCAGGCCGTAGAATCTTATGTTTCTTTTCACGAATGCTCAAAAAAGTCTCATCGATCATAACACTACCCGAGAGTTTAATTTCATCTTGATAACTGAGAAGAGATTGAAACACCATATAACGATAATAATGTGCTGTTTTGATATTTATTTCTAAGTTTCTTGCTGCGACCTCGAGTGTGACATCATCTATCATATAACCAATAAACTTCATGATTAGCTGTGGACTGTTTCTAAAATGTTTATTTGGTGATTGGTTTGATATAAATGTCTTTTGACATAATTGGCATCGATATCTTTGTACACCTGATTTTGTCTTTCCATTCTTATAGCTCTGGTTCCTGCATGTTGGGCATAAGATTCTAGTTGACATATTGACGTTCCTAGACTACAAAAGCGAGTACTTTATCCCCAGGAACGTCGCCAAACAATTCAAGGATAAAATACTCGCTTTTGTAGTTCCTTTTTACATTGTTTGGCAATATTATTATATCATAATTTAGATATGCACTTTAGATTGAATTTTTGAAAGGTGGAAGGGTGGCTTAATAAAGGTGTGATGAATGGCTATCACCAACACTTAACACCAAACGTCAGAAAAAAAAAGAGCCTTGTTAAAGGCTACTCCGATGTGCAGGAACTCCAATCAGTTTACTATAAGGAGGTGCATCTTTGACCACAACTGCTCCAGCAGCAACCACGCTGTGATCACCAATATGAATGGGTCCTAAAAGTGTTGCATTAGCATACACGATGACGTGATTGCCTAATTTAGGATGACGATCGACTTTCTCGAATGTATTGGCCCCAAGGGTTACGCCATGATAGAGAACACAATGATCGCCAATCACGGCTGTTTCACCAATGACGGTCCCCATGCCATGATCTATGAACACACCATGACCTATCTTAGCCGCTGGGTGGATATCAATACCCGTGATCTTTCGTGTGCGATAGCTCATCCATCGTGCTAAGTTTTTATAACCTTTAACCCATAACCGATGAGCTCTTCGGTGACGTCTTAAAGCAATGACACCTGGGTAGGTTAGATAAATCATCACACACGAGGGGGCAGCAGGATCAAATTTTTTTACAGCTTGTACATCTTCAATGGTGCATTTCATCATAGGTCATAAAGCGGGGTTGATAAATAGCGTTCACCCGTATCGCATACAATAAAAACAAGTCGCTTCCCTTTTGATTCAGGACGCTTGGCAATCGTTAGTGCAGCATAAAGAATAGCTCCTGATGATATACCTGCAAATACACCTTCTGTTTTCGCAAGTAAACGTGCGTGTTCAAAAGCATCATCATTCGTGACTGGGATAATTTCATCAATGACGTTCATGTTGAGCACTTTAGGAATAAATCCTGCACCAATCCCTTGAATTTTATGAAATCCTGGTTGACCGCCTGATAAGACTGGAGAATCTTTAGGCTCAACTGCAATAATCTTGACATGACTAATGTGTTCCTTTAAAACTTCACCGACACCCGTGATTGTCCCACCTGTTCCAACACCAGCAATAAAATAATCGACGACTCCATCGGTATCTTCAAGTATTTCACGTGCTGTTGTTTTTTTATGCATCTTTGGATTGGCTTCATTTTCAAATTGCATCGGGATGATCACATGGGGATTGCTCGCTTTCATTTCATATGCATAAGCGATAGAACCTTTCATCCCTAAACTTGCATCAGTCAAGATGACTTCAGCGCCTAATGCTTTGACAATTTGAACCCGTTCTTTCGAGACAGATGATGGCATCACTAAGGTCAGTTTATAGTTTTTAGCCGCACAAATAAAGGCTAAACCAATACCGGTATTGCCGGATGTTGGTTCAACAAAATGGGTGTCTTTTGTGATGGTATGCTGCTGTTCAATCGATTCAATCAGTGCAAACGCTAATCGATCTTTAACACTTGAAAGTGGGTTATGATTTTCGAGTTTTGCTACAAGTTCAACATCGAGGTTAAACATCTTTTCAAGATGACGAAGTCGTAACAAGGGCGTATGCCCGATGAGCTCGGTATAATTTTGTGCGATTTTCATATGTTCAACTCCTTAAGCACATTCATTATATACAATTTGGTCTCTCTTTGCATGAAAGAGACAAAAGATAACGCTTACTTGATATGAATGGCTTTAAACAAGCTAAAAAGACTTGGTATTCTTTAAAAATATGATATAATGCAACAGGTGATTTAAATGGAAATTATGAAGTTTTCACTGGGTAGTTTACGTAGTAACTGCTACATTGTGAGTGAAGAAAACAAAGCACTCATCATCGATCCGGGTTATGAGAGCGATGATGTTGTCAAATACATTAAAAAAAATGAACTAACCGTTGAAGCAATCTATATTACGCATGGTCATCCTGATCATGTTGGTGGCGTTAAACAGATGAAAAGCCTTTTTGATGTTTTCGTGTATGCACCTTATAAGGATCGTATTTGGATGGGCAAAAGCACATATAATCAACTTGGTTATGAAATTCCTGTCGATATTTGGGTTCATGATTTAGAAACGTTTGAAGCGATTGGTCATTTATGGACCATCTATGAAACACCTGGACATTCCGAAGGAAGTACAGTACTCCAAACCGATCATATCCTCTTTTCTGGTGACACGTTATTTTATCAAAGTATCGGTCGAACAGATATTCCGTTATCCGATTCTCAAGTGATCTATCGTTCGATTAAGCGTATGTATCAGCTTTTTGATGAAGACACCGTTGTCTATCCTGGACATGGAAGACCTACCGATATTGGACATGAAAAAAAGTTTAATCCATTTGTAAGAAGTTAAGGGAAGCCGTGTGCTTCTCTTTTTTTCTATGCTATAATCATGAAGAAGAGGGTGATATGATGATTCATTTTCGTAACGATTATAGCGATATCGCACATCCAACCATTTTAAAACGATTCGTCGAGCTCCAAAACGAAACTCATCTCGGTTATGGCATGGATACCCATGTCGAACGTGCTAAAGCGTGTCTTAAACAAGCGATTGGTTTTGATGGGTATATTCATTTGATGACAGGTGGTACGTCTGCGAATAAAACCGTGATTGCTCATCTTTTGAAACCATATGAAGCGGTTATTTCAGCTGATACAGGTCATATTGAAGTTCATGAAACGGGAGCCGTTGAAGCGACAGGTCATAAGATTATCAGTGTACCCACTGAAGACGGGAAATTGACACCTTCCATGATTAAAAGTGTCTATCAGCGTCATTCAGATGAGCATATGGTTAAACCCAGAATGGTTTACATATCAAATGCGACTGAAACAGGACAGATTTACACGAAACAAGAACTGAAGTCGCTCTATATCATGTGTCAATCACTCGGCTTATACTTATATTTAGATGGCGCTCGCTTAGGCGTTGCTTTGACATCGAAACCCAATGATCTAACCCTACATGACATCGCATTATATACCGATCTCTTTTATATCGGTGGAACCAAGAATGGTGCATTACTTGGTGAAGCAGTCGTCATGAAAGATCCAAAAATGGATGAATTCTTCCGCTATTCCATCAAACAACAAGGTGGTTTACTCGCAAAAGGATTTGTTGCAGGTATCCAATTCGAAGTTTTATTTGAAAATCAGCTCTTTTTTGAAATCGGTCAACAAGCAAACCACATGGCTGAAATCCTCGTCCATGAACTGCATGGGTTAGGTCTTGATTTTAAGGAAACCCCAACAAATCAACAGTTCATTACCCTACCGACTCATGTTGTGGATGCCCTCTTGAAAAACTATACATTTGAAATTTGGCATGATTATGGCAACACAAAAACTATTCGACTGGTCACAACCTATCGGACTACACAAGATGAGATTAAACATCTTGTTCGTGATATCAATCATTTGATGATGTGACATCAATCTTCACACGATAAATCAAAAGAGAACGATGCTCTTGCATGTTCTCTTTTTTGATTGTTTGATCTTTATTTTTTGATGTTATGTCCACAAGATGGACATGATGAATCCCACACCGATAGAGGATGGTGACACACAACACATCGATGTTTTTGATTCTGTTCTTCTAACCATTGATCCACATGACCTTCTTGAATGCGCAATAGATTTTCACGCAAGTCAACACCTATTCTTGTATAGATATTGGCAAGATGTTGATGAATCTCACATGTTTTCTCATGAAATGATGAACATTCATGGCAATACCGATATCCTTTTTCATCAAGACATGCTAAAATCTTACATCCATGACACCAGCAAGCTTCTGTAAGTCCTCCACACCCTTGGCATGTGACTTGTTCAATTTGACAGTGATGTTGATTGGCGATATCGATTCGCGCTTGTTCATGATCGCGTTCAGCACGATAGATGATACACGCCCCACAATAAATACCACAACGTCCAACAAGTTCTTGACTGATCATCTCAATCACCTTCTTAAATCTTCATGAAGATCTTTCTTTTCTAACATCACAAGTGTCTCACATTCCGTTGTTTGGGGAAACATCTGGAGTGGAACGACTTTTTTAAGATCATATGCGACTTGAAGTAATTTTACATCACGTGTGAGTGTTTTAAGATCACAGGATAGATAAAAGACTTGTTCAAATGGGCGATCAACCATGGCTTGAACGAGAGCGGGCATTAAGCCGTTACGTGGAGGGTCAACCACTAAAACATTTCCATCGACATCTGTAATGAGTTTTTCAGCATACCCTTTCAAGATTCTGACATTGGTTAATCCATGGTGTTGAACAATACCTTCAGCAACTTTAATCGCGTCCTCATTCGATTCAATCATGGTCAGTGATGTGAGCTTTTCATGACAGTATAAACCAATACTTCCAACACCACTATATGCATCAATCAGATTGGCTTGTTTTAATATATGCTTTTTGATGAGCGCATATGCTTTTTCAATAACGGGGACGTTGACTTGAAAGAATGATTGATCAGTGATTGGAAAAGACCACGATCCTCGTGTAAGTTGAATCGTTTTTTCT
>Ga0208462_1000839_pt1 | contig 25429 bp, 16 predicted proteins | sample AD_SCU001_MetaG_FD_184452 | JGI IMG/M metagenome (GOLD analysis project Ga0208462, IMG submission 184452) | Active sludge microbial communities of municipal wastewater-treating anaerobic digesters from China - AD_SCU001_MetaG (SPAdes) (version 2) | ecosystem: Engineered > Bioreactor > Anaerobic...
CCGCAGTGTGTCCGCCGCGCTCCAGAGACGCTTTTCAATGGCTTCAATGTGTTCGAGCTGGGCCATGCCTACGCTTCAGTACAAAGTCCAAAGACCCGCACTAAATCCAGGTTGGGGTGGTGGAGGGTGCGTCGACCTAGCGCAAAACAGCCTCAAAGCCCGCGCTCCTCGTAACTCCTTGATAATAAACGCCGAAATCATCTCACACAACCATTTCCCGACAACCCGACCAGAGAAGCAGTTTTCTCCCCTGATTTCCCGGCACCGGACGAGGGTGACGGGTTTGCAGTAAAACCGGATACCTGGCGTTGAGCCGTAACAACTTCGCATCCGATTTTCGGACGCCGGTTCGGTTCCCAAAACGGGAATCGAATTGGCCTGAGCATCAACCTTTTGGCGGATACGGATCGTTCCCGTGGCTGTCCTTGTTCTGGATCTTCCCGTCCTTGCCGTGGATGTAGAATTCGGTGCCTTGGTTCTGGCTGATCTTGCGCCCGGCATCGACGGCATCCTGCTTCTTGTCGAAGTGGCCGCTGCTACGGGTCGCGCCGTCTTTTTTGACATCCCAGCCGCCGTCGGCGTTGGGCACGACATGATGTGATCCTGGTTTCTTTGGCATGGTTGCCTCCCGTTTACTTGGTTTCGGTTGAAATGAGTTGAGTCACCAACTACAAAGCTTCTATCGGTCAGAAGGCACTCTGGGCGCGACTAATTATCAAGTCACTGCCCATCGGCCGAAAAGACCTCGACGACATTGCCATCCGGGTCGAGACTTCTGAAAAAAAGCATCCCGGATTTTCCCCACGGAGCCAACGCCGTAACTACCTGCAGATCGCTCTCTTTAACCCACCGAAAGCGCTCAGCAATGTTCGTTGCCTGAATGTAGAGCATCGCTCGAAGTTGAATCCCTTGAGGAACATTGTTCGTGTAGCTCAAAGGAACCAAAACGAGTCCTTGGTCGAAAACAACCACATCCGCGCTCTGTTTCTTCACAGTTAAGCCGAGGCAGTCACGATAGAACCAAATGGCTTTTTCGAATGAGGCCACAGGTATCTTTGAACCGCATCCACGACTTTTAGAAATAGGCTGCTTGTGAGGCACGCTGGTTTGCTTCGGGCTACTGGCTATTGGCTCAAAATCGCCCTTTGAAATCTTGTTCAGGTAGATGATTTGGCCGTCCTCTGTGGTCAAGCGTCGGAATTCGACTTTGAATTTCCCGCTACGTCCGATGTAGTCACGGCCGCGATTTACCTTGGCCTTTCTACAATCAGGGAGGCTGACCTCGCTCGAATCAGGAGCGATTACAACATCATCAATCCAATTCTTGAGCAAGGATCTCTTAACAACCTCATGAGTAGGCTTGTCATCAATATGTCCGTTTGCTAATCGAAATGCATTTTTCTCGATGTAAGCGGCGTCTTGAATGCCTTGCTTCACAGGTGATAGCCAGTCGGAGCCATTAATGCAGCCGAGCAGACCACCCGACATTGAGGCGATTGTATCGGTGTCCGAACCGATGGCAAAGGCTGCCTTTACCACGCCATTAATTGGATCAGCAGCGTGGCGGGATGCCAGATATACGGAGGCTATCGCGGCAACGGTTCCGGCCCCGCTTATCTTACTGTTGAAGCATTGGAGTTTTTTTAGTACATCGTCATCGAGACTCAAAGCCCCTTTCGAGAGTTCAGCTCGGCAGACTTCAAGATACTCCATGACCTCAGCTTTGGCCGACTCCCAAAGTTTCATGTAGTTCTGAAGGCTTTTTTCCGCTTGGCTCCGCCACTCTGGCGGGATGCTTGGTGTGGCCGGAAGCGCAGACCAGAGATCGACGTTCTTGATCAATTCTTCCACCAATTCACCATAAGCCAGTTTCGAATCCTTGCGAAAAGCCGCCCAAAGCGCGAAACCGTAAGCCAAAGCGCCTAACAGCGCCCGGGGGTGTCCATGTGTCGCTATACCATCAAGGAAAATGTTGGTGGCTATTTTGGGGAATTCCTTTTCGCCCAGAAGCAAGACGTGAGGGAGAACGCGCATCGCGACACCGTTTCCGCCCGCGTCGTAATATCGTTTCACATCCTGCGGCTTCCGGCTAGAACTCCATGGCATGACACCATCCAGCCATGACTCCACAGCTCTTTTAGTTGCTCCGCCACCACCACGTTCATAAACGGACCAAAAGGGTAACTCAACCTGTGTGAAGTGTTCCCACCACCTTTCACCTTTCTGCAAAGACCGACTGAGACACAGTATGAGTTGGGTGTCATCGCTGTACTCACCTTCCTCAATAATCTCTTCATGAGGAAAAAAGCGGCCGCCGGAGCGTCGAGTCCATCTCTTAAAATCATGCAGACGGCCTTGGGTTTGTTGTGAGGCGTTTGATTTGGCAATTCGCTCGTTGGGCCAACCCAGTGCGTCACCAAAAGCAGCCCCAAGCATGGCTCCTACGCCTTTGCTTGTTTTTAGCCTTATTGTGTTGTTATCGGCCATGTAGACCTCCGTTTTCATATATCGTTTCCTTCGCTCGGACTCCGCGTTGAATCAACCGCGAAAGCGATGCCTTATTAAAAAAGTCCGGAGCGATGTAAATTGGTTTGTCGAGTGTTATTCCCTGGAGCTCCAATCTGCATATTTCCCGATGAACCTGTTCTTCTGTATGAACTGCAATACCGATAATTGAATCAAGTGGAATCGGGTCTTTAAGGAGAACTTCCGCCTGAATATCAGTTGGTGCAGCGGGAAGATGTCTGGCAGGACGAGAAAAAGTAATTCCTGGGGATGTATCCGCGTAAAGTGATCGAAACCCGTTTATCCCTGTTTGGATATAAGCACCTCGAGACCGGGCGGCATTGCACGGGCAAAAGCAAGTCTCAGGGTGCCACAGGTAGCTGGGATCGATCATCAACACTACCCAGTCCTTGAACAAGTGATCTTGTTCCCTGACTTTCGCGAAGTAGTAGGTGTTCGGATATTCGATAGAGCAGCAAATCAGATCATCCCGCCCGTCATATCGGTCTGGGTCGGTCGGATTATGCGGCATATCATACTGCTGAAGCGTCCGCTTCGAACAAAGCCCGAGAGGATCATCAAAAATATGAGCGAGGTTTCTCGACTGCGTAAAATGGCAGATCCGAGTGATTCCACGGTTGACGCACTCCTGTTGAATCAAGTTCATGGCTTGACCCTCTGGTAGAGTGATTCGTCAACGGGTAGCAGTGACGTGATCTCTCCAGTGTAGAGCAGGATCAAGCTCGTTTTTGCTCTTGTTACCGCCACATAAAGAAGTCTGCCATCATGCGTAAGACCATCCTCTTCCCCATGAGAGTCTATGTAGTCCGGATCGGGAAGATTGTCCGCATCCAAGAAAGGAAGTATAACGACGTCAAATTCAAGCCCCTTAGCCGCGTGATAGGTGCCATGGTAAATGCCGGGGCCGTCATTCCATACCTGAAGGTCGCGGTGCAATCGTGTAGCGTTTGCTCCCAGGGCGGAGCTGAAGATCCTCTCCTGAGCCCTGTCTTTTACGAGGATGGCAACACTCTGGGTTTTCCCAGCGCCTCTTGCTGCCCGTAGTGCGATTTCAACTTGCTGATCCTTGTCAGTGCAGTCGACCAAAGTAGGTAACGCACCGTCGGCCCTTGGTGATGTGGGTTCAACCAAATCAGGAATATCCTGAAAAAAAGGCATCCTGGAAATAGCCAAACCCAACTGGGCGATCTGTTTTGTATTTCGATAGTTTTCTTTGAAGAACCACTGCTGTGGGATGTTCAGTCCTGCAGAGCGCCAGCTCATCCGTTGTCCATAGATTTGCTGGGCAACATCCCCGAAAAACGAAAGTGAACCATCCTCGGGGATTGCTGCCGCCAGCGAGCGAATCATCTCTGGGGAGAAGTCTTGCCCTTCATCAACGATTATGTGCTTATAAAAACGGGCCGAGGAATCCTCCTCGAACTCTTTTCGCACAGCAATAGCGATGTCATCCCAGTCATACAATTTTCCGGCGGCGGTTCTAATCTCGAGATACTTGTTGAGAATCTCGTACATGACTGGCCTAAGTTTGCGGGAAAGATTTGTGCCGATGCGCCCAACGCGCTCCACCTCCACATATTCTTCTTGGGAAGTGATCCCATGGCTGAAAATCCACTGGATTTCGTCAGAGAAAAATTCGAGGGGCCTCTTAAAGAATTTTGACGGTTCGTAGCCGGATTCGACTGCTTTGACTGCCTGGGAAATGAACGCGTTTCTGTAGTCAGGATCGCAAATGCAATTCCTACTCATTTTTCCACGGTTGTTGAGATAACCTCGTGCGAATGTATGGTAGGTTTCAACTTGGACATTCTGTAGCTCAATTGGCTTGAGATACTTAAGATAGGTGACAAGTGTTTTATTAAATGTCAGGAGCAGCGTCCTTCCAGCATGTGGCATCGACGGCTCGGACAGATAGGCAGCCCGATAGAGCGCGAGCGTCGTTTTACCGCTTCCAGCAGTTCCGAGCACGGCAGTGTGCCCTGCTGAAGGCATGTACAGCACCTCGCGCTGCTTCTTGATAGGCTTTGGCAGATTTCCCCTCATTACGCTCTCACCTTTGATTTTTGTGCTGCGCATTTCGAGCTGTGATCGTATTTTTGAGAACCTTTCGCAGCCTTCATTTCACGTTCCCTCCCATAGCAAACTCCTCATCGATCTCGAACAGATCAGGAGTGGAGCGATGGACGCCGATGCCGTGTTCCATCAACAGCATCACGAGTTGTTCACCGTTCATCAGGGCGATGGGAGTCTTGTCGGGCTGAGCCGCTTCCTTGATGGCTCCGGCACTGAAGTCGCTGGTGGTTATAATCAGCCCTTGCTCGTGTGCTCCGAGGCTGCCGCGCACCTGCTGAACCACCGGGGCCAGGATGTTGTTTTTGAGTTTCCACTTCTTGACCTGGACGGCCATCTTGATGCGGACTACGTCACCGACCACCAGGGTGCCCCGGACATCGATGCCGCCGTCGCCGCTGAGTTTGGTTACCTCGACCATCTCGAAGCCCATCTCCGCCAGCAACTGCGAGATGAGTTCCTCGAATTCGCCGGGCTTCATGGCCAGCAGACGCTCACGCAGCGCCTTCCGAACCTGGTGGTTGTGTTGCTCGATTTGGAATGCGAGACCGCGTCCCATCCATTGGCTCAGGCCGATATAGCCACGGCCGTGCTGAACGAAGCGGGGCCGCTCACCGCGTTTCTGCTGGCGCTTGATCTCAGTGATCACCTGGGCGTACATGGAGGCTTCCGGCGTTTTTCCGCTCGTCACCAACCATCCTTTCTCCAATGCCTTCCCGGTGATTTCTTTGTAGTGCATCGGCTTTTTGCCGCCGAACTCCTCAAGCACCTTCTGAGCACAATCGATGAAGGAAAAGCCCGCATTTACAGATAGCGGCTTTGGTGCTTCCTTGGCGGGCGTTGGTGTTGACCCACTGTTGGTTGCTTCCATGGAGGAATCCCGAAGAGCAAAGGTCTGGGGAGAGACTTTAACGAAGGCCGAAGCCTCACCTTTCTTCTTGATGTCCGAATACAGCCGAGCGCTGATGGTCGCCTCTGGAGTTTTCCCTGAAGACTTCCAGAGGCCGCCACTGATCACCTTCTCGGCAATCACCCCCACGTGCAGTGGTTGGTGAGCAAACTTGAGAACATCCTCTATGGCCTTTAGCAAATCCATTTCGCCTCCTACCGACCCACGGCCGTTTTGGTGCTGCCACCATGCTGCGTGATGCGAGGACGGCACTTGATCTTCACCGCGCCCCGGGTGAATGAGTCGTCCGAGGCCTTACTCGACCACACATAGGCTTCGCCGGTACCGAGATGGCTCATTTTGTCGGAGGTCAGCTCGCCAAGGGCGGCATTCGCCTTCTGGATGTGTTTCAGCCAGGCGGGCGAGTTGAATTTGTGCATGATGATCTGTGAAGACAGCTCGATCAGCGAGACAGGGACCGATGGCGGGTCCTGAGAGGCGACCATGATGCTGGTTCCCTTGTGTCGCATCTCACGGACAACCTCTACCAGGCCGGAAACCAAGTCATCGTTCTCGATGTACTTGTGGGCTTCATCGAAGACCACCAGCTTATTGAAGGCGCTTCCCTGATAGGTCGCCTCCGAGAAAATCTGGAGCATCACCACGAACAGGCCGAGGGCCTCGTCCTTTTCGATGTATTCATCTCGCAGATCCACGATGATCAACCGGCCTGGGCGAATCAGATCCTGGAGACGCTGGTTATCATCGATATATTCGCTGGCGAACAGTAGACGTGTCTGGGCCAGCTCTTTCAGGTGATCGGACAGGCCAGAGTTATCGATGCCTGCTCGCAGGGCATCCAAGGTCAGGTTATCCCGCAGCCCCCTCATGATGAGGTTGATTTGCCGCATATACATGCTCTGGCTGCCAATCGCTCCCATCAGGAATTTCCAGTGCGCCGCCTTGAGTTCGGAGGCAGAAAAGGCAATCGGCTTAACCTCGATATCCGGGTACTCGGCCCGGCGATCATCCACCTTGTTGGCTGGGGTAAGAATCAGGACATCCTTCAGGGCTTCCGGGTTGGCCTTGTAACGCTCACGAAGGATGCGGATCTCTTCATCCACCGAGTTGGCATTGATCATCGAAGTAAACTCCGGCGCATAATCCTGCGTCGGGCTGTAATGGAAAATGACCGTGGCGAGCGGGCTTGGCAGCACATTGATGTGCTGAAGCGGCATAGAGGCCATCTCAATGACTGTTCCAAGGGTGTAGCTCTTGCCGCCGCCTTGAACCCCAAAGAGACTGATCGTGTGGGTGTGGTTGAGGTCCAGCGCGATTTTCCTGCCGGAAACCTCTCCGAGTAATCCGTACTGCGGTGAATCACCATTAACGCCCAGCATGATGTCATAGCTGACTTCGGCTTGAGGCGCGGGCTCGGGTGTCGGGTGCTCCTGCGCTTCAAGCTCGGGTTGAACAGGTTCTTCCGGTTCAACAGCAACGGCGGCAGGCTGTTCGTCGTCTTTTTGTTCGGGCGCGATGGTGGTAGGTCGAGGTGCTTGCTCGACAGGTTCCGCCTGTTCTCCCTTTTCCTCTTGGGCAGGTGCAGGTGTTTCCTCTGCGGCAGGAGGTGTTGACTGGGTGATTGGAGCCTCCGGCTCTTCGTCCCAGAGCTCATCCACCGTCCAGGACGTTGACCGGGCTCTCTTGGGCGCGATGAAAGCGGCTGTCTCGAGCTTCGGCACGTTCGGAATGAACTGCTCGCTCAGGAGATGGGCGGTCGGCTCCTCCTCAATCTCGACGGACACAGGCTTGCGGCAGTTCTCCAGCAAGGCGTGAATGAGATCCTTGCCGATGCGGTGGAATTCGATGCCCACCTCGTTGTCAGGGGCTTCGGTTCCGGCCTTGTCAAAGTCAAAGATCAGAGCGCAACGTCTGAACTGAAGCGAGTAACCCTGTTCGATGGATTCAAGTAGCCCTCGCGCTTCCTGCGCGGCGGTCACATCAAAGATCCCGTAACGCAGTGAGCGTTCCAGATAGAACCGAAGGATCTGAGCCAACTCCCGGCTCTTGAGCAACCGATCCGGCCGGTCTGGCTTTTTCAGTGCCGGGTCAAAGTGGCGCTGGAGGATGCGCTCACTCTGATTGATCTGGGCGGAGATCCGCTCCTTCAGTTGGTTGAAGGCCGCAAAGTCGCCGACCTGCGAATAACACTTCACCTCGACCAGGTTGCAGGTGATCGTCCTGGTGTTCAAATCCAGGTCGAACAAACCCAAGTCGGTGCGTTGCAGGCTGATGGCATCGTTGACGTCGTCTGATTCACCGCTTGAGCGGTAGAGGTCCGTGTGTGCATCCAGCGGCACAATGACCTGATTGCTCAACGCGCCCTGATATTCGAGATAGAGCCGCGCCAGGGCCAGGCCAAGAGCCTCTGCCTGTTGCGTGCGTGCTGAAATCAGTTTCAGGGCGAGCTGGCCGGAAAGCGACCGCAGGTTTGCCAGGATCTGAACCGACTGCTCGCCGTCGGCGGATAACCCGTGCTCAAGCAGCACCGGCTTCAGCATGGCCTCCAGCTCATCGTTCGAGCGCGAGGATATGATCAGGTTATGTGTCGCCTGGGAGCTGGCTCCCGGCACATAGTCAATCAGATAGTCCGGTCTGTTCTTCCGGCCGCCATGGTCGAAAAACTCAATTCCCATATTTCGGTCGATGGTGAACACCCAATCGCTGATCTGGTGAACCTCGTAGATTAGTTCTCGTTGGGCCACATCGAGGCCAAGGGTCACGACGGGTACGGCTTTGAAACTGGCACCAGAAGCAGCAACCGCTGAGGTGGCAAAACAGAGGTGACGGCTCAGCGACGACAGCAAATCGAAACACGCAGCGTGGTTGTCCGCGCCGAGGGAGCGCCCAACAATCGGCCGCTTATTCCAGAAGGTACCCGAATCGTCATCAACGAATTCGGTATCGAAGTCCTGTATCAACCCATGCAGCGGAGTCACCCCCATCGGCCTCTCGGCAATGGAAAGCTCCTCGGCGGGGAACACATCCAAAAGAACGCTGATGTGCGCCGGAAATTCCTTGGAATTGGCATGGAATTCATTCAGCGCGTGCTTGGCCAAGTTCAGCTTGGAAAACAGATGGCTGCCAGTTGAAGTCGCAAACGCGTCGGCTGCCTCGTTTACCGTGGCTCCAGGACGGACCATGGATTCAAGCGCCTCACCCAAAACCGGCGAGTCGGGATCGGAGGTAAAGAGCCGGATGTCATAGCGCAAATCGGCATGCTCACGTTTCTGCTGGAGCGATATCAGGGCCTCCGCTATCACCGATCCGGCCCCGGGGTTGAAAATGTTCAGGGATAGCTCTCGCACATACGGATGCTGGGAGAGATAGCGCTCGATCTTGTCCGCAATGACCTTTCCGGAAATATCGGTTCCCGCCGCAGAGGGCTCGGCCAATCCGAGGGCCGAACAGATCTCCGCCATCAGGCCACGGGAATTCTCCTCGGTGGTCGGGGCGTAGAGCGCCCAAAACGCATTCAGATTGTCTACCGGCGTGAAGATGCGGCCATCCTCGACGGGAATACCGACCGGATAGGCAGATGGCACAAGGCCATCCAACAGGGCGGAACGGACGTGAGGGATGTGATCTTTCCCACCTGACTTGATCTTCTCGATCCAATCCTTGCCCAGGGTGACCCAACTGCTCAGCCACAAGGCACGGAGCGGATGGGTTGGTGAGACCAAAACAGCCTCGCGATGCCTTCCACGGAAGTCGGTCAAGATGACATGAATGGAATCAACGGCCAGCACATTTCTGAGCGCTTGCAGGTGTTGCTGACGCTCGGCACCGGAAGTCGTCTCGGCCTGACGGATGAGGTTCCTGACCAGGTCAAGGTAGCTTTCAGCATAGGCGAGGCATTCCTTTTCCGAGTCCCGGAACGACAGCCCCTGCATGATCAGCTCGGCAGTGTCTTTGCGCACCGCTGCAAAAAACTCTTCGCGAGCAGCCAGGAAGGAAGCCATCGCGGCGGAAGATGGCAGCGTGAGTCCGACCTCGGAGGGCGGCTCGGCGGTATCCAGGTTGATCTGCATTCGCCAGCCCGACGGGTGCTTGGGCTCCGCCAAGATGCGCTGCTCGATGGTTTTGAGCATACGCGACAGCGGGATCTGAACAGCTCCCTCACGACCGAATTTTGCGTGCAGGGTTTCCTGGCGGGAGGTCTTCTTGGAGCGACCGCCCTCGGCCCAGGCGACACCACTGATAGCGATATCATCGGGATCACGTTCATCGCCCAGGGCAGTCAGTTGCAGCCGGAAACGTGCATGCTCCAAGCTCTGCTCAATGGGGATGGCGCGTTGCGGCGGTTCTTCCTCAATGTTGCCACCGGGCAGGACGTAGAAAGGTTCGCTCTCATAAGAGCGTTTAGCTCCCTCGGAGGCGGAATCCGCTTCGAGCGGAATCGGATCGCCATCGGCCGTCCAAGGCATTACACGGATGAAATGCCATCCTTCCTCGAATTCGATTTTATTGAGTTTGGCCAGGTTGGTCGTGCATTGCAGGCGGTTGGGCGTCCAGGCTTTGACCTTTTTGGATTTTCCTACCGGGCCGTCATTCTGCGAAATGATTTGCACCGTAAAATGGTCAAGCCCGCTGACCTTGCCGGGGTGAGGATTAACCTCGAACACCACGTTCATTTTGCGGCGGTCGTTCGGGACCAGAACCTGTTGCCCGATGAGGCCGGAGAGTTGGTCGTCGGTCTCATCCTCTGCAACGTCCGGCAAGTCGGTTTCCAACACCATCAGAAGAACCTTGTCCAGCGAGAGTTCTTCCTGGAAGGTCCATTTATCGAAAGAAATACTCCACCAGCTCTTGTCGGTCGCGATGGGCGGCGTCCAGGATTCGGGCTCCTGGACATCGTATTTTTCAAAGTAGGCGAATAGTCGCGACTCCAATGCCTTGTCGCTGAGTCCCAGATCGGCAATACGGCCACGAACCGACTTGTGCGAGGTCATCAGACTGCGGACGCTGCCGAGGTTACGGCGAATCTTGCCATTGACCATGCCGGGATCGGCAAAGAGCTTGAAGTCAGGAATCAACGTCAATTCATAGAGGCTGGCTCCAAGGGTTTCTCCATCAATCCCGTTTTCGAGCGCGGTGAGCAGATACCTCACGCGGGAAACATCGTCGGCAAACAGCCATTCCTCCTCGGTGAGGATGCCCAAAAGATCACGGACATGGCCGACCAGCGTTGCCGGGAGCCGGTCAAGCAGCGAGTCGATCAGGTCCTCGTAGATGCCGGTGAAAGCCAACTCCTCGAAGGTGGCCACGCCAAAGGAATCCTCGGCGCTGGTACGGAGCGAGGTCGGAATGAAGACCAGCAAAGGCTGGCGCAACTCGCCGTTCGCGTCAGGGTTACGAAGTTCCACCAGCTTGGTGGAAGTCACCCGGAAAGGCATGCCTTCTTGGTCATGGCTGCCGAGGATAAAGATGTTTCCGTCGGGCCGGGTTCGCCGCAGTTCCTTGCAGACCGACTCCATGACATCGTCATCAAGATCGGTGACCCGCATGCAGTGGCCGGGGCCACGATCACCCAGGATCGCTTCGATACGAGGGCACAGCAGACCAGCTACCGCCGCGTTCAGTTTATCCTGGGAAAGCTTGGTGAACGCGTTACTCATGCGTGCCTCCCGTTCTTATCAGTTCCGTCATTTCTCTCAATCGCATAGCGGGGCGATACCTTCTGGGTCACGTAGGCATCCGACAGGTCTTCGTAGAATCCGATTTCACGCAGGCGGCGCTTGAAGGCTTCGAGGTTGAGGCGCAGGGCGCGTCTATCCAGGATGCTGCTGTTGCCCTGAGCTCCTTCCGGTAGCCGGTCGATGTGAAGGCCGTAGCGGTTTCTCAAAAAGGCCAGCAATTCCTCGATGCGGACCTCGCGGGTCACGAAACGCCCGCCGTCCTGGGTGAGCACGGCCACCTGAAGGAGCACTTCGAGCAGTTTGCTTCCCAGCACAAATCGCCGAGGACTCCCCTTGGTCCGGGATTGGGCCAGCAGGCCGTTCTCTTTGTTCTTCAGCAGCAGAGAGTCCAGACACTCAGTGATGTACTGGCGGTGATACTTGCCGCGATACGCCATCAGGATTTCGATGAAGGATTCGAACTCGCCCAGGCCCATGCCAGTGACTTCCCGAATCTCCGGATCGACGTCCTCGTTCCCGGAGGTTGATTCCTCGATCAGGCTCGCCAGACGGAATTTGAAGTAGGCTTGGCGTTCGGCGTCGTGCTCGGGTTTCAGCAGGGATACCAGGTCGCCAACGGTGAACACGCCGCCCCCAGGGGTAGCCAGCTTGCCCGTCTTCTTGCTCAGGTATTCCGCCATCTCATCGAGCTTCTTGACGACGAAATTGGCCTGCACAAAGGCCGGTATCTGACGATAGAGCCGGTCAGTGGACTTGCGAGCCAACTCGGCCATGTGCGGATTGTTGACGTCGCCCATATCGACGACCAGCGCCACGCGGTAAGGACAGCCTTCCAACGCATTGTCGAGGCCCGGGTTGATCGGGCATTCCTTGGCGGTGCAGAGATCGTTGCCGGAGCGCTGTTTCACCAGCTTGGGCAACATCTGCAGCAGCTTGAGGTGGTAAAGCGCCAGATGGAATGCCATCAGGGTTTTGAGATAGTCCACCAGCACCGAGCGCGGAATATAGGGCTCATAGGCCAGTAGCCGTAGAATATCGTCGGCCATAATATCGGCCTGGCCGATACACAGCGGTTGGAAGCGTGAGGGCTCCTTGGAGTCCTTCATGTCCTGGGTAACCTGATGATCCAGACGCAGGATGGCCTGCGTTTCCACGTCCACGGAAGCGTTGGGATCGTAGCGGTCCGTCACCAGGTCGATTCCCGGGAAGAAAAAGCGCTTCAAGGCATCCCGCGCCGCTTGGCCCTTGCCTTTGCGGGCATAGAAAAGCATCCAGTAGATCTGCTCGGCTGCGCCGTAGTCACGGGTGTGCTTGGCGTTACGGAACTTATAGGTATTGCCATGCAGCGGCCTCGGGGCGGCCACGGCCTGATTGGCTTTGCCCCGATTAACCACATCCATCAGATCGGTTTCGATCCAGCGGTGTACCACCTGCGGAAAGCGATCAAAGCCCGCAAACCATTCAGGATGCTCAAGGAAGTCCTCCATGAACTCTTCAACGGTCAGGTCGCCGCCACGGGGCGGGCGTCGGCTGGCATAACCGTCATATTTCAACCGGGGGAAAAGCATGGTCAGCACACGATCCATCTCGATGTGCTTGAAATCGACGTAGGTGGTCTTGGGAGTGCGGAACTCCTTGTCTCTGCCTTTGATGCTCATGCTTCAGCCCTCCTGCTTACCTTTCCCAGATGCAGGATGCCTTTGTCGTCGCGCCGGATCTGGAAGAATTCGAAGCCGCTTTCGGTGAGGAGCACCTCCTGATAGGGAGCGGCGGATAGAACGTTCTTGAACACCGCCAGGCTCAGGTAGAAACCTTCCTGCTCCTCGATGCTGGGACGGTAGCCGTTGTTGAGCCGCATCAGCATTTCATAGATGTCGAGATTGATGCGCAGGCTGGCCTTGTGCCCGTCGCCGGAGTCGTAAAGCAGCACCAGCGCCTGAGACAGACACTCGAGGAAAGGATGAGCCGCCGTTTCCTGCTCGGTGCGGAGCGTAAAATGGTCGCCGTCAAAGAGGCGGTAACTGCGGATGGTGCCTTTATCCACCTGGCGGACACGCAGCGCCAACTGGTTGCCCAGCCGCGCCGGATCGCTCAAGCCTTCGCCCCGGTTGATGGCCCGGAGAATGATGGTTACCTCTTCCTGGCTCTTCGCTCCAGGTTCCTCGATGGCGTTCAAGAAAGGATCAATATGCCCGTATGGAAGCATCTTTTCCCACGGACGATTTTCCTGACTATCGCGGCATTCAAAGAAATGGCGGCGACGCATGTGCGAGAGGTAATTCCGGTGCTTGGCGATCAATCGAGCACGGTTCTTCGATGAGTAATCGCGAGGCAGACTGCCGAACAGCGTCTCCACCAGTTCATTGTCATACCCGGCCCGCTCCGCGAACGAGAAGCGGCTCATGGCCTTGGTCTTGGGATTAAGGAAACCAAGCTCGCGATCCAGATCGGGGTTGCTGACTTCGGCAACGTCAATCTCGCGCAGCAAGGCAATCAACCGGTCATTGGAGCCTTCCGCCCCGCCAAGCCATGAGTTGAAATAGAAACCATCAAGGATGCGATTCTGGGTCTCTTCACCGCCGTTCTGATAGAGCTGGTGAATGCCATCGCAGTCCTGGGTGCCCACCAGCATGAAGGCCAGCGCCGAACGCAGGTCGCGCATGGTGATATGCAGTCGCCCGCGCAGGTGGGTAATGGTGTAGAGCATCTTCAGGCGCTCGATCACCTTGGGTCCGGCAACCGGGTCCTGGAAGGTACGGGCGTTATGGTAGGCAAAGCACTTGCCCTTGAGGTCACACTTCTCGCAGGCCTGCCAGTATTCCTGCTGCGTCATGCGGGCGATCAGCCGCTCCAAAATCGAAGGCTGACCTTCCTCGGGTTCGGCGACCACCGAGCGTAGATTGAGGTTGATGACCGCGATACCGCCCTCCGGAGCGGCTCCGGCCAAACCCTGCTGGATCTGCTTGGCGAGCAGCGGGAACTCCTCTTCGTGCTCCAGGAAGAAATCGACCAACCGCCCCTCGTTGATCGCGATCAGGCGGGTCTGATTCTCGGGCCAGCCGGAGGCGTCCTTGCCCGCGAAGGGGGCAAAGAACTTCTGCAGCACGGCATCGTTGCGCTCGTCGCCTTCATCCTGGCTGCCGTCGTAGTTGCTCTGGTAGGTATGCCCCTTGAGCTGGAACACGGCCCCATTCGCGCCGCGCTGCATCTGTGCGCCCTTGCTGGAGGCTGTGGCCTCGAACTGCTGAATGAAGGCCGTCTTACCGTCACCGGCGTTACCGCTGATGATGACCAGACGGAACTCGCCCTTGAGCAGCGCGGGCTTGAGCTTCTCATCCAGATAGGTCGGCACGTAGGTGGCCTTACCAACTTCGTCGAGACCTCGGGTGCCCGCGTTGGACACCTGGCTCTGGCTGTAGAGGGTCAGCAGATGCGTGACAAAGGGGTTGGTGTTGGGCTTGGTCGGCTCGAAACCCAGCTTGGACACCACCTTGGGTCCGGCACCGATCTCGCCCGTGGTCAGCACCGAGCGCAGGCGCTTGACCTCGGCCATTGCGGTCAAGAACTCATCGATTGACGCGAAGCGATCCTTGCGCTCCGGCGCGATCATCTTCACCAGCACATTGACCAGCGATGAGCTGAGGTCGGCGCAGCCTTTGAACTGCTTGGGGTCCTTGGGCTGAGTCTTGATCGGCGGCGTGGGGTCGTCGAACGGATACTTGCCGGTCAGGCACTCATAGAAGGAGACGCCCAGGGCATAGAGGTCACGGTCCATTCGATCCGAAGCATCCGGCTCGGAGGAGTAATCGTAATCCGGCGGCAGGTAGCGACGCGTGCCACCACCGCCTTGAACCTCGTCGTTCTCGGAGACCGCAACGTTGAAATCAATGATGCGGACGCCCTTATCGGTCCACAGCAGGTTGGAGGGCTTGACGTCCTGATGGTAGACACCGTGCTTGTGTAAATGGGCCAGCCCATCGGCGGCTTCGCGCACGATGCGCACGGCATCATCCAGCGACAGCGCCTCGGCATCGATCAGATCGGAGACATCCAGACCTTCCACATACTCAAAGACGATGTACGGCGTCTGCTTGGCGTCGGCCATGCGGTCGGCCCAGATCACCTTCACCACATGCGGATGGTCGGGCAGATTGGTCAGGGTCTTGTATTCGCGGCGCAGGCGCTCGTACACGCTGCGGCGGTCCTTGGTCACCAGCTTGATGACCCGCACCACATCGCCCAGGGAATCGAACACCTTGTAGGCCACGCCGAAGCCGCCGCTACCCAGCTTCTTCTGAATGCGGAAACGGTCCGCCAGAATGAAATCCTGCGGCAGGTTCATCAAGTTATCGGGGAGCTGCGGAACGACTACGGCCGGGCCGCTCACATCCGGGGCGGATTCATTCTTGGCTTCGGGCAGGATCAGGTCATCCAGGCCCTTGCGGGCGATGGCCGCGCTGGTGTGCCGTTCCTCAGGGTCGAACTCGCAGAACTTCTGCAGCCACTCGTCGATCCCCTTGGGCAGGTCCGGCTTGTGTTCCGAGGGCTTCATCGGGAACCGGCCGTCGGCCTCCATCATCTGGTCGACGCTTTCAAAGGGCAGCTCGCCGGTCAGCAGCTCGTAAAAGATCAGCCCGGCGGCGTAGAGGTCGGAGGCGATGCTGGCCTGGGTCGGGTCCTTGAAGCACTCCGGAGCCTGGTAGGCGGCTTCCAAATCATCCACCACCTGATCGGCGACGGTGGAGGCGCGGTTCTTGCCCACCCGGGCGAAATCGAACCCCGTTACCCGGGCCTGTCCGCCCTTGGTCACCAGAATGGCGTCCGGGGTGATATTGCGGTGGATCACCTCATGCCGGTGCGCATGGTCCAGGGCCGACAGGACGTCGCGCATAACCTGGAGCTTCTGGTCAAAGGTCAGCGCCAGGGAGGCCTTGTTGATGTGCAGGCGCAGTGCCTGGCCGGGCAGGTCCTCGGTGACCAGCACCACCTTATCTTCATCGTCGGAGACGAACAGATCCTTCACCGCCAGCACGTTGGCGTGAGTCGGCATGTGCGCCACGGCGCGATAGGCATTGCTGATCTTCTTGAACTCTTCCTTGCGGGCGGCTTCGTCCTGGTAAGGGTCGGCCTGATAGACCCGCAGGCGGGCCATGCCGCCGCTCTTGCCCAACAGGTTGTGCTTGGCGCGGTATTCGGTGTAGCGGTCGGTGCCGCCCAGCTTTTCTTCTACCTGCCAGTCGCGGAACACAAGCGCCGCGCTCTTGGGCTTGGCATTGCCGGTGATCGCCTTGGCGATCTGGGAGTGGAAGCGGGTGATGTTATCCAGCCGGTTATCCGGAATGCGGCTCGCGTCGCGGAAGTATTTCAGGCAGTGCTTGAAGTCGGTCACGTCCGGGCTGTCGATGCCCGCCTGATCAAACACGGCGGCGTCATCGGCGGTGAGCAGCACAGCGGCATGCACATGGGCTTTGCGCAGCTCGATCAGGCCGGTGTTGCTTTCGCGGATGATGGTGGCCATGGTCTTGGCATGGCTGCGCAGCTTGGCAAGCGGCGAGAAGAACGGCTGCCGCCCCTCGGGATACCACTTGGAGCCATACACATCGATGTTGCCCCGCGTACCTTTGACATCCACCAGATACACCGCGTGAGGCGCGAGGATGGCGATGTCGATTTCGAACACCTCCTCACCCTGGCGCATCTCGAAGTTGTGGAAGATCAGCCAGCCATCGGGCAGATGATCCCGAAGGAAACCGATGGCCTGGCGTTCAGATTCGTTCGCGGGTTGCCCGATGGGTATGACCTTCGCCATTAGCGACCTCCCTCCTCGATGGTGCGCTCGACGAGGGTACGAGCTTCGTCTTCCAGCTCTGTCGCTAATGCTCGGTTTTCCCAGGCTTGCTCAGCTACTTTGCTTATCTCGTGACGCCGACCCTCTTCTGGCCAATAGATAAGAATTTTTCTCGCGCCTTCTTCTTGAAGAACAGGTATTGATGTCCCTGCCGAATATCTCATGCCCAAGCGTTGACCAAAGCCCGTTGAGAGATAGACACTTATGTATCCCGCATCCCTGGTGTCATGTGGGATTAGGCGCATTACCGCCTCGGTAACAGCTTTGCCAATTATGCTTCTGTTGGCGAGGACTGGCCGCCCAAAAAGACCGTACCTTTGTCCAACACATTGGAACAGAATATAACCTGGGTGGACGATAAACTTGTCTATGTTTGGGGTTCGTGCAGAAATGTGAGTTTCGCTACGCTGATCAAGTGTTACGAGGTCTCCCCCGCCTAAAAACTCAAATCCACCTTCCTCAACCCTTATTCTTTTCATAATTGGGGGGCGTAAGGCTCGAGCGTAATTCTGAACTTCAACAAGCGGCACAGCAGCTTTTTCAAGAGCCTCTCCAACGTAGCCAATATGGTGAAAGGCATCGAGGCGGGCTACCTTTGAACTTAGAGTCGCTGTTTGGACTGCAAAAGCTTGTACATATTGATGAGCCCATTCGACGGGGCCACCACCAATTTCCAATTCCAAATCAGTCGAAGCATCAGCAAGCAACCGATTAGCCTCAGAGCGCAAGTCTGCTGCCTTTTGCACTAAATCATGTGCTTGGTCTTCCACTGCACCTAACCGAGGTACAGGGAGATCGGAAATATGATCCGGCTCAAGATGAGTGATTATTGACCCGTATGTACCAGAAATCACGATGGGCAAACCAAATTTTGTGCATAAATACGCATATATATATCCAGGCTTGACCAGTCTTTCATCGGGGATGACTCTTAGCACGTCCTCCGTGCATGCCATGCCATTCATATCTGCGCGGGAGTATGCCATCCGACCGATAGTTCCAGATCGGGTGATGAGGGTCCAACGATCCTTGATGAGAAGCTGGTCATTTTGGCGAGCCACTGATTTTGCTATGTGGCTAATGCTACTCAAGTCCGCCTGCAGAATGTCTGTGCTAGACAAGAACGGGAACCCTTGTGACGGATCATCCACCCAGAGCCGGGTGATGCGCCCAGCATTGACGATCCCAGATATACCCCCAGTGAGATCTCGAAGAATGTCTTTCCTCACAGATAATTTGCGTAGCAATTCCCGAGCTTCCATTGCTCCTGACATATATGGTCCGCAATCGAGTCGACGACCTTGTTTTTCGATCCAGCTACTTGGGACTGCCTTTATTTGAAATTTTCTACTCATAACGTCACCTCGCCGGTTGCGCGGAATTCCTTGTACTTCTCTGCCACCAGCGGCAGCTCGTCATGAATGCGGCGGTTACGGCGCATGGTACGGCGGACTTCCACTTCCCCGCCTTCACGAACCCGCTCGATCACTTCCTCATCAAAGACCAGTTCTTCTCCGTCGGGAGCGCGCTGGAACAGGAGGTTGCCCCGGGCATCCACACCAGCCCGATCCACCACGGCCATGAAGACCTTGTATTCTTGGTGCTCGGTGTTGATCAGCTCTTGCTGACTGCGGCGGCGCAGCACCAGCAGGCTTGGCAAGGCAGGCGTCAGGCCGTACTCTTTGACGGTGACCTTAAAGGGCTCCACCGGTAGGTCGACGCTGGCAAGCACCTCGCAATGGCGCAAAATCCACCACCGAATATATTCATCACTCGGATTGCCCAAAACGCCATCGGGAAGCAGGATACCCACTCGGCCAGTCCCAGGCTTGACCCAATCAAGTGCACGCTCAATGAACAAAACTTCAGGCGGCACACCTCCTGCGTTGATGGAACCTGAATTGACATATCCGTCACCACCTTCTTCTTTGTTCCAGACCTTTCCTAAGTCATAACGTCTGAGAATGGACTCATCGGTAATGACATCCCTTGTCGAGAACCAGGGGTTGAGCATAACCATATCCATGCTGCCCAGCGGCATTGCCGGGCGAGCGGCATCGATACCATCCAGATCACCGTCAGGGAAGGTTCGGGCATCGATGCGGAACACACGGCCGGGATTGCCAGTGGTGAACAACAGGTTCATGCGGCTGGCGACGGCCAGGAAGGGATCGATGTCACAACCCAGGGCGTTGCTCGCCGCCCACGCGGCGGTTTCGTTTTGCGCCTGGCGGATCTGTTCGTTGGTGGCTTCGTCGGGTGTGGTGCCCATGGCCGCCAGTTTCTTCTTGAAGATGTGCGCGGCGGTCATGGCCAGGAAAGTGCCGGTGCCGCTGGAGCAGTCCATGATGCGTTCGCCAGGTTGCGGGTCGAGCATCTCCACCGCCATTTCGGCCACGTTGAGCGGCGTGGGATAGCGGCCCTCGCGGCCGTCCATCACGCTACGGGCGACAGCACGGAAGGCCCCGGTGCGGTAACGTGGCTGGGTTTCGCTTAGGTTATAACGGGCCAGCTCCATGACCACGCGGGCGGTCTCGTGGGGTTCCAACGTCAGATCCCAGCCACGAGTCAGCAGGTTCGGTTGCCAGGCCTTGGCGGCGGCAATGGATTCGTTGATGCGCTGGGCAATGGCCTGTTGGCCCGCCTCGGTGAAAGGCTCGTCGCCCCTGATCCAGAATTTGCGCTCGCCGGTGGGCAGCGTCTCGTCGTGGATCTTGGCCAGCATCAGCACGGCCAATTGCTTGAAGGAATCCTTGTGGTCGAGACCCAGGTTGCGGTTCAGGTACTGGCGGCAGCGCAGCAGCGCGTCTTCCAAGTCCTCCGCCTCGGCGCTGACCTGAATGACACCGCCGGTGCGGTCGAGATCGGTGGTTCGTTCGCCCGGAACCGGCCAGACGCCCAAGGGCTTGGCTCGGACCTCGAAGCGAGTACGCTCGACCTGGAACAGGAACTCCTCCTGGCCGTTGGTCCACATGCCCAGCGTTGCGCCGGGGATCAGCTCCAGCAGCTCTTTGAGTTCGCGCAGATCGGCGTCGGCCTCGGCAATGGAACGGAGTTTGTCGCGCTTTTTCTGATTCTTGCAGACGATGATTCGCTGCAGGTTGTCGTTGTTGTGCTCGGCATCGGGACGGAAAATCGCGATGTCGATGCGCTTGCGCCCCTGGCCTGGGATCTGGGGGTTGTAGTTGACCTCCAGGTCATTCCGGTCAAACCCGTAGCTCTCGATGAGCTGGCGCAGAACCTTCTGCACCAGCAGTTTCTTGGCCGAGGCGCTCTCCTTGTTGCCGGTCAGGATGTCGATGAAAAAGTTATCCGGGCCGCTCTCTTCGGCAGCATCCTGCGGGGCCTCAATGATGTCGTCTTGATCGCTCATCCGTTCTGCTCCTTGAGAAATTCGCGGTACTTCTCAGCGATGACCGGCAGATCGTTGTCCTCGATCTTTTCACTGCGGGTCAGGGTCCGTTCCACGAAGCGCCCGCCGATGCGGATGCGCTCGATATGTTTCTTGGGCTCGACAATCTCTTCGCCGTCCGGGGTGCGCTTGTAGAGCTTGTTGCCACGGCGGTCGAAGCCAACCTTGTCGGCCACGGCCATAAATACCGGATATTCATCGATGCCGCCCAGTGCTTCGGCGCGTTTTTCCTCTTCACTCTTTCGGCGCAGGAACAGCAGGCTGGTGAGGATGTTGACGTTAGCCTCGGCGATGAAGGCCTCCACCGGCAGGTCGACGGAGGCGAGCACCTGTGTTTCGCGCATGATCCACCAGCGAATGTACTCGGCCGCCGGGTTGCCGAGAACCCCGTCGGGCAGGACGATGCCCATGCGGCCGGTGCCAGGCTTCAGCCACTTGATGCAGCGCTCGATAAAGAGAATCTCGGGCGCGACGCTACCCTTGGCGTTGCCGGTGTTACGGAAGCCGCCTTCACCGTCCGGTTCCCAGGCGTGAGCCAGCTCGTATTGCTTCAAAATGCTTGGGTCCGTAATAGGAATATCGGAGCCAAAGGGTGGATTTGTCATCACAATATCGAATGAGCCAAGAGCTAGTTTCTCTTGGATCCTCTCGCCAGATTTTTTTTTCAGGTCCTTTTCTTCTTGTTTTATCTTGTCAACCAAATGACCGTTCGGAAATTCAAGTGAATTGACGTGGTAAATGTGTCCTTTTCCATCACCAGCCATCACCATATTCATCTGGGCCGCTCGGATCAAAAAAGGATCAAAATCGGCTCCAAATACGTACTTGGATGCATAATCCTTAAGCTCCGCATCAACGGTAAAGAATTCCTGAGTACTGGCGATGTCTTGTTCTATATCGTTTCTTTCCTCAATCTTCTTTTTCATATATTTGAGGCATGAGACGAGAAACCCTCCTGTTCCACATGCTGGGTCCAAAACTGTTTCGCCGTCTTTGGGGTCGAGCATTTCAACAACAAGGTCTACTACCCCACGTGGCGTGAAATATTGCCCCCGATCACCACGGAGATTCACCCCTACAAGCTCTTGATAAGCTGTTCCCTTTGCATCTATTGAAGTACGGGCAAAATCATACTTGGCCAATTCAGAAACGATAAAAGCCAGCGCCCGGTCGGAGAGAGTGATCTCCTCGTTTCCTCGAAAAATGTTCTTGTACTGTTTCTTGACCTCGGTGAAGAGCTCCTCGATACGGGCGCGGATGGCCTTGCGGCCCTGTGGTTCGAACTGCTCCTTCGGGCCAGCCCAGAACCGGCGCTGCCAGGCCTGGCGCTGTTTGCCGCGCAGATTCTCATCGTGCATCTTGCAGAAAATCAGGTAGAGGAACTGCCAGAAGGCGGCATCCTTGGGCATACCCTCGTTGCCATGGATGTAGTTGTGGCAGCGGCGGAAGGTGATCTTGAGCATCTCGTTGTCGGCGATGCGGGTATGGGCATCGGAGATGACCTCCTTGGTGCCGACCGACTCTTCGGCCATCGGCCAGTCGCCGATGGGGTTGCACTTGGTTTCGAAGCGCTTCTGTTCCTTTTCGACAAAGAAGAACTCCAGGCCATTGGTCCACAGACCATACTGAACCGCGTCGACCTCGCGCATAATGGTCTCGATCTCATCGAGGTCCTTGGCAGCCTGCTCAAAATCGCGGATGCGCACGGCATTCTTGCCGACGTTCGGCTCCTGGCGGCAGAGCACGGCGCGGCCCAGATTCTCGATGGTGTGTTCCTTGCCTTGGTGGAAGATTGCTACGTCCACCTTCTTGCGGCCGCCAATGGAAAAATCCAGCTCCATGTCTTCCGGCGAGAATCCGTATTCGTGGATCAAGGCGCGAACGACCCGCTGCCGGACCAGCTCCTTCTTCGTTTCCTTGACCTGTTTGCCGGAAACGTAGTCGAGCGTGTATCCCGCCGGGATGGTGTTCTCGGCCTGCTTGTTCTTCTTTCTGCTCATATAAAAACTCCGTTCACCGAGGCTGGTGTCATTTCTGGTCGTCCTCGCCGAAATCCTGGGTTGTATGTTTCTGTTGCTCTATCCATGCGTCGATGTCCTTTCGGGAGAATCGCCACTGGCCTCGGACCTTGAAAGCAGGCAGTTCCCCGGTCTGGGCCATGGAATAGACCGTCTTCTCGCCGACCTTAAGTAGGGCGGCGACATCCTTTAGTTTCAGAACCTCTTCATTGCTCATGTCGCCTCTCCTGCAGGGCTGTTGGCCGTCAAGGCACAGTGCCAGAACAGGGGTAAGTTACCTGCCTCTGAGTAAAAATCAACCAGAATATACCAAATTACGCCAAAGATTACCAGAGGAATTTTGTGTTGCAAAACACTAAACAGCAAGGTATATTAGACGCTATGAAAAACTTTGGTGAAACCATCCGCGACCTTCGAGTCGCCCAAGACCTCGGGCTGCGCGAGACGGCGACCAAGGTAGGCATTTCCCCCGCCTATCTGAGCCGCATCGAACGTGGCAAGGAGCGTCCGCCAAGGCCAGAGGTAATCAAGGAGCTGGCCAAGGTGCTGGCCGCCGATCCCGACGTGCTGTTCCGCTTGTCCTCGTCCACGGACCCGGAAGTTGTCGACTACCTTCATGACCAACCTGAGGTCATGAATTTGCTCCGCTATATCAAGGAAGCCAGCTTTACCGAGGATGAGATCAAGAGCCTCATCCAGGCAGCCGAAAGCATCAAGGCCAACACCCATTAGCCCCGCCACTCCCGGTCAATTCGCTCCCCATTTGTAACCCGAGCCATCCTGTAAATCCACACTGCAATTGAAGCGTTTCGGCATCCAGCGGCCACCATCACCCGCTGGTACATGCTGTACCCGCCGGGCCGGAAGCCTTCCAGCCGGTCGATGGGCGGCAGGTCGCGCTGCGGATCGGTGAAGGTCACCAATTCACCATGGATCAGATCCCAGTCACCGGTCGGGCGGCCGAAGCGTGGCGTGCCGATCTCCTGCTGTCTGCGGGCGTCCGCCAGTGGATCGGCGGTGCCCCGGGCAAGGACCAGACCTTCCGGCACTTCGAGGGCCGGGAAACCGGCATGGAGATGGAAGAGCCTGCCCCAGACCACGGCCGGTTCGATGCTACGGGCCTGGGCGCAGAAGCGTTGATGGTTCCAGTAGCCCCGTTTCAGGGTGCCGTAGACGAAGAGCCGGAGGATGGTCTCGGGAGTGTCTTCCGGGTTTGTGTTCAGCTTTACAGTGTCTCCAATGTTCATGCATTCACTCCTTCGGGCAATGTCCCTTTGCGCTCCTGGGGGATGAAGCGGAATTCGCTGTTTTCGACGGCCCGCACATCCGCGTGGCGGATGGTGAGCATGGTCATGGGCGGCACCTCCAGCTCGCGCCAGCCCTTCTCGTTGTCCACGGCGAAGTCGATAAAGGCGTCGTCCGAGGCATAGAGCACCACCCGGTGCTGGCGGTGGATGCGCAGGCAGAGCGGCTTGTTGCCCTTGAGCACGGTGATGGTGCCGGGGTCGAGCCGCGAGGCCAGCACGGCGCTCATTTGGCCGCGACAGAGGGCAAGCGCCTTCTTCAGGCCCTCCTGGTCGATGGGGCCTTCGGGCGCGAAGCGGTCGGCCAGGCGGAAGATCAGCTCGCTGTCCACCTCTGCGTAGCGCGGCAGTCCTAAACGGCGGAACAGGTGGTCGGCGTTGTAGATGGTGCCGTTGTGGGTGCCGATGACGATCCCGGCCCGGATGGGGTGGTTGTTGCGGTTGTTGAACTCGTTTCCCCGGGTGCGCCAGCGGGTGTGGCCCATGAGGATGGTGGTCTCGTTGTCGACCTGCCCGAGCAACTCCTGGAACGGCTTCTCGTAGACCAGCTCGTGCGCCCGCATCGGCCGCTTGAAGATCCGATGGCTGCCGTCAGTCTTGAGCCAGGCCAGACCGGAGGCGTGCGGGCCGCGCTCCTCGCTGTGCAGCAGCATCCGAATAAAGACCTCGCGCAGGTAATCCCGCTCGTCGGGCCGTCTGCGCTTGCGCCCGAAGATGATGCCTACTTGTCCGCACATGGAGCCGGGTCCTCCTTGCCGCCGAAGTTCTTGCCGAGCGGTCTCGTCCTTTCGAGAACGAAGGCCGCGTATTCGCGCCGGTGGTCCGCCAGCCACTCGGCCACCTCCGGGTAGCCCATCTCGGCGGTCAGCCGGGTCACCTCCGGGTGGTCGAGCATGTTGGTGCGCCCGGAGAGCCGCACCGTCTCCAGGGCTTCGAGGAAGCGTTCCGGCCATGGATCGCTGGCCTTGTCGTCGGGCAGGAATTCGATCAGACCGTGCCGGGCCAGGCGGGTGAGAAACTCAGCGGCCGCAGCGACGGCTTCCTCCGGCAATGGCTGGGTCGGACCGCCTTCGATGCCAAAGAGCACCTCGGTCATGTAGTCCCGGGGCGCTCGGCTGGCGGTGAACGGCGTCTGGCCGCGCATCAGCTCGACAACTTCGAGGCAGTCGGCGGCCTGCAGGGTTTCCCCGCTGCCGGGGATCGGTTCGCCGTCCAGCGTGGTGGAGCGGATAAGAATCTTCATGAGGCACCTCCTTAAACAGTGAGGCCGGGAACTTGCCCGGCCTCGTTGGTGAGAGTGGTGGTTGTTTCGTCCGGAAGGACGTCCTCCGGTTTGGGCCGTCCATTCTTGAAGGCGGCGTCGCCGGGCATGTTGGCCATCAGATGCTTGCGGGCGGTCTTGAACTCGTCGCCGATCAGGCCGAGGTGGAGCAGGAATACCCGGAAGTCGTACTTGGCGCTCTGAGGATCGAAGTCCCGCTTGCGGCTGGAGGCGGCCCGGCCATTGAGCGCCTTGGCGGCGACGGCGAGGCAGAACTGCAGGTAGGCCTTGATCCGCCCCGCGTGGAGGGTCGCCTCGAACCAGCGGAACTCCACCGTGCCCCGGTACCAGACGTTGTGCAGGTTGACCCCGTGGTAGCGGCTGTTGTCGTAGTGCTGGGGC
>Ga0208462_1000840_pt1 | contig 25416 bp, 26 predicted proteins | sample AD_SCU001_MetaG_FD_184452 | JGI IMG/M metagenome (GOLD analysis project Ga0208462, IMG submission 184452) | Active sludge microbial communities of municipal wastewater-treating anaerobic digesters from China - AD_SCU001_MetaG (SPAdes) (version 2) | ecosystem: Engineered > Bioreactor > Anaerobic...
AGCTCTTCCGAAGAACCCGCCATAAGTGCTGGAGGCCGATGGGATACGAGAGGAGGGAGGTATCCTCTCCTACGTGAGTGTCCGAGATGGCAAGAATCTTCAGTTTCATCGTCATAAATTTCTCGTCTTAAAACTTATAAGGCTATGCAATTTGAGAGATGGTCCCTGCGGACCTCTCCCCCTCCAGCCCCTTCGGCCAGACTATCTCAAGCTCTCAAGGATGGTGTCGGGTCCACGACGGATTGGGAGAAGGGGCCGTCCCCTCCGGGCGGTGGTCGGAGGAGAAGAGCCCGAGCTTTGCCGACTATCCTCCGGATATCGGCGTTCTCCGGGGAGCGTTCGTCGGCTCAGCTGCGGACCTCACGCCTTCGTCAACGTGACGAGACCGCCGACAGCCGTCCGATATCAGTTTCGGGCCGAGGGTCTTCGGGTGGGCGCGTTTTTTGCTGCGGGTGGTCTATCTGGCTGGCGAGGCCGGAAGCCAAAAGATTTATTATACCTTAACACCTCAGAGAGGCGGGGAACAGTATCAGATCCAAGCGCATCTGATCCCCGCCGGAGAAGGCGCCTTGCGTCCGAATTGATCTGATGATAGGAGGGTGCTAGGCGGATGAGGCGGAGGCCATCTTCCGGAAGGCGTTTTGAGCTTATATTCTCATAAGTGTATTTAATTAATTGGCCTCAACTCCCTCAACTCTCTCCCAGCGAATAACTCCATCTCCATCGAGGGATCCACCGGCCATGACCAAGAAGTACGCCATAACGGGGGGAGCCGGGTTCATCGGCTCAAACGTCTACGGCGACTCGCCGACCTTGCCGAAGAGGGAGGATATGAGGCCGGAGCCGAAGTCCCCCTACGCCGCGGCGAAGCTGGCAGGAGAGGGGTTCTGTATCGCCTTCAACGAGGTCTACGGGATGAGGAACGTCGCTCTTCGGTACTTCAACGTCTACGGGCCGAGGCAGGACCCCGCATCCGAGTACGCTGCCGTGATCCCCAAGTTCGTCTCCGCATACCTCGCAGGCATTGCGCCGGTGATCTTCGGGGACGGGGAGCAGACGCGGGACTTCGTCTACGTGCGAGATGTGGTGAGGGCGAACATCCTCGCGAGCAAGGGGGGCGTTCCGGGGGTCTACAACATCGCCAGCGGGACGAGGACGAGCCTCAATGAACTCTCCGGGCTCATAAAAGAGATCACTGGGTCGAAGGTCGAGGCGGCCTATTCGCAGGCGAGGGCCGGGGATATCAGGGATTCGGTGGCGGATGTGAAGAGAGCGAGAAAGATCGGGTATTCTCCGAAGTTTACCCTGGAAGAGGGGCTACGGAGCATGATCGAATGCTCCTCCACCAGGATCAAGCCTGTTGTTGTGTGAGCGGACATGAGCGGAATTGTGGCGATTTTGCCTGCCTTCAACGAGGAGGTCTCCATCGGGAGCGTGGTGCTCTTAGCAAAGCAGTACGCAGACCGGGTGATCGTCGTAGACGACGGGAGCCACGACCGGACCGCCGAGGTGGCAACGCTTGCCGGAGCCGAGGTGATCCGCCACCCGGAGAACCGGGGCAAGGGTGCAGCCCTCAAGACGGGCTTTTCGGCGGTGGATGGGGCTGAGGCCAAAGCGATCGTCACCATCGACACCGACGGCCAGCACGATCCGGCGGAGATCCCCAAAGTTGCGGCGCCGATCCTCGCCGGAGAGGCGGATATAGTCAACGGGAGCCGCTACCTCTGCGGGAACAAGAAGGATACCCCCTTCTACCGCCGGGTGGGCCAGAAGGTGCTGGATACGGCATCGAACCTCGGGAGCGGCGCAAACCTGACCGATACCCAGAGCGGATTTCGGGCTTTTGCCCCCTCCACGATCCCCGTCTTCAGGTTCAAGCAGACCGGCCTTGCCATCGAGAGCGAGATGCTGGCCGACGCGGGCCAGGCGAATCTTCGGATAAAGGAGGTGGAGATCGGCGTCCGCTACGACGTCGACTGCTCGACGGAGAACCCGGTGAGCCACGGAGTACGCGTTTTGGTGAAGATCCTCCACGATATGGAGCTACGAAGGCCGCTATATTACTTCACCCTTCCAGGCCTGGTCCTGGCCGGTATAGGGGTTGCCATGGGGCTACTATTTCTCAAAGACTTCTATCACGGGGCGCCTCTCCACTTCGGGCCGACGCTGATGATGATAATGTTGACTCTCGTCGGCTCCTTCTTGGCGATGACCGGGGTGATACTGCACTCCATATCCAGGCTGATTAACGAATCTAGGGGAGATCAAGGGATCCAATAGCGAGAGAGCGTAAAAAAAGAGAACGGGCGGAGAAATAATGAAGAAGTATACGGTGGGCGTTATCGGCGCTGGAAAAATGGGTTTACTGCATGCTGGTATTTTTAACAGCTTGGAGTACAGCAAATTAACTGGATTAGCTGATAAAGATAAATTTATAATTAATATTATGAGAAATTATCTTCCATCTGTAGCTACATTCCAAGATTATAAGGATATGATAGAAAAAGTTAATCCAGACATCGTTGTAATTACCACACCTGTCTTCCTGCATAAGGAAATGATTGAAGATTCTATGAATTACGGGACAGCCATATTCGTAGAAAAGCCGTTAGTAGCCAAAGGATCTGATTGTAGTTCATTATTAAACAAAAATTATAAACATCCTACATTGGTTGGATACTGTAGGAGATTCATGGAAACGTATAATTTGGCTAAGAATATTATAGAGAATGAATCACTAGGCAAGGCCAATTATGTCTATTCGCATATGTATGTTTCCCAAGTGTTTAAGCAGGGCAAAGGATGGCTCTACGACCCCAAGATGAGCGGTGGTGGTGTATTAGTTGACCTTGGTTCTCATGCAATAGATATGCTTCATTACTTACTAGGTGATATCCGTCTAGTTAGCGCATTTTCAAAGCCTATATTTAATAAATCCGTCGAGGATTATGTATCAGCGAACCTTATGTTCAAAAACGATGTATTTGGATCACTGCAAGTATCCTGGTCGATCAGGAATTACAGATTACCAGAACTAAAAATTAAGATCCAACTGGATAAGGGGTCAATTGAAGTAACGGAGAAGTACATCACAGTCTATTCCGAATTGAGTGCCGATGGTTTGAAGAAGGGGTGGAACACTTTTTATAAACAAGATTTAAAGAAGGATGTATATATTAATATTGCTGGGGCGGAATATACAATGGAGGATACTCATTTGATCGAATGTATAATGCAAAATAAGCCGACAAGATGCAATTTTTCTGAAGCAGCTAAGACTAACTTTGTCATCGATCATATTTATTCATCGATAGCTAGTGGAAATACCAAACAAATTGATTATGAGGGATAAGATGGAATTGATTCTTGGTCATAATCAGTTTATCGGTATAAGTCATACTTCTGAGGATAAAAGTATAGAACTCCAAAGAAAGTTTTATGATGCAGAGAATATATATGAAGTTGTAGAAATAGCATCCGACGTGGGCTTCAAGAGTATGATTATAGAAACACATCCAAAAATGCTTGATTTCATTAATATTTATAAGAAGAACCAAACGTTTGATATGGACTTCTATTTACAGGTGCCAAATATCCAAGGTTATGTAAGTGAGATGAATGAAAAGGGATTATCCGGATTGATCTTAGAGATGGTTCGTAGAAGTGGTGTAAAGTCCTTATCATCTATTGCTATAAAGAATATGCTAGGTGTTGCAAAGAAAGATTACTCAACCTTGGCTAAATCTGCTCTGCAATTGGAGGTTTCTCCGTTTCTAGATGTAAATATTAAAGCTGTATTACTGCATAATGTAAGTACCGATTTACTTCTATCTCTTCGCATTCAAACCGCATTTCAGGAATATTTAGAATATGTTAAAGACAATTTAAATCTGGATCATGGGTTTGTAACTCTTAATTTTAGTTTATTTAAGACCTGCTTTGATGAATGGGGTTTAGGGCAACCCTTGGTTATGACGCCCCTAAATGTTAAAGGATTTGATATGAATCCTTCCAAGGACGTTGTTGAAGAGGACTTAAATTCTTATAAGGGGGACATAATAGCAATGAATGTTCTGGGGGGAGGAGCATTCTCAGTTAATGAATCTTACAGCTATTTGAAGTCATTTAATGAGATAAAATTTTGTGTTGTCGGTGCATCTTCAAGAGAGCATCTACAGGAGCTGGAAGAGGTATTCCATAGTTGATGTGTGTCAGATTATGCGACTAAAATTATAGGTAGGTAATATGAATATCACTATAATAGGATCTCGGGGAATACCTGCCAAATATGGTGGTTATGAGGTTTTTGTGGAGGAGATTTCGACCAGATTAGCTAAGAAGGGCATCAATATAACCGTATGCTGCGAGCATAATAATTTGAAAATGAGCAGTTATAAAAGTGTTAAGCTTGAGTACTACCCATATCCACCGCCAAATAACTATACACTAAGAAAACTTTACGAGATATTTAACGATATATATTTCGTGGTGAAGATGTCGCGATCTAGTGACGTTATGTATGTTTTGGGAACTACTGCCGGAACTATGCTGTTTCTACCTAAGCTGCTTAACTGGAAATTACGGACTCTTGTGAACATAGGTGGCCTAGAGTGGAAGAGGGATAAATGGAGCAGACTCGAGAAGTCTTTGCTCTGGTTAAATACCAAGTTGGCAATCGTTTTTGTGGATGTAGTTGTCGTCGACTCTAAAGCCATGGAAAAATATGTTGGTCATTTTGGCAGGCATAAAACGGTTTTTATCCCATATGGTGCGGAGACTTCCACCAAAATCGCATGGGATAAGAACAGACTAAATGATCTTGCCTCTAAATGCAACAGGATAGAAAACATTGAAGCGAATAATTATTGGCTTGAGATCGCTCGGTTGGAGCCAGATAACAATATCCATGTTGTATTAAAGGCTTACCTTAAATGCCAATCTGAGAAACCTTTAGTCGTCGTCGGAGATTATACCAGTGCGAAATATGAAAGAGTGATAAATAAAATTCTAGAAGATGATTTCGAAAAGAAAATCTTAATGGTCGGCCCTATATATGAAAATAAAATACTGCTAGATATGTTACGCGATAATTGTTTTGCTTATATTCATGCACATTCTTATGGGGGGACAAATCCTTCGCTCCTTGAAGCAATGGCTTCACGTAATATTATTATTGCACACGATAACGAATTTAATCGAGAGGTCTGTAATGATTGCGCTATTTATTTTAAAGATTCCGACGATCTAAAAAATAAAATTGAGCTTGTAGAACAAAATACAGAAGATTATCATGAATTGAAGAATGGCGCTTATAATCGGATAACTGACGAGTATCTATGGGACAAAATTGCACGGCAATATAAATTGCTATTTAACTATTTGGCAGATAATAATCAAAAACATGATTGTGATTGAAGAGGGATCAATATGTCTAATGAAATCGAAATAGGCATCTGTGATCTATGCGGGTGCGAAAAATTAGAATTTATACTTTATAACCATGATAGATTGTTGGGATGTGGCGGATCATACGATTTAGTTAAGTGCAGCAACTGCGGTTTGATCTTTATAAACCCATTACCATCCGCAAATCAACTCTTGGAAAGTTACGATCGAAATAGGTATTCAGTATTTGCGAATTCGGGAAGAACCAAAAATTTAAGAGATCTCTATACCCTTGTGGAATGTGTTTATTACCACACACAGTTTAAGGAGTATCCGGCAGTCGTTTCCTGTTTATCAAAAATTCTATTTTTTCCATTAAGGCCGATGTTTAGATCAACTAAATTTGTAAAAGGTAGCAACTTCTTGGATGTGGGATGTGGCAGTTGTAATTTTCTAATATCAATGAAATATTTAGGAATGATCCCTTATGGTGTTGAACCGGGTGAATTTGATGAAAAGATAGTACATGATCATAACTTAAATGTATTTAAGGGCAAATTATATGAGGCTAAATATGATGACAATTTCTTTGATGTTATAACACTTAACCATGTAATAGAGCATGTAGTCGACCCCACTGAAACATTTAGTGAATTATATAGAATATTGAAACCCGGCGGTTATTTAATTGTAGCTGTCCCTCTAAGCAATTCGTTGGCGTTTAAACTTTTCGGGAAGTTTTGGTCCCAATTAGACACACCCCGACATTTGTATATATTCTCTAGATCTAATCTAATCAGGTATGCAAAAAAATTTGATTTCGGCATTATAAAGATAAGGTACAATTCCACACCATCCTACCAATTCCTACTATCTATCCAATATTTTATTGAGGAATTATTTAACAGAAGGTTTAGTGTTAATTTCACGCACAACATATGTTTGAATCTAATATTAATGCCTTTATCCATTATCTTAAACCTGGTCAAGCTTGGAGATCAATGTGAAGTTATCATGACAAAAAAATAATGATCAGATGTTTTTTTCAGCTCGAAAAATGGAATAACAATATGAAGATTGGAGTTATTCTTGGAACCCGGCCCGAGATTATCAAGATGTCCCCTATAATCAGAGAGTGCAAAAAACGGGGCATTGACTATTTCACCCTCCATAGCGGGCAACACTACTCCTATGAGATGGAGAGGATATTCTTTGAGGAGCTGGAGCTTCCACTGCCCAAGTATAACCTTGAGGTTGGGTCGGGAAGCCAAGCTAACCAGACGGGAAAGATTATGATAGGGATCGAGAAGGTACTGGAAGACGAGCGGCCAGATGTGGTCCTAGTTCAGGGGGATACCAACACCGTTCTCGCAGGAGCTCTAGCTGCTTCTAAGATGCGAATAAAAGTAGGGCACGTCGAGGCAGGTCTGAGGAGCTTTGATCGAAGGATGCCCGAAGAGATAAACCGTGTAGTGGCAGATCATGTTTCCGAGTATCTCTTTGCACCAACAAAGGCCGCAAGCGAAAACCTTCTTCAAGAAGGTGTCCCAGAAGGGAAGATCTTGATAACAGGAAACACCATTGTCGACTCAGTCCATCAGAACCTGGATATAGCAAGAAAGAAGGCCAACGCCTTGAAAAGGCTCGGCCTAAAAGAAAAAGATTACTTCCTCGCGACAGCTCATAGGGCGGAGAACGTAGACAAGAAAGAGAGGCTCCAGGAGATATTGAAAGGATTTAGCATGATTGCGAAAGAATTCTCCTTGCCTGTGATATTCCCAATTCACCCCAGGACAAGAAAACAAATCGAAGAATTTGGCTTTGATCTCGATGGTGTAAGGGCGATTAACCCGATGGGATTTCTCGAGTTCCTCCAGTTGGAGTCGAACGCAAGGTTGGTACTGACAGATTCCGGAGGTGTTCAGGAGGAAACATGTATACTTGGAGTTCCATGCGTGACCTTGAGAGACAACACAGAACGACCGGAGACCTTGACAGTGGGATCAAACCTCCTCGCTGGGGCCGATACGCAGAAGATTCTGGAGAAGGTCAGCATCATGATGTGTGCTGATAATGGCTGGGTGAATCCATTTGGGGATGGAAACGCAAGCGGGCGCATATTAAATCGTATAGCTTCAATTATGTAGACAAGGCCAGCAAAAAATGTGATAATTTATGCACGAAGTAATAATGCTAAGGTCCCAGTATCCTGACGCGAGGTTAGAAAAAGAAGCGCACACTTTAATAAATAATGGATACAAAGTAACACTATTGGTTTGGGATAAAGGGAGAAAAATAGAGCAATTACACTCAAATAGCAATTATGATAATCTTATAATTAAAAAAATAAAATTAAATGCTGAATTAGGAAGTTTAAAAGTGCCATTTTTTCTGCTTATTTATTGGTTATTCATAATATATGAGCTACTTAAAAGTAGGTATGATATTATTCATGCTTCGGATTTTGATACTTATTTGCCAGCATTGTTTATTTCAAAGGTAAGAAGAATGCCCATCGTATACGATATTTTTGATTTCTATTCTGACATGATAGATTTTCCTGTATTTGCTAATATGATGAGAGTAACCATAGGAAATCTTGACAGGTTTCTAATGCGATTCGCAAATGCAATTATAATTGTAGATGATTCTCGATTAAAGCAGATTGGTATAGAGTCAAATGAGAACGTCACATCGATATATAACTCCCCCATGTATAAGTTAGTAGATGGAAAAAAGGCTGGTCAATCAAAATCTAATGCGAATTTTACAATTTTCTACGGAGGTACTGTCGTAGCAGAAAGAAATATTGACAAGATGATTTTGGCAGTAAAAGACTTAAATGATGTGGAGTTAGAGGTAATGGGCCCATGCCCAAAGAGTTATGGAGAATACCTAATAGATCTAGCTAGAGGTCATGCAAATATTAATTTGTTCTTTCAGATGGTTCCACATGAAGATATTTTAATACATACGTCTGAAGCAGATGTACTTTTTGCAATATACAGCACAGAAATAAAAAATAATATATATTCCAGTCCGAATAAATTGTTTGAAGCGATGATGTTTGGTAAACCGATTATAGTTAATGATGGAACGTCAATGGCGAATATTGTTCGAGAAGAATGCTGTGGCATCATTATAAAAGATGGAAATGTGAGTGAAATCCAGAATGCTATATTTAAGTTAAAACGTGATATTAAATTAAGAAGAAAGCTAGGAGATAACGGCCAAAAAGCTTATGACTTAAAGTATAATTGGCATATTATGGAGAAACGGCTACTAAGAATTTATAAAGGAATAATCGACGATGAAGGGAAATGTCATCGATCTAGAGCACTGTAACATAATTTTTAAATTATCTAAGATATCAGTAGTCTCTAGTAGCTACATGTTATTAATACTGGGTATTAAAAATCAGCGAGACTATTAAACCGATCCTTAACCGATAACCAGTGCGAAGGCATATTATTCGAGTTATCATTTGGAGGTATTCATGAATCGTGTTGGCATTATAACTATACATAAATTAAACAATTATGGTTCAGTGTTGCAAGCGTATGCTCTTAATTTTACTATAAACAAATTAGGATTCCAAGGAGAGATAATTGACTATTCAAGCCATCATACACCAACAGTACTTTTAGGATATGCCGTTCATACATATCGAGAGCAAGGATTACGTCTGCTGGCAACTTCAATATCTCACTACATGATTGATTTTTTCCGGCAAAAGATTGGGAAACTAAGCCATCATGATTCCCACTGTACAACAATGTCAGATATTTTTGATGAGTTTCGAGTTAACCATTTACTATTAAGTAAAGAATCATATTCCCCTGAGAAATTGAAACTAAATCCTCCTGATTATGACATTTATATTTCCGGCAGTGATAATGTTTGGTTGGTAGATAACAGATTTGGCATCTCTTATGGAAGTGCAAGATATTATTTGGACTTTGTTCCTGAAAATAAAACTACAATTTCCTATGCACCGAGCATGGGTGATCCAATTGTTTCTGATATGCATTTGAGGAGGTTTAAATCACTTATTGAAAATATAGATATTTTATCCGTGCGTGAAACTTCAACTGCAGATTTTATCAGGCGGATAACCGGACGTGTGGCTGCAACTGTTTGTGATCCTACTCTCTTATTGAGTGAGGAAGAGTGGGATCTCCTCCTGCCAGAAAGAGTATCTCTATCCCCAGTAAAACCTTATCTACTTGTTTATATCGCTCATCCTTTGGATTTCGATTCATCATTGTTTCGATTCTCACGATATATATCCCAAAAACTTGAGTTAAAAATAATCAATATAGGACATCATTTTAAAGAGGGAAACCCAGTTTATACAAATGTTGCTGTATCTGAGTTTTTGATGTATTTTAAAAACGCATCCATCATTATAACAAACACATTCCATGGGACAATTTTTTCCATAATTTATCGGAAAGGATTCTATGCATTCGAACCAAGTGCAGGACCCACGCGTATCCGCGATCTCCTCTCTACTGTTGGGTTGTCTGAACGACTTGTGCGGTCCGATTTAGAGGCACGGAATTTATCACCTGAGTTGAATTATAGTAGCATCGAGGATAAAATTCAGCAATTCAGGCTTAAATCCTTATTGTGGCTTCAAAGCGCCCTGCATAATGGAGAGACGTATAGTAAAGGTGAACATTAATGGTTACAGTGATTGATACTACTGTTTCACGCGGCTTTTGTGTTGGATGCGGTATTTGCGCAGGATGTTGTCCAAATAATGTTCTTAAGATGGAGTTCAATAAATATGGAGAATACAATCCGGTAAAGGCAATTGCCTGTCCCCACGAGTGTGTTATTTGTGTCAATGTCTGTCCATTTGCGGGCGGTAATGATAATGAGGACGTTCTTGGTCAACAGCTTTTTGGTGATATTCCACAGATCAAACATTCGTCCAAGATAGGTTATTATCTGAATGTTGGTGCTGGTGCTGTATCTTCTGAAGAGAGAAGACTGAACTCTTCATCAGGTGGACTCGCTTCATGGTTCCTTGAAAAATGCCTGGACAAAGGTATCGTTGATTCAATAATCTGTGTCGGTCATTCAACCAAACGTAATCGTTTATTTGAATTTTATGTTGCCACCAAGCCTGAAGATATACGTAAATCGGCAGGATCTGCTTACTACCCTGTAGAGTTATCCGAGATGATCCAATTTATTCAAAGCCATCCTGCGAAATATGCAATTATCGGCCTTCCATGTTATTTAAAAGGTTTGCGTCTTGCACAAAAGAGATCAAAAATACTCAATGAAAGGATAGTCGTAACTGTTGGTCTGGCATGTTCTAATCTTAAAAACGTATATTTCACTAAATACGCAGCGTCGGTTTCTGGCATCCGCTCTGATTTATCATATGTTTCTTATAGGGATAAGTCAAAAGAATATATAAAAAATTATTTTAATTTTCGATTTGTAGATGTACACGGTAACACTTCTGAGCTAAAATGGAGTAAAGGCGAGCTCTGGAAAATGTACAATGGGCGATTTTGTTCATTGCATTCTTGTGATTGTTGCGATGATATGTTTGCAGAATGCGCTGATGTAACCTTCATGGATGCCTGGCTAACTCGGTACAATAAAGAACCCCGTGGAACCAATCTCTGGATTTCACGGAGTTATCTCGTAGATGAACTGATTGCTGCGGGTATTAATGATGGCTCACTATTAGTTGATACGGTATCCGTTGACGACGTGATTACATCCCAGAATACGTTGCGCTGGAAGCGAGAGGTTTTAAAGTACCGATTGCTTTTGTTGGAGGAGAAAGGGGAGATATATCCACAAAAGCGTGTATTACCTGGGTACGGGAATACGTCCTTTATCGAGAGGGAGGAGTGCAGGAGGTATCTGCGTATACAAGCGGAGAGTAGAGAGTTATGTTTTCGGAACAGGGATTACAGTGTGTGGGGTGAGTGGTTTAAAAATAGATATAAAGCACCATATAGCTATCGATTAATTAGTACTATCCTTAGGTATAAAAAATATCTATGGAATATAATGACGGATTCAGAAATTTATCAACAACTTAGGTCGTAAGTCAAGTGATAGTGTAAAGGGATGGATCAGCGCTTTACATGGAGGAATTATTTGCAGATAAATATCTCAATAATAGTTCTAAACTATTGTTCATTCAATGCCACAAAAGATTTGGTTTCCAAGTTAGTTAATATTGGTATAGAGGATAATATTAGAATTATAATTGTTGATAATAATTCTCCTGATAATTCATACAATCTCTTAATAAATAAATACAGAAGTTGCCCAAATATCGATATTCTAAAAAGTCAACACAATATAGGTTATGCAGCAGGGAATAATATTGGGATAAGATACGCACTTGATACACTAAATTCATCATACATTGCTATCTTGAATCCCGATGTCGAGATTACTAACGACTTTTTGAGAAATATGATGAAATATTTGGAAGCAGATGAGAATATTGCAGCAATAACAGGAGTCATGCTTGATCCCCATAAATCGCTAAATTTGACATCGATTGCATGGAAGATCCCATCAACCTTCGATTACGTTTTTTTATGCAGTGGATTATTGAAGCGTGCATATAACCCCATAAAGTATGAGAAATTCTCAAATCCTAGTCTGAGGAATCCAGGCATCTACTATGTAGATGCTCTTCCGGGTTCTTGTTTCGTTGTAAGATCCACTGTGATTAAGGAGATAGGCCTTCTTGACGAACGAACCTTTTTATATTGTGAAGAAACTATATTTGCCCAAAAAATAAAAAATATAGGACTGACTAATGCGATATCAATAAAGGACTCATTTATTCACAACCACACGCCTGAGCAAGATTTAATGAAACGCAATTTAAAGCAAGCACTGCAACATTACTACTGGCTTAGCGAGTCACGATTATATTATATTATGAATTACACCAATCTAGGAAAAATATCGTTCATCTTTTTGCTTTTGATTATGCTCTCCATGCTCTTAGGTTTCGCTGAAATAGTTTTTATGCGCCTTCTCCACAACTTGCGCCAGCTTTCAAGGGTTTGAATCAATCAAGGAACAAGCTCAGTCAAACCCACATGAACAGATTGCTCATGCGAGAATTATGAAAACCTGATATAATTGCTGTGTAGTTGATTCGCTTGATTTTATCGAATACACCGCAGCTCTGCTGCGGGGATGAGCATATAACCGACAAACAGTTGCTGTGTTCACGTATTTTGGGACAATATCTTGCGGTTTAATCGTGGTTTTGGGTCCGTCCTAAAAACCAAAACGCTGAGGCGGCGGCGCGAAGCATGCCCCGCAGTTCTACTGCGGGGTGCGCCGCCGCCAGCTCGACTATAAACCGGTCCTTAACCGATGACCAATGGACCGTGCTGGCGACATGGACTCAATAGCCTACAGATGCTGAGATCAAACCAGGCCAGCTAAAGACGTACGTTTTTCAAAATCCTCCCAAGATTTTAGCTCCGCCATTCTCGTATAGCAAATTTGCATTATATAAAACTGGGGCTATTTCGTGAATATACCAATATTCAAGACCTACTGAATGTTCGGACATAATTCCATATTTGATATTTGGATAACCTAAATAAAGGTAGGCATTACGCAATGAAGTACTCTTTGTCATAACTTCTTGATTTGGAAGCATCCCATAGCTCCGTAAGATCAGATTTTGCCGTCCAACGTCGGCGTAAATAGCGATATCTGGATTATGGAATTTTGCTAGCCACTCTACGCTGTAGATATCCTGATCAAAATAATATATAATATATAGTGCACTCCTTCCAAGATCACCTCCCTGTGCAATAGAATTCTGGTATAGTGCAAGTGAACGAGGACCCGGGGGATATTCTTCAGCATATCCATAGATCCACGCAGAATTAAAAACCAAAAAGATTGTTAAAAAGATTGAAATAAGCACAAAAGGTACCCGAGAGAATTGAAAATTCCTATTAGTTATCAATTTAAACAGGAACGTACCTCCGATGATCATCAACGGGGATAGGACAATCAACGTCAAATGATATATACGCCAAGTATTTAATTGAGCTGCAAAGAAAGGTACGACCAGACTTGCGATATTCAGGCTGAAGTAACTTAGACAAAATGCTGTGTAAAGTGACCCAAAATGTACACCTTCAGATCCGTTACGAAAAAGCAGCCAAAACACGCCGACAGATATGAAAAATATGGCAATTAACTGAATGCATTTTTCCAGCTGAACTATAAGCCCCCATGATGCCCCCGACAATAGCAGTTCCATGCCCTGAGATGACTCAGGGTTAAAGATTTCAGAATAAATGCTGGAAGCAATGTGATCACCGATGATAACAATGGTATCAAAAGCCGATCCATCGGAGACATATCCATACCATGCAACGACGAAGCAAATGGTCAGCAAGCAAAAATTCTTAGAAAGTATGGTCGAAGAGGGAATTAATGATGGATATATATGTTTTATTAAGTTCAAGAAAATCAATACATTCAACAAAACTAAAATGAATAAATATGACGTTCCGTAATGTGATACAATCAAAGAAAACATGAAGATAACGAGCAAAAGCGACTTCTTTAATCTATCTAGGGAATTATCAACTAATAAAAACAATGTAAGTACTAAAAACAGTTCTGCAATTTCTTGTCTCGCGACAGTAGGCGCAGAGAAATAAAAAAACTGATACGACACAAAGAAAAAGCAAGATAAAAATGCAATTTTGTTGTTTGTTTGTTTGCGGTAAATCAGAAACAATATCAGTGGTAGGAAAGAGAAAATAGTAGGATAGATAATCTTGAAAACGCTGGTTAAGTCCATATTTAATAAAATTGAATACATTGGAGCTATCATAACAACTGATAGCATTGCATTTACGTTGCCTGGTATTGAAGGATCCCACTGGGAGTTCAACAAGACCAGATTAGCAAAATAATATTCAACGTTTATGTCCCACCCCCAGATATACCTGGATATCAATGTTGTGTGGTAGAGAAGAGAGATAGAGATACTAAATATGGCCAACGGATAGAGGCGCTCAGGGATCCAATTAAATAGAACAAGATATGGCACTAAAGCAATTAAGAGAATTAAAATCCGCAGTATAATGCTATTACAATATGTGTTTACAAAATAAGTCCCAACAATACTAAGTGTTGGGAGAATTATTATAAACACGAGACTTGGCGAGACCTCGATAGGACGTTGGTGAAGTGCAGGTAAATTGAGACGCAAATCCCTGAGGCATAAGATCATCAGAAAAATAACGACACTGCTTATAGATATGATCAGAGGGCAGAGAGAAATTGGATTGTCTAATCCAACTAAGAGGCAAATGGTATTCAAAAGGAATCCGGTAAACATCATGATGGAAATACTAAGTCCTATTGCATACAGTAGTGACTCGACGAGATTAATGTTATATAATCTGAGAGCCCTAAGGACCAAGATGCCCGGGATAAATGTAAGGTATATGAAACCAACAAACTGCCGTAAGAAGGCAATAGGAAAACCTAGAATATCTAGCCCAATTACTCCCCAAAAGGCGATTTGAACTGCCATTACAACTACGAGAAGGCGTCTAGTTTCCCAACAAAGAATACATTCCAATTTAGAATTATTATGGCCACCTTGGGTCATCGTGTCACCCATCCCCCTTACACCCCCATTTTTACCACCTCGCCACCATCACCAGCTCCTCGCCATCCATTCCATCTCGTCCGGACAGCCTGTGCTCTCTTGCCCAAAAAGCCAGACTTTGCAACCTTTGCGAAGGACTTGAAGCTCTTGGTGAACCACCGACAAGCATACCATCGTGCCTGATGAGACTGCTTGTAGCCCATACCGCACCGGCCCCGTTAGCCGTCGTCCGAAGCTCTTGGATATCTAACCCCACCGCTTCGACGCACGCTCGCAACGTCTGAGAGGAGAAAAGATGCAGGTGTCTGGGAGGATCCCAGTGTAACCAGGCCTCATCAAATGTGCGCCTTCCCAGGCTATTTATGTTTGGCGTCGTGACCACCAACTTGCCTTCTGGTTTCAGTACGCGACGACATTCCCTCAGCAAACCAATCGGATCTGGCACGTGCTCAATGACGTGATTAACGGTGATGGCATCAAAATAGCCATCTGGAAAATCCGCTTCCTCTAAGGATCCCCAAAATACGTCTAGCCCGTACATCTCACACGCAACCGAAACGGCTTCACCATCCGGCTCGACACCCGCAACATCCCACCCAAGTGACCTCATTTGGTCCAGGAAACTTCCATTTCCGCAACCCACATCCAGGAGACGTCCCTTATCATCGTTCTCAAGCCACCTCACACCACCACCGACTATCTCTTTTAATGGCCCAACCAAGCTCAACAAAGATCCAAGCATCCTATTTGAACCACCCACACTATAACCGAAGCTGGATTCCAAGATGCTTGCCTTTATGAGTTTACGAAGTGGACTTGGATTCTTTGGCGTCGTATGGGTGAAATACTGAGTATAAAGCTTTCCAATATCTTCAGTATAAGGTTTCGGATTGATCCATACAAGTTGACATTCTGGGCATCTCATCAGATTCCAGATCCCCGGCGCACCGAAAAGGCGGTCTCTTAAGCCACTGTACAAAACCCCCCCCTCACTCCCGCATAGCAAACAATATGGAGCATCAGTCACACGGATGCCATCGTTATCATCCACCAATTACCACCCCAATACTTTCCTGAGATTTACCACTTTATGTGCCAATCCCCGATCCGTATCATCCAGAACATAATTCCAAGCAGTCCAGGCAAAGAACACTAGAAGTCCAATAGAGAACAACAGTTGGAAGATTATGCTAATAGGATCGCAGACCGCCTTTAGTAGGTATGCAATACACCCAAAGATCAAGAGCCCAAAGACGGCAGGTTTCGTGCCGTTTTCTGCCAATAGACTGGGCGAAAGCCGGTACACTTTGAAGGTAGCCGCAAACAGCAGGAATGAATCTAGCACTACACGCAACGTCCAAGCACCTGCTGCGCCAGCGATACCAAACTCGTTCACCAAGACCCAAGCCATACCGATGTAAATCGGAAGTTCGATCACGTGAAACTTGGCCGGAAGATCTGGCCGTCCTGTCCCCTGAAGGAGGGCAAAGGGCGTATGGGCAAGTGAGTTGACAAGTACACCCACCACAAGTATCTGCATAGCGAACGTACTTTCGATGGCGAAGTCACTTCCCAGCCATAATTGCAGAATATCTTTAGCATAAATTGCTATTAATACGACGATGGGTCCTGAAGTTATGAGGACATATTTTATCGATCGAGCAAAATAGATGCCTACTCTCTGTCTATCCTTGGCTCCTTCCAAAGAGCTAAAAGCCGGAAATAGTGTCAAGGTCAGACTAGCTGTTATTATCCAAAGACGGGTCACCACCTCATAAGGAGCCGCATAATACGCTACCGCAGATATCGTGAGAATCGAGCCGATAAGAAACCTATCCAGATATACCAAGAATGGACCGACTATACTGCTTATCATAACCCATCCGCCAAAAGAAAATAGGCGGAAAAATAACGCAAATGATCCTGAGAACCGTCTCATTTGCGGCACAATCCGAAAATTAATCACAATAAACGCGATCAACGTTCCGAATCTGGCCAGCAGAATTAAGGCTACTATCCCGGGCAAGCCAAACCCAAGATACAGCCCGACAACGGGAAGAAGGAAGGTCAAGGTGCTGGAAGGTATAGTTATAGCATTTACGAGATCAAAACGCTGGGCCGCCTCAATCGCACCTCGAAAAGAGCTGGATACCAAGACCAGCGGGACAGATAGCGCAATCAGGTGGAAGGTATCCTTCGCCTCGCCAATAAGCTGAGGGGGTATATTCAGGACCCGCTCTACCAGCAGATCGGTGATCTCGAACAGAACGACGGCACCTACCAATCCCAGAACCAACTGGAAACTAACCGCAGTCCATAGGATCTGGGGCACTTGATCTCTTTCGCCCTTACCCAGGGCTTCGGCCACGAATTTGGTCGTGGCCCTTCCAAGCCCCAGATCGAAGATGGTGAAATAGCCCAGAACCACCCAGGCCAGGGATAAGAGCCCGAACCTATCCGTTCCAAGACCGTGGACCACATAGGGTATGGTCAATACTCCGACCAGGAGAGGGATAGCCTGGCCGATCAAGTTGATTAGCGTGTTGCGTGCGATAAGGCCGCCGCTGATCTTAATTTGGCCTGCATCCGTCTTATCCGGCCCGCTCGATGTTGCAGCCGCTTTTTCGGGGCTCATCGAGCCACCCTGGCGAGATAATCCCCGAGAGCATCCTCCCATCTCCTCATATGGAGCCCCAGATCGCCGAGCTTTCTATTTTCAAGCGCAGAAAATGCAGGTCTCTTCGCCCTTCTGCCTAGCTCGTCCGACTTTATGGGCGTCATCCGGACATCCTCGCCCAGGATATCGAAAATCTCTCGTGCAAAATAAAACCAGCTGCAACAACCTTCGTTGACCATGTGGTACACGCCAAACGAAGGTTCGAGATCCAAAAAACGGCGGAGCATGATCGAGACGTCCTCTGTATAAGTAGGACTCATAAATACGTCGTCAACAACCCTGACCTCACCGTCTTCTTGCGCCCTTTTGATTATTGCGTCCACGAAGTTCCCGCACCCAGCTTTGCCGTAGAGGCTGGCGACCCTTATTATATAATGCCTCGAAGAGTAGTTTGCCGTGAGGACCTCCCCCGCATATTTGCTCAGCCCGTAGACGTTTACCGGGCTTGGAGCATCCTCTTCATCGTACGGTTCTCCCTTTTTGCCGTCGAAGACGTAATCGGTGCTGATGTAGACGTTCGCGGCTCCGATCTCATCGCAGGCTCTTGCAACGTTCAGGGCACCTGCCGCATTCACCCGGAAGGCTTCGTCGGCCTCTCCTTCAGCATCGTCGACCCTGACGTAGGCGGCAGCATTGATCACCACATCAGGCTTGATATCGCGCAAGATATTGAGGCTCTCTGGATCGGTGACGTCGACCTCTCCATGGGTGAGGGGGACGGCACCAAACGCCTCCACCAGATCAGACCCGAGCTGGCCCGCGGCCCCGATAACTGCGACACTCATTTACATCTTCCTCAGCCAAAAACTTCCTGGCCATACAGACTCTTTTTTATATGAACTGAATGATTTAGCTAATTTTTCTGGATTTTTTAAGTGCATGTAACTACCACCCCATAAAACTTTAAAAGCACTATTATTCGCTAAAAAAGCTTGGAGTAAGTATTGCTCATTCCAAAATAAGTTTCTTTCAAAAACCCATTGTTTAGGATATTCTGCTGGGAGAAATATATCATGAATATGGATTAATACGCCTTTATTAAGTCTTGGAAGTATTTCAAGGAATTCGTATTTGACATCACTACCTATTTTTAAAACGTGACTCGAATCTATGAACAGAATGTCGTTTTCTTGTAAACTACTAAATTCTGATAAATTAATATCTTGAACGTCAGATATTATTAATTTTGATAAGCCAGGAAAACCTTTTCTCAAAATTTCGTTAGGATACGGTTCGATAGCAATTAGCTCGGCATTTATTCCATTATCTAATTTATTTTTCAAAATTGCTTGTGCGGCTAAATAAGTCGAATTTCCTGACTCGATTTCAATGACTTTTCTTGGTTTGAAGTAGCGAATCATACAATAATAAATTTCACCATCCACAGATTCGAATGCCCCGTTATTCACATAGTACTGATATGGCACGGATGTTTTTAATCTTGGAAAATCTTCATATTCGTCCTTGAATATAGATGAAAAGTTGACAAGATTTGCTACCAGTTCTTCTTCGTCGATCTCAATTCCAACAAGCTCTGACGGCTTTAGCCACAAATCTTCTCGTAGTGTTCTTGTATCTGGAATTGGTTGATAAAAATGATTCGGTGTGATATGAAAACCTAAACTTTGCCATATTGGAAACGATTTTTTCAAGAACACTCCCAAAATAGATTTGTATATTGCATTCTTTTTCAAATTCTTCACCTCACCACGCGAGCTTCCAGGGAGCCGGATGCAGAGTCCTCTCGTCTGCCAGCGGCCTCCACCAATCCTCGTTCTTCAGGTACCACCCGACGGTATCCCCGAGTCCCTCCTCAAAGCTCTTCTCAGGCTTCCAGCCGAGCTCTCTGATCTTGGACGAGTTCAGACTGTACCTCAGATCGTGCCCCGGCCGGTCCTCCACTTGCTCGAGACAGCTCTCGTCCTTGCCCATGATCTCTAGGATCTGGCCTGCAACCTCTCGGTTCGTCTTCTCCTCATCTGCCGATACGTTGTAGACCTCACCCGCCTTTCCCTTATTCAGCACCACTTCCACTGCCCTGCAGTGGTCGGATACGTATATCCAGTCCCTCACGTTCGTCCCCGTTCCGTAGATGGGAACCCGCAGCGACTTTGCCAGCCTGATTATCGCCTTGGGGATCAGCTTCTCGGGGAACTGATACGGCCCGTAGTTGTTGGTGCACCGAGTGATTGAGGCGTCCAGGCCGTAAGTTCTCGCATATCCGAGGACGAAGGCGTCTGCAGCAGCCTTGCTCGCCGAGTAGGGGGAAGAAGGCCGTATGGCGTCTGTCTCCCAAAACGACCCCTCGGAGATGTCGCCGTAGACCTCGTCGGTCGATATCTGGATCATCCTTCCATCGTGATCCTCCTTCCTGAAGGCCTCCAGGATGGTGAAGACCCCGACGACGTTGCTCTGAAGAAAGGCCTCCGGAGCCGATATGCTCCGGTCGACGTGGGTTTCAGCTGCAAAATTGATGACAGCGTCGGCTTCTTTGATCAGCTCTGAAACGAGAGAGTGATCACAGATGTCTCCTTCGACAAAATCGTACCTCTCGTCTTCGATATTGGCCAGATTTGCGGGATTTGACCCGTACTTCAGGGCATCGAGGTTCGTCACTTTTGAGCAGTCGCCCTTCTCCAGGACCTGCCTGATGAAGTTTGAACCTATGAACCCCATCCCGCCACAGACCAGCAATCTCATAAAAATCACATCGTAATATCCGAGTTATCGCCGACGACGAACTTGTTTCCTGCAGGCTTCTGGCCGTTATCCCTAATCCTGACGTTCCTTCCTATCAAGCTCTCGATGATCCTTCCTGCGTTCAATACTGAGCATCCCGCCATCACTATGCTGTCCTCCATCTCCGTGCCGACAATCTCGCAGTCATCGTTTATCGAGGTATATGGACCGATGTAAGAGTCCGAGATCTTACAGCCTCTGCCTATAATGCAAGGCCCCTTTATGGTGGAGTTCTCGACGGTGCTCTCTCTTCCGATTACAACCCTGCCATGGATCTTTGAGTTCACAAGAACGCCGTCGTTTCGGGCTAACGCTTCGTCCAGGATCAGCCTGTTCGCCTCAAGGATGTCTTCGGCCTTGCCGGTATCCTTCCACCACCCATCAATCTTTGATGCCTCCACTCTCCCGCCGTTGTCGATAAGCCACTGGATGGCGTCGGTGATCTCAAGCTCGTTTCTCCAGGAGGGCTTGATCTTCTTGCAGGCTTCAATTATTCCAGGCTTGAAGAAGTATATCCCCGCCAGGGCGAAGTTCGATGGGGGGACCTTGGGCTTCTCCACCAGCCTTCTAATCCTGCCGTGATCGTCGAACTCAGCCACCCCGAAACGCTGAGGATCTTCAACCTCGGTGAGGAGGACGAGAGAATCGGGACTGAGTCTCCTGAACTCGTCTGCATGCTTGGTTATACCACCTTTTATGATGTTGTCTCCGAGGTACATGACAAACTCCTCATCCTCCAGGAAATCCTCGGCGATCAGGATCGTATGGGCCAGACCGATAGGATCGCTCTGATATATGAACTGGATATCGGCATCCCAGTCCTCAGACTCGACGGTCTCCATCACCTGCTCTCTGTTCGGGCCGACGATTATTCCGATATCTTTGGCTCCTGCTTCGATCACGTCTTCGATGGTGTAGAACAAGATCGGCTTGTTGGCCACCGGAATGAGCTGCTTCTGCTGAGAGTGAGTTATCGGCCGAAGCCTTGTGCCGTGTCCGCCGGAGAGGATAAGGGCCTTCATAGAAGATTCTCCTAAAATTATGTGTGAGTTTTAAAACAATCCGTCCGTCTCGATTAGGTGGCTCAGGGTGGGCCATTCTTCATCTCTTGGGGCGAGAAGGGGATCATCGTTGGGCCATGAAATGCTCACATCGGGATCGTTCCAGATCAGTCCACTTTCACACTCCGGAGAGTAAATATCGTCCACCTTATAAACGACTTCTGCGGCGTCGCTCAAAGTCAAGAACCCGTGAGCGTAACCTTTTGGAACGTAAAGCTGATGGTGGTTGAACTCAGAGAGGATGATGCCCAAGTACTTCCCAAAAGTTGGAGAACGTCTTCTCAGGTCGACTGCAACGTCGTAAACCACGCCTCTGATGCACCTTACGATCTTGGCTTGGGCGTGAGGCTCTCTTTGAAAATGCAGGCCCCTCAGAACTCCATATTCAGATTTCGAGTGATTATCCTGAACGAACTCGCCATTTATGCCCGCTGCTTCAAAATCGTCTTTTTTATACGTCTCTAGGAATGACCCTCTATCATCAACAAATACCCTCGGCTTTACCAAGACGAGATCAGGAATCTCAAGTCTCTTGAATTCGAACGGCACTTGGATCATCTCACAAATTTCCTGAACTAGATTTTTGAGGACTAGAAAGACTCTCGCCCCAACTCTCGCTCCCTTCCCCGCCCCCGGGCGACCTCCTCGCATCCCGCCCATCCTCGCATACAACCCGATCCCGAAGGGATCGGGCGCATACCATCCGAGAAGCCCCCTCCCAAAATGAATCCAACAATTTCGAGGAAGTCCGAAGAAGCGCCACAAACAGCAGAATACCCCCCGCGCCTCCTATCATCGGATCAATTCGGCCCGGAGGACCCCACCATCCGAGAGGACGGCCTCGCCCCCCAGAAGGGTCCTATTTTCAGCAAAAGACCGGTTCGGCCCCACACCTCAAATACCTTTCGATCCCCGAGACGTCCGAGTTTCGATCCCGGCGATTCCCGCCCCTCCCCCAGAAGCGCCCGACGCCCCCAGCACTCCCCGCCACCATCGCCAGCCCAATCCAGAAGTCCTGGATCCGACCAATCGAAAAAGCCCACGCCCCAGGATGATCCAGATCAGAAGAAAATGCCCTCGGGATATCCGTCGGCTCCGCCCCCGCCCCCCTCCCGGCGGAATCCGTCCAAGGCGGGATCCGTCCACAACGGTATCCGTCCACAACGGTATCCGTCCACAACGGTATCCGTCCACGGTGCCGGAGGGGCCCGCCGATCCTTCGGGCAGGATCGAAGGTGTGGAGGCGTCGAAGCGGTCAGAGGCTGCCCTTCTCCCTCAGTGCCGACAACACCCTCGCCGCGGTCCCGCCTCCATCCGGTCGAGGCGGACGTCGAGGTCGGGGCGGCCGGACCGGCTACCCCGAGGGCGGCGGAGGAGGCCCCCGTTTGCGGAAAAGAGCGGTTGGTCTATCGTTTCTGCCGTCCCGAGGTCGAAAGGCGGGGAGCCAGAGGCCGCCGGTCGGGGTCGAATATGAAAAGAGCTTATACCCCAGGCCCTCCGAGGATCCCCTTCTCCTTCAGGGCCGTCTCGATCCGCTCAAGCCGCATATCGATGTTGCCCTTCATGTCGGACCGCAGCCCCCGGACCTCTCCCGTCGTCTCGTCCTGCTTGTCGAGCATCTGGTCCTGCTTATCGATCATTATGTCCTGCTTGTCGATCATCTGGACCTGCTTATCTAGCATCCGGTCCATCTTGGAATCGATCCCCTTGATCGCCATTATGGTCTCGTCCTGCTTGTCGAGCATCTGATCCTGCTTGTCGAGCATCCGGTCCATCTTCTGCCCCAGATCGGAAAACCCGAACCTTGTGACGTCTATCAGCTCTTTGAGGAGCTCGGCGGACCTGTCGAGCCTCGCGTCCGTCTCCAGCTCATCGACGAGCTTTGAGAAGGCCTTGAACTCGCCGGTGGCATCTTGCCGCTCCACCTCGACATCGTATACGTCGATGAGGGCGTTTTTGACCTTCAGGGCGGAGGCGAACCTGTCCAGTGCCGCAGCATCTCCCTCGGCGACGACCTGCACCCTCCCGTCGGGGAGGTTTCCAACCCACCCGGTGATCCCCATATCCCGGGCCAGGGCTATGACCTTGGACCTGTAGCCGACCTTCTGGACCCGCCCCGAGACGGAGATCACAAACCGCTCCATAGATGGAGTTCTGGGTCTTATTTTGATATAAGTCTTCTCGTCCCCGGCAGGAGAAGGCGGAGGAGGGATCCTAGCGTCGGGTGACGTGCCGGGGAAGGTGGCGGCGAGGGGAGACGGTTGGGAGTGAGAAGATTCGGGGAGAGGGGAGAAGGAGAGAGGGCCAGGGAGCGGGAGGCGGCCGGACCGGCCCCCGGAAGGTGGCGGCTGAGGAGGGGACGGCCCTCTTTTGCGGAAAGAGCGGCGGAGTCTATTGGTTCTGCCATCCCGAGGTCGAAAGGCCGGGAGCCAGAGGCCGCCGGTAGAGATCGATTATAAAAAAGAGCCTATGCCCCAGGCCCTCCGAGGATCCCCTTCTCCCCCAGGGCCGACTTCACCCTCGCCGCGGTCCGCCTCCATCCGGCGGAGGCGGACGTCGAGGGCGGGGCGGTCGATGGGCTCCGACCGCGCCCGGCGCCCCCAGCACTCCCCGCCCCCCTCCCGGCGGGATCCGTCCAGGGCGGGGTCCGTCCACAGCAGGATCCGTCCACGGTGCCGGAGGTGCCCGCCGATCCTTCGGGCGGGATCGAAGGTGGGAGGGCGTTGAAGCGGTCAGAGGCTGCCCTTCTCCCCCAGGGCCGACAACACCCTCGCCGCGGTCCCGCCTGCATCCGGTCGAGGCGGACGTCGAGGGCGGCGCGGCCGGGCCGGCTCCCCAGAAGGCGGCGGCGAAGGAAGGCGGAGCCCCCCTCTTCCTCGAGGCCGAGGCACAAATGCGCCCGATCCCGAAGCTCGGCGGTCGGAGTCGGTGCTATCTTGGCGCGGCGACTCATCAAGGGGTGATGGCGGGGATCATCTTGATCGAGATCAGTTGAAGATGCAAACCCCTCCGACCGACATCCTGACATGCGAGGAGAGCATAAAAATGAGATGTATATGAAGCGAGTCGAGATCATCGCCTCTGGAGACGTCCAGAAGGTCGGATTTCGGGACGTGATCCAGAAGATCGGCCGGGACCTGGGCCTCTCTGGCACCGTCGAGAACCGGGAGCCCTACGACGTCAGGATCGTGGCCGAGGGAGAGGAAGACGGCCTGAAGGAGTTCATCGAGGCGCTCAAAATAAAGAGGGGTCCGATCCAGGTCCGGGAATTAGAGGTCAGCTGGGCAGAGGCCACAGGCGAGTTCCCCTACTTCAAGATCCTGAGGGGAGACTGGCAGGATGAGCTGGGCGAGAGGTTCGACGTGGCGGTAGGACTGCTCCACAGAAGCATAGAGATCGGCGAGGAGAACCTGGCGCTTGGTAGGGAGAACCTGGCAGTCAGCAAGGAGAACCTAGCCATAGGAAAGAAGATGTTGGAGAAGCAGGACACAATGATCGAGAGACAGGACGAAACGATCGGAGAGATCCGCGCAATGAGATCTGACTTTCAGGACCATATGGAGAAGCGATTTACGAAGATCGAAGGAGAGATCGCAGAGATCAAGGCCGCCATCGCAGATATTAAGGGCAATGGTTAGCTTGAGCTCGGCGGGCGATAAGTCGAGTTGCTCCGGCGCACCCCAGAACAAGCTTTGGGGCATGTTTTGCGCCGCCGTCAACGTTTTTATCATTGGAGCGCCGAACAAACCCTCGTTCAGGCCTCCGCCTCTTCCTCTATTTTTATAACGATCTCTTGAAGAGGCTTCGATCTTATCAGCTTTGAGGCGTTGATTATCTCGATTCCTACCATCTCGCCCTTCTCGCCATGATCGATCAAGATGCCACGATCCACCTCGATG
>Ga0208462_1000842_pt1 | contig 25365 bp, 21 predicted proteins | sample AD_SCU001_MetaG_FD_184452 | JGI IMG/M metagenome (GOLD analysis project Ga0208462, IMG submission 184452) | Active sludge microbial communities of municipal wastewater-treating anaerobic digesters from China - AD_SCU001_MetaG (SPAdes) (version 2) | ecosystem: Engineered > Bioreactor > Anaerobic...
TGACCGTGTCAAACGCGAGCGGGATGAGCGGGGTGTGGTCGTTGTTGACGAGCTGGACCGAGAGGTTGTGCTCGCCCGGCGTCACGTTCTCCCAGGTGTAGGAGGTGTTCGTGGAGATGACATAGCCGCCGGTCTCCGGGATAGCGGGCGCACTCTCATTTGTCGGCACCGGGGCGTCAAGGTAGTAGTGCAGGTGGCCTTCACCCGGCGCGTTCGGCTGCCCGGTCGGTTCGACCGGCGTGAAGTTCGTCAGGTTCACCGTAACCGTCACGTTCCCGGCAGCGATGCTGGCACCCTCCTCCGGCGATACGATGGTGACGTTAGCCCCGGTGATCGGAGTCACGTTCATCGTCGGCGTTGGGGTGACGTTTACTGTCGGAGTCGGAGTCACGTTCATCGTCGGGGTCGGCGTGACGTTCATTGTCGGCGTTGGAGTGACGTTCATTGTCGGGGTCGGCGTCGGGAGTGTGGTTCCCGGCGGGATCAGGACACCGTCGAGCACGTAGACGATGATGGTGTTCGTGATCCGGATCTGGTCCACGACAGCGATGTCGTTGATGACCAGTTGACCGCTGTCGGTGAACGAGATGTTAACATCCGATCCCTCAACGGTCGTCAGGCGAATCCTGCCGTCGGTTGCATTCTGGCACAGCATCGCGAGTTCTTCGAGTGTGTAATCCCCCTCGATGATGTGGTACTCGAGGATGCTGTTTAAGAGCGTCGTGTCGTTCCGGATAGCCGAGAGCGTCTGGTTACCGAGACCGACAAACGCGGCGTTGGTCGGAGCGCACACCAGGTAGGTCCTGTTCGCATCGAGATCCTCCCCGATGGTCGAGTTGTTCACAAGTCCGGTGAATGTTGTCAGGTCCTCCTCCCCGGAAAGCCCTGTAACGATCTCATCAGCCACGTTCACCGCCGGGGTGACATTCACTGTCGGCGTTGGAGTGACATTCACTGTCGGCGTCGGGGTCACGTTCACTGTCGGAGTCGGAGTGACGTTCACCGTCGGAGTCGGCGTGACATTCACTGTCGGCGTCGGCGTGACATTCACTGTCGGCGTCGGGGTCACGTTCACCGTCGGAGTGACGTTCACTGTCGGGGTCGGCGTGACATTCACCGTCGGCGTTGGAGTGACGTTCGCCTCCCCGGTGACCGTCACGTTGACCGTGTCAAACGCGAGCGGGATGAGCGGGGTGTGGTCGTTGTTGACGAGCTGGACCGAGAGGTTGTGCTCGCCCGGCGTCACGTTCTCCCAGGTGTAGGAGGTGTTCGTGGAGATGACATAGCCACCGGTCTCCGGGATAGCGGGCGCACTCTCATTTGTCGGTATCGGGGCATCGAGGTAGTAGTGCAGGTGGCCTTCACCCGGCGCGTTCGGCTGCCCGGTCGGTTCGATCGGCGTGAAGTTCGTCAGGTCCACCGTAACCGTCACGTTCCCGGCAGCGATGCTGGCACCCTCCTCCGGCGATACAATGGTGACGTTCGCCCCGGTGATCGGAGTCACGTTCACCGTCGGCGTCGGGGTGACGTTTACAGTCGGTGTCGGCGTCACGTTCACCGCTGCCCCGGGTACGCTGACGTAGACTCTCAGCGTATACGAGGCGTTATCTATGGAGTGGTCCGGAGGTCCGTACGTATAGGTCAGATTGTCGCCGTCGGTGACGTTCGTGACCGCAGGTCCGGTCGTTCCCGGCTCATCGTTCACCCAGTACGCCCAGGCATACGGGGTTTCGTTCACAACCTCGTTTTGTATATCCACAATCGATACGATGCTGAGATTCCCCTCTTCCGGCGGCAGGTCCGCGGCGACCTGGTACGTAAAGTTTCCGAGTTTCGAGGCTGCGTCAAGTGCTCCGAGCACCGTTGTCTGCGGCACCCTATAGGATTCGGTGCTGTTTACAGGCGTAATGTTCACATACTCATCAGGACTCAGCTCGACAGGCCCTTCTCCAATCGAGATCGCCATGCTTGCGGTAGCGACCAGGAGGAGAAGGACGCTGCACAAACTGAACAGTAAAGGTCGTTTCATGCATATCCCCCCTTGCGGACAGATGAATAATCTCATTAATATAAAAATATTGTCATATATAACCCGAACGCCGCTCCGATCGGATCGAGGCCAGAATTCAGGTATCCCCCAGTGCCCGTAGCCACAAGCATACATCCCCCGATCGCAGTGAACAGATCACGGCGATCTGCAGGGCATCTCTGCCGGCCATCTGTACCCGCCCGCGCCCCGCACGGTTCTCCCGGGTTGCGAGCGAAGAGAGCGCGGGAAGACAGGGTATCTCTGCCGTCCGATACCCGAAGAGCGGCGGGCAGGACGCCCGGAAAAAAGGGGTGGCGCTTACAGCCAGGAACGACAGCGACTGCCTGCCGGGCGATACCGGGGGCCGGCAACGGCATGCGCCGCTCCGGTCTCCCGCCCGGCTGCCTCACGCCATCGTCGTGTACCCTGTCGTTCCGGTCGCGTTCCCTGCCACCGTCTCGTTCCCGGTCGTGGTCAGGTTCAGGCCCGGAGGCAGCAGCACCTGGTCGATGATGTGGATCACGCCGTTCGTTGTGTTGATGTCCTTCGTGGTGACCGTAGCGTTCCCGACCATGATCTTGCCGTTGCTGACGGTGACGTTCAGGCTCTCACCGGAGAGCGTCTGCAGCGTCGTCGCAGTCCCGGTCGCGTTCGTGGTTGCGTTCCCGGTCTCGCTTCCGCCGAAGAGCCCGCCGAGGATACCGAAGACACCGCCGCTCGACGCGTTATCAGTCTGGTTTCCAGTCTGGTTCCCGGTCATAGCGGTGAGGTTCGCCGAGGTGTACTCGCCTTCAACGACGTGGTACTGAAGAACCGTAGTCAGGTTCGCGGTATCGTTGAAGAGCTGGTTCACCGTATCGTTGCCGAGAGCGTTGAATGCATCATCGCTCGGGGCAAAGACCGTATACGGCCCTCCGGAGTTCAGGACGTCATAGAGTCCCGTTACGTTGAGTGCTTCGGCCAGCCTTGTCAGGTTCTGGTCCTGGGCGATATACCCGGCAACCGTCATGTTCCCGGTCATGTTCCCGGTCACGTTCCCGGTCACGTTCCCGGTCACGCCGCCGGGTGTCATGGTTGCATTCTCATCCCCGACCGGCGCCGCCGTCACGGCAAACGGAACGGCCAGAAGGACAAAGATGCACGCGCACAGAGTTATCCATCGGTTCATACCACTTTTCCCCCCTTGGGAGGCCTAAAGGCATGTCTATATTTATATATAAATATTACGATTATTCTGATAACATCCTCAATAGCAGAAATAACCACGTAAGTGACCTTTTTGCCTCTCGAAGGCTCCCGGCCGGAACCCTTTCCTGGAGATCCCCCAAAGACTCAGCACCCCGCATCCCCGGGAAGATGGGCAGACCTCCCGGGCCTGCCGCCTCAGGCCGGATGCTCCCACGCATCCGGGGCTGATTCACGCACTCCTTCCCCGCGATCTTCGCGGCAACGCGGGAGCTGATGGCAGAGGGCAATGACAGAGTCTCACGCGAGCGGTTGACCACCCGCCCCGTGCACCCAGGACCCACAGGTGAGGTGAACCAGCCCGCTATCTGCACACGAAGACGGCCCGGTGCAGCAGGGGCATAGCGCCTCGCGAGACGGACCGGCCGCCCGGACCATCCCCGGGGGCTCCGGGCCTCCCTTTCCATCTCACAAGCGTATCATCACAACCTTCTCCTCCATATACTCCTCGAGCGCCCGGTTGCCGTTCTCCCTCCCGATACCGCTCTCCTTCGTCCCCCCGAACGGCACCTCCGGGGGGACCTTCAGGTGCTGGTTGACCCAGACGATCCCCGCCTCAAGCCCCTCCGTCGCCCGGGCGATCAGATCCGCGCTCCGGGTCCAGACCGACGCCCCGAGACCGTAGCGGCTGTCGTTCGCCCGCTCGAGCGCCTCATCGAGGTCCGCGACGGTCGCGATCGGGAGCACCGGGCCGAAGACCTCTTCGGAGAAGAGGGGGGAGTCGTACGGGAGACCGGCAACGAGCGTCGGCAGGAAGAAGAAACCCCGCTCGTACTCCTCCCCGCGGGGAACCCGCCCCCCTGCGACGATCTCCCCGTCTCGGTGCTCCCGGACCGTATCCACCAGGCGCATCACCCGCTCAAGCCCCGCAGGGTTGTTCAGCGGGCCCATATCGACGCCGCGGTCCATACCGTTCCCGACCACGAGCGCCTCGACCCTTGATCTCAGGCGCCGGATAAACTCATCTGCAATCGAGTCGAAGACGTAAAGCCGTTTTACCGCCGTACAGGTCTGCCCGCAGTTGTAGAACCGCCCCCTGACGACCCCCTCGACCGCCATCGGTATATCGGCATCGCCGCAGACGATCATCGGATCGCTCCCCCCGAGTTCCAGCGTGACCCGCTTCAATGCCGGCGCGGCATCCAGGGCGACCTGCCTCCCGGTCCCGGCCTCGCCGGTGAACGAGACCTTCCGAATGCCCGGGTTTCGCGCGATCTCCCGGCCAACCGTCTCCCCCGGGCCGGTGACGACGTTCAGGACGCCCGGCGGGAGCCCGGCGCCCTCGAGGATCTCCGCGAGGCTCATGCAGGTCAACGGGGCCGTCGTCGCGGGCTTCAGGATCACGGTGTTTCCCGCCGTGAGAGCCGGCCCGATCTTCCAGCCCATGATGATCGCGGGCATGTTCCAGGGGACGATCGCGCCGCAGACGCCGAGCGGGCGCCGGAGGACGATGGTACGGCCATAGCCCCGGAGGTTCGCGAACTCCCCCCGCTCCCCCGCGGAGAGGGCGTGATAGTACTCGAGGATGTTTGCAAACCCGTTGATCTCATCAACCGCCTCGCGGATGGGTTTCCCCTGCTCGGCCGTCAGGAGAGCCGCAAGATCGGTGTTCCTGCGGCGCACCTCCTCTGCGGCAAAGAAGAGGATCTTCGCCCGGGCTCTCGGGCTTCTCGCCGACCAGTCCGCGAACGCCTCCCCCGCCGCCTCCACGGCAGACCGGACGTCATCCTCGCCGCCGAGCGGCGCCTCCCCGAGCACGTCCCCCGTTGCCGGGTTGCGCACCGTAAACGTCTTTCCGGAGACCGCGTCGCGCCGCTCGCCGTTGATCAGCAGTTTCATGCGGTGATCCTATGGGCGGGGCCGGTAATATGCGCTCCTGTAACGGTCCTCGATCACCGGCACTATCAACATGGGGGATCATCGATCTTTTTCGCATTGCCCGGGTGTTTGCATTCCCGGGGACGGCTTTTCCCGGATATTCCCACGTGCTGCTCCCGCCCCCTCCCCGGTCCCCTCCCCCGATGGCGATATCCCCACGGTCCACTGTCCGGGGAGATCCCAGGGAAGAACCGGGCACGGCTTCCCACCGGATATCGTCATGACTGCCCCTGCCCCCGGGAGGGGGCAGGGGAGGAGCGCGAAGCGCAGGCGGGGTGGGGGTTGCCGGAGAGGAACTTTTGGGTGACATTTTGCCCGGGGAGGGGGTTTCCCCTCCCCGGTCCCCACCCCCCGTGGCGATAGCCACCACGGTCCACTGCACGGGGAGATCCCGGGGTCGAACCAGTTCCGGGCTCGCTCTCCCCCCTTCTCCCGAAAAACCACCGCCAGCACCACCCCCTGATACGGCTTTCCCCTGGCTATCGCCATGACTGCCCTCGCCCCCGGGAGGGGCGGGGGAGGAGCGCGAAGCGCGGGTGGGGTGGGGGTTGCCGGAGAAACGTGTGGGTATGCCACCGGTGTGGAGCGCGCTGTGCGGGATGGGGCGAAGGCCAGATAGGGTCTGTTCGTCTGGAATCGATGCGCTCCGTCAGGCAGGGCACCTGCACCGGCACCTGCCGATCGTGACCGCCATCGTCGCCGCCATCCCGGCAGGCAGGAGGAACGCGGGGAGAAAACCGAACTCTCCCGCGACCAGCCCGGCAAGAGCGGGGAGAACCGTAAACCCGGCGTAGGTTGCGGTATTGAAGAGCCCGGTCATAGCACCCTGCTGGATCCCGGTCTCTGCAAGGAACGCGAGCACCGCGACGACGATCACCCCGGCAAGAGCCCCGATGACAGGGAGGGCGTAAGGCGTCACGTAACCCGCCGCGACCGCCCCGGCCATGAGGAGCGAGGAGACCCGGATGGTCGGGACGGGACAGAGGTCGAGGCGGGGGGCGACGAGCACGGCAACGACGGTCGCGATGTTGACCGTCGCGAGTTGAAGGGCAAGGAGCGACGGATCGCTCCCCGTGTACCCCGGGTAGAGAGCCGCCGCCACCCCGGTCATCCCCACGAGGACGGCGGCCGCGGTAAAGAGCCAGAAGTAGTTCCGGACGACGAGAGAGAGATCGGCCTGCGCAAACCCCCCGTGGTCGCTCTCCCTGACGGTGGCGCTCAGCGCGAGCGCAGGGATGGTGAGCGCCGTAAAAAAGGCGATCCCCGCCAGATGGCTCCCGAAGGCCGCATCCAGCCACCCCGCGGCGAGAAGCCCCGCGACCAGACCGAGGTTCTGGGCCGCCATGACGTACCCGCTGATCTGCCCGGCCGACGGGTGCGAGTTCGCCCACGCGAGCGCCGCCGAGAGGAAGAGCCCGGCCCCGAGCCCTTCGACCGCCCGGAAGAGAAGGAGCGGCAGGCCCGAGGGGAAGAGCAGGATGAGGACCCCGCTTACGACCGTCAGGAGAAGCCCGGCGCGGATGAGCGGCACGCGGCCAAGCCGGTCGCTCGCTATCCCGGCCGGCAGCACCGTGATGAACGTGCCCAAAAAATAGGCGGCGTAGACCGCACCCTGCATCGCCGCCCCCTCCGCAAAACCGGGGAGCACCGGGACGACGGCGTTCGAGAGCGCCATCACCACGAATATCCCGAGGAGAACGGGCAGGTTCCGCGGCATCCTTATATCATGCGGTAGGTCTCGAGGTTCATGGGAGAATGCGTCTCGATACGGTGCCGCTTGTAGATGGAACTTGCAAGGTCAAGCGTCTTGTTCTCGTCGCCGTGGATGGTGAAGATCTTCTCCGGCCGCGGCTGGAGGTGGGCGACGTAGTTCATCAGCTGCTTCCTGTCCGAGTGACCGGAGAACCCGTCGCTCGTCGCGATCTCGAGGTTGATCACGATCGTCTCGCGCCACCCGAGCGGGATCTCCCGCCACCCTTTCTGGATACGGCGCCCGAGCGTCCCCTCTGCCTGGTAACCGACGAAGACGAGCGTGTTGCGCTCATCGGGGCCGAGGGCCTTGAGATACTCCATCACCGGCCCGCCGTTCAACATACCGCTCGTGGTGATGATGACGCAGGGGTCGCCCCCGATCACCTTCTCGCGGAGGTCCGGCGAATCCACCTGGACAAAGGCGTCGGCAAGGAAGGGGTTTAAGCCCTCGCGGAAGATCTGGTTCCGGAGATCGCTGTTGAGGTACTCCGGGTAGGTCGTGTGGATCGCCGTTGCCTCCTTGATCATCCCGTCGAGGTAGATCTTCACCGGCGGTATCTTCTGCCGCCGAATCCCCTCCTCGAGGGCGAGCATGACCTCCTGCGACCGCCCGACGGCGAACGCCGGGATGATCACCTTGCCCCCGCGCTTGATCGTCGCCGAGACCGTCTCGTAGAGTTTCTCTTCCGCGTCTTTCCTCTGCGGCTGGATATCGTTCGCCCCGCCGTAGGTGCTCTCCATGAAGAGCGCCTCGAGGCGGGGGAACGACGATACCGCCGGGGAGAAGAGCCTCGTCTTCTGGTAGTTGAAGTCCCCGGTGAACGCGATGTTGTAGAGGCCCTCCCCGATATGGAAGTGCGCGATGGCCGACCCGAGGATATGCCCCGCGTTATGGAAGGTGAGCTTGACGTCGGGGGCGATGTCGGTCACACTGCCGTAGTTGAGGGTGATGGAGTGCTTCATGTAGGTCCGCACCTCGTTTGAGGTGTAGGGGATCTTATCCGTCTCCTTCCGGACGACGTCCAGGTAATCGAGCTGGAGCATCGTCGAGAGGTCCCTCGTCGGCGGGGTCGAGTAAACCGGCCCCTCATAGCCATACTTGAAGAGGAGGGGGACGAGAGCACAGTGGTCGAGGTGCGCGTGGGTGAGCACCACCGCGTCGAGCGAGCCGAGCGGATAGATCTCGGGCACGTAGAGGTACGGCGTCCCGTTCGCGGCGCTGCCCGGTTTCTCGCCGCAGTCCACCAGGATCTTGCTCTCCGGCGTCGATATCAGGAACGCGGCCCGGCCCACCTCACGGCAGCACCCGAGCGTCGTGACCCGCAGCCACTGGTCCTTGCTCGTGACCTCCCGGTGGATGCGGTGGCCGATCTTGCGCAGAAACGCCTTGCGCTCGTCCTTCACCGACCGGAGGAACGTGCGGATCTGCTTCACCGTCGTACTCTCGATGGGCGGTGTCCGGACAACCTTCGGCGTCCAGCCGATCTGTTTTGTGATCTCGCGCAGCGTGATGCCGTTCTTGCCGATGACCACACCAGGTTTCTCCGCCTCGATCAGGACCTCACCCGTCTCCGGGTCGAAGAAGAGGTCGGATATCCCCGCGTTCTCCGGCACAACGGCCCGGATCTCCTGGGCCGCACGTTCCGGGTCTTCAAGGATATTCGGGCGCACGACGATGCGCTTCCTGAGGTCACGCGCGAGGACCTTGATCAGGTCCGCCTGATCGGCAAACTGTTTCGGGTCGTCAGTGTAGATAACGAGCTCAGGCCCCTCGAACTCGACGTCTGAGATCGTAATCCCGCTGGGAACGATCTTGTTGATCTGCTCCTTAAGCTCCCGAAGTTTCTCTTCAATCACCATTAAAATCGTCCTAAAAAATGTCAGGTTGTGGAGCGGGCCGCAGACGGTCGCTGCAACCCGTGCTCAATGTGTTCCTCGTATTTGTCTTTCGTTATCACGACCACCATAATATCCTCACCGGATGCGGAGTCGCGGCGCATCGCCGACCTGATGGCACGGATGGCGAGGTCTCGCGCCTCGTCCTCCTTCATGTCCGGGCGGTACTGGTCTTCAAGCACGCCGTAGGCAAAGGGAGACCCCGACCCCGTGGCGACGATCTCCTCTTCCTTGGTCGCCCCGCCCATCGCATCGACGGAGTAGACGCTCGGCCCCTCGTCGTCGAACCCGCCCATCAGGAGCTGGACGTAGTAGGGGTAGTACCGGTTCTGGTTTAAGTAGTTCGAGAGCAGGGTCGATGCCGCACCGACCGACATGGTCTTGCCGCGGCGCATCTCAAAGAGGTTGCACTCGACCTGGAGGATCCGGACCAGTTGTTGCGCGTCACCGACGCCGCCGGCAGTGGTCATGCCGATCCGCGGCGTGATCTGGTAGATCTTCTTGGCACGCTTGCTTGCGATCATGTTCCCCATCGTCGCCCGCATCTCGGTGGCAAGAACCACGCCCCCGTTGAAGATCAGTCCTACCGTGGTTGTACCTTTCATAATCTCTTGGGAAGTATCAAGCATTGAAGCACCCCTAAAACCATTAAAGACGCTTGAATCGCTCAAAAGCGGTCAAACGTATACAGCGATATCATAAAACATAAATTTATCGTCGTACCGGGTTTCAGCACGATACGATAAGCATCTCTATGTTATATAATGTTGCCCCTTAATTCTTTCGTAAGCCCGGCTGGTCCGGCAGCAGAACCTTGATCAACTCCCGGTCGAAGAGCATGGCGATGAGCCGCTTGTTCCCGTTGACAACCGGGAGCTGGTCGACCCGGGCACGCCGCATCTTCAGTGCGCATTCGCCGACCTCAGCGTTGATAGGGACGGCGAGGACGTTTCGGACCATTGCATTCTTGACGGGGATCGGGAGTAGCTGGATCCGTGATATCCCGTAGCTGATGGTGTGCATATCCCGGATGCTCTCCCAGGTCCACTCGTCGTCATCAGTACCGTTTGAGAAGTCGCTGACCTCGACACCGTCCTCGATGCGGGTGTGCCTGATGAGGTCCCGCTCCGATATGATGCCGGTGAGCGTGCCGTCCTCCATCAGGATCGGGATGGCGTCGTAGCCCGAGATCTCAAGGACCCTCCCGACGAGCGAGAGGGGCGTCTCCTCCCAGAGGGCATAGGTCTTGCTGACGTAGTTGTCCCGGATCGGCACGGCAAGGCGCATCTGGGCGATGGCGCCGATGAGGTCGGCGACGCTGATGATCCCGATCATGGACCCGTCTTCCACGACCGGGAGCCTCCTGATGTTATGCCGCACCATCAGCTGCGCCGCCTCTGAGAGGGGAGCGTCCGGCCTGATGACGACCGGGTTGGGTGTCATCAGGAGCCCGAGCTGGGTCTCTTCCGCCTTGCGGAGGAGGTCCTTTCGGGTGATGATCCCGACGAGCTCGCCGTCTTTCAAGACCGGCACGCCGCTGATGCCCGTACGTTTCAGGATGCGCAGGACGTCGTCCCTGTTCCCGGGAATCTCGACGCAGACGACGTCGGTCACCATGAAGTCACGGACAAGCATCTGCCGCGAAGGTGTTATGATCTCACCACCATGGTCGTGATGGGGCTGTTCTGGACGACGTAGTCGGTCACACTCCCGAGGAGAAGGCGATCGACGCCGCTCTTGCCATAAGACCCGAGGACGATGAGATCGACGCCCAGATCTTTGGCGAGGGAGACGATCTGGGATCCTGCATGCCCCTGCCGGAGGTGTGTGGTGAGCAAGACCCTCTTTGCATCCGCCTTCTTCCGGGCGGATTCAAGGATCTCCTCGCCTTCCTTCTGCAAAACACTGTAGATTATTTCGAGTGTGTTGTCCATGGGAAGGGATGAAAACAGCCCGGATTCGACCACGTAAACAACATGAACCTCGGCGTTCCGGACTTCGGCCTCATCGATGGCCACGTCTAACGCATGATCGGCCGGTTCGGAACCATCTATAGCAACAAGTATCTTACGGAACATACACACCACACAGAACAGATACTTCTTATCTGATTTCTACTGCAGGGTTAAAACATTTTGTTTGATAGAGGATGAATCCAGCCGCTTTACGATGGTCGCCCGGATGTCCCTGCTGAAGGAGAGATTGCCTTTTGCCGGATTTACTACGAGCATTCGGGCATCCTGCCCGATTTCCAGGTACCCGGTCCTGCCAGCGAGCGTCGCACCCGCGATCGCGGCCCGCAGAACCTCGCCGGGGGGCGCGCGGTAGACGGTTGCGGTAAAAGCCATCTCCCTGAGCATATCGGGCTGAACGAACATCACGTTGTCCGTCCCGAGAAGGAACCGGCCCCCGAGCTCGAGGATGCGCGCGATCGGCGGGTGGGCCGGCGATGCCGCAACGCCGAGCACCCAGTTCGACCGCGGGCAGACGGCGATCGGGATCCCCGCATCAACGATCCGGCGGAGGTGCGCATCCGTCGCGTGGGTGCAGTGGACGAGCAGGTCGGGATCGAACGCGAGCGCATCGTCGATATCGTCCGGGTTCTTCTCCCCAGCATGGAAGGCAACGAGCCGGCCGGCCTGCCGGGCCTCCCTGACGACCTCTTCGGCGTTCGCCACGTCGTGGACGCTGCTGATGCCCGCTCCGTCGCTCACCCGCTCCCCGCCTTCGCGGCCGAGGATGACCGGGCGGCAGTCGAGCCCGGCCGCAGCCTCGCGGAGCGCCGCGACACCGGCGGCTCCCCCTTCCCTGAAGTCGGCAAACCCGGCCGTCCCGGTCGCGATCATCGTCGTGATGCTCGACCGCATCCCCCTGACGAGGTCGGCCCGCGGGGTTGCCGCGAGGATCCTGTGCTTTAGGCCGTCCGGGGGTTTGACGAGCTCGGCAAGGCTGCCCCGGGCGGGGAGGTCCATCGCGACGGTGTCGCCGAGATGGGTGTGGGCGTTGAAGAAGGCGGGCACGATCCACCGGTCCGGCGGTCCCGGGTAAGGTTCTATCGCAGTGATGATACCCCCCGAGACGGTGATGGCGACGTCCTCTTCCTCGAGGTCTTCGCCGAGGAGCGCCCGGCCGGTGATGACGTACGGTGCGGCTTGCTGCATCGTTCTACCTTTCTTTTATATATGGCAAGGGAGTATATTTCTGTATGGCGAAAAAATCTGGCGGAAGACTGGTATCCTCTGCCGGCCTGGTCAACTACTATGATAGCGAGGACCACCGGGCCATCCATATCAGCCCGGAGGTCGTGATCGTCCTGACCGCCGTGACCGGAGTGGCAGTCTTTATCCTCAATGCCCTCTTCTAATCCTTTTTGTTCGTCGCGAGGGCTGCCCTGATGATGTCTTCTTCGGGCGCGAAGTAGACGGCGTCGTGCCCGTTCCAGGCCCTGCAGTTCCGGAAGACCACGGCGGGGACCCCCTGGTGGCTTTCGCCCATGACGAAGTTTGCGAAGGCCGCAATCTCGTCGACCACCGCTTCCTCGGTGATCTGGAGGACGTGGCCGAAGAGGTCGGTGTCGCCCCGGTAGTCGTTGATCGCCGTCATTCCCGCCCACCCGATGGCGATGCCGGTCTGGCCGCGCCGGAACGACCGCCCGCAGGTGTCGGTGATGACCACCCGGACGTCCTTTCCGGTGATGCGGCGGATCGCGTCCCGGACCTCAGCGGCGGCCCCCATGGGGTCGGGCGGGAGGATGATGATCCGGCCGTCTTCGATGTTGCTGTGGTCGACGCCTGCCCGGACACCGATGTGGCCGGAAGGCAGTTCGGAGAGGATGAACGGGTACTCAAGCAGGATCGCGGTGGACGAGTCCAGGACCGCCTGCACGAAGCGGGGGTCTTCCTTCGTCTTTGCGGCGATCCGCACGGCTTCCGCGCCGGGGGTGATGGAGGTGAGGTCACGGGTGAAACCCTTTGCCTTTGAGTAGACGGACGAGGCGATGGTGAGGATATCGCCGTCTTCAAGCGTGACCCGGCCGCAGATGAGGGCGGGCAGGTCGTCGCCTTTCTGGATCAGGGGGAGGCCCTGAACACCGATTACCTGGATCTCCATGGAATTCACGGATCAGTGATCGCACCCGCTCGGAGAAAAAGGCTCGGGTTTTTTCGCGGGGGATATCGCCGGATTTCGGCGATAGCGGCCCGGGCGCGGGGTGCGGCGCGTGACCCCGCCACTGTTTCACGCCCCGCCGGCGCACGTGGGCGTTCGTATGGGTGTTTTTCAACCCCTTTCATGTCTTTCGCGCCACCGCGTGAGCTCATCTGCAACAAGCGGTGATGCCGTCTCGCGCGGGAGATTCATGCCGCCATCCGTGCACCGTCGACGCACGCGAGATCTGTACCGAACGATTGCCCTCCCCATCAAGGCTCCCGTCCCGGCCCGCCCGGGTTTGCGGATCCCCCACAGGAGGGCTCCTTCATCTCCCGCAGCCGGAAATCCGGCTCGAACGAGCCGATCAGGTCGAGGTACTGCTCGACGCTGCGGGTGAAGAGGAAACACTCCCGCACCGTCTCGTGCGCCGCATGCCCGAGCCGTGCGCGAAGGTCGGGGTCGCGGAGCAGCTGGACGATCCTCGCCGCCGCCTCGTCGACGGAGGAGACCAGGAACCCATTCTCCCCATCCCGTATCTGGTAGCGGATACCACCGACGTTCCCGCCGATCACCGCCGCCCCCTTCCACATCGCCTCCGATACCGTCAGCCCGAACCCTTCCCGGATGGATTTCTGCAGGACGACCGCGGCGCGGCGCTGGAGCGCGTTCACGAGCGCCCCGTCCTGGACGCTCTGGATGATGACCCGCTCGCCCCGGTGAGCAAGGAGCGACCGGTAGACCTCGGCGCCCTCCGGGTCGTCGGTTGCCACGTTCCCGACAAGGACCAGGGTGCATTCCTCCTCTCTCCGCGCTTTCTCAAACGCCCGGATGACCCCCAGCGGGTCTTTCCAGCGGTCGAACCGGGAGACCTGGACGACCAGGGGGAGGTCGGTCGGGATGCCGTAGTGTGCGAGGCGCTCGTCGATGGCGCTCTCGGAGAGTTCCCGGTTCACGATGGAGAAGGGGTCGATGGCGGGCATGGAGAAGACCTGCGGCGTCCTGATATTCTGGCGATACTCCCTGCTCGAGAGGACGACGGCGTCGTACTTCTCGATGAACGGGACGAGGTAGTTCCAGACCTTCGGGTTCGGTGCGGTGAGGTCGATGTGGCAGCGCCATATCCAGGGGCTCTTCTTCCGGTAATGGGCAATCATCGGGAGGGGTTGTGGGTCGTGGATGAAGACCATATCGTGGTTTAGGTGGTTCCGCATGGCGTTCTCGCGGATGACCTCCTCGTAGAGTTCCTGCTTCCGGCCGGTCAGGTTGATCTCCGCTCCCTGGAGGGCGTTATGGAACTTCTTCGTCACGCTGAAGAAGTCCGGCGGGCCATGCACGACGCGCCACCCGGTCTGTATGCCGAGGCTGTTCAGCAGAAGCGTCAGGGACGAGAGGAGCTGCGAGACGCCGCCGCCGTAGTAGGTGGAGTTCATGTGCAGGATGTGCATATCCCGGAGCGGCCGCGCCTTTGCCTCGATGCGGCGTATCGTCTCCTTTCCTGCATACCGTTCATAGGCCCGGATCCCGTGAGTTGCGCTCATCCTGATCAGCCCTGCATGCTCGCGATCGCTCTTATGCATACCGGCGGGCCCCCGCGTATAGACCCGGGGCCTCACCCTCGATGGGGTGGGGGCGGGCCTGGCTCTTCCCCCGGGATCGCCGGCGTAGCGGTGGGCTGTGGCGGCTATCGCCACGGGGGAAGGGTGCTTGCTCGTACTACGTCGCTCTCCGGCATCCCCCACCCCGCCCGCGCTTCCTGGAGGGGATACTCGTACGTCCCTCTCCGGCATCCCCCACCCCGCCCGCGCTTCCTGGAGGGGATACTCGTACGTCCCTCTCCGGCAACCCCCACCCCGCCCGCGCTGCGCGCTCCTCCCCCGCCCCCTCCCGGGGGCAGGGGCAGTGCTTGCGATATCCGGTGGGAAGCCGTGCCCGGTTCTTCTCCGGCCTGTCCCCGTGCAGTGGACCGTGGGGATATCGCCACGGGGGGAGGGGACCGGGGAGGGGGAAACCCTCTCCCCGCGGGGGAATACCCGTACGTCCCTCTCCGGCAACCCCCACCCCGCCCGCGCTTCGCGCTCCTCCCCCGCCCCCACCCGCAGGAAGGGGGCAGTGCTTGCGATAGCCGGTGGAAGACAGTGCCCGGTTCTTATCCGGGATCTCCCTGCGCATGCGGCGATCGATGCCCCCGAGCACCGGGGCTCCCGCACCGTAACCCGGCACAACCGTTATGTGGGTGCCGGGGCATCCATCCCGCGCTGAGGGGGAGAGGGATGGGAGAGTCACCAGAAGGGAACAACGATCTGCCGGGCATGGCGGAGTCGTACTGGGTAGCCACGTCGCCGGAGACAGCATTTCCGCCCCTCGACGGGGCCGGGCGGGCGGACGTCACGGTGATCGGCGGCGGAATAGCGGGTATCACCACGGCATTTCTGCTGAAACGGGCGGGGCTGACCGTCGCCCTCATCGACGCCTACCGGATCATCACGGGCGCCACCGGCCACACGACGGCGAAGATCACGTCGCTCCACCGGCTGATCTACACGGGGCTCATCGACCGGTTCGGGAGCGGGAAGGCCCGGCAGTACGCGGACGCGAACCAGGCGGCGATCGAGACGATCGCGTCCCTCGTCCGGGAATATGCCATCCCGTGCAGTTTCGAGCGAAAACCCGCCTACACCTTTGCAGAGTCGGCGGACGACCGCGAGAGGGTCGCGGCCGAGGCGGACGCGGCAAAGAGCCTCGGACTTTCGGCCGCGTTCACAGAGGAGGTCGGGCTCCCCGGAGAGACCCGCGGGGCGGTCGTCCTGGAGAACCAGGCGCAGTTCCACCCGCGAAACTACCTCCTGCTGCTCGCCGGGCACCTCCCGGGGGAGGGAGTTACATCTTTGAGATGACCCGCGCCGTAGATATCGAGGAGCAGGACGGCGGGGTGACGGTCAGGACCGACCGGGGTTCACTTCACTCCGGCTACGCGGTCCTCGCGACGCACTACCCCATCTACGACATCCCCGGCGCGTACTTCGCCCGGATGCGGCCGTCGAGGTCCTACGCGCTCGCTCTCCGGACGGACGAGCCGTTCCCGGACGGTATATTCATCAACGCCGCCGGACCCGTCCACTCCTGGCGGTCGCAGCCCGCCGACGGCGGCGAGATCGCTATCGTCACCGGCGCGGCGCACGACACCGGGAAGGTGACCGACACCAGAGCGCACTACCGCAGCCTCGAAGCGTATGCCCGGTCGGTCTACCCGGTCCGGGCCGTCGACTACCGCTGGTCGGCGCAGGACTACATCACGGCCGACGGCGTCCCCTACATAGGCCCGCTCGCCCCGGGGCACGATCGTGTCTTCGTCGCCACGGGTTTCGGGAAGTGGGGGATGACCAACGGCACGGCGGCGGGGATGATCCTTGCCGACCTGATCCGGGGCCGAACGAACCCCTGGGCAGAAGTCTTTGACCCTGCACGGTTCGGGGGAGAGTCCGCTCCCCCCGCAGGGGTCCGGGAGGCGCTCTGGTCCGCCGGGGGGACGGTCGTGGCCGGGGCCGACCGCATCGCCCGGGAGGCCGCGGCGATACCGCCCCGGGAGGGGAAGGTCGTCGAGGTAGGCGGGCAGAAGGTTGCGGTCTACCGGGACGGGCGCGGCACGCTCCACACGCTGGACCCGACCTGCATGCACATGGCCTGCACCGTCGCCTGGAACAACGCGGAAGAGTCCTGGGACTGCCCCTGCCACGGTTCGCGCTACGATGCCCGGGGAAGGGTGATCGAGAGCCCGACGGTGAAGGATCTCGTGCAAAAGGAAGTCGTGCGGAGGTAATCCGGGGGGGAGTGGCGAGCAGGGGCGGGGTGGAGGCCCCGGGTGTCGTCGTTTGGGGAGTCCGCCGGCCCCATACCTATATATGGCCGCGGCATAATGGGGAGCGGCTACCGCCGCGGGTGAGGAGCGGGCGGGCAGAAGGAGGCGTGACGTATGGACCATGAGCCGGGTGCCGGATACAGCCTGCCGGGCAGGCACGAGTCGTTCTGGATGGAGACAACCCTCGAGACGTCGTATCCTCCCCTGCCGGGGGATATCGAGACCGACGTGGCGGTCGTGGGCGGGGGTATCGTCGGGATCACCACCGCCCTCCTGCTCAAGCAGGCCGGCTACACGGTCGCCGTGATCGAAGGGGATCGGGTCTGCAGCGGGGTGACCGGCCACACGACGGCGAAGATCACGTCGCTCCACCGGCTGATCTACGCAGACCTCATCGACCGGTTCGGGAGTACAGAGGCCCGGCAGTACGCGGACGCGAACCAGGCAGCGATCGGGAAGATTGCAGCCCTGGTCCAGGAGTACGCCATCCCGTGCAGTTTCGAGCGAAAGCCCGCCTACACCTTTGCGGAGTCGGCGGACGACCGCGAGAGGGTCGCGGCCGAGGCGGACGCGGCACGGGGCCTCGGGCTCCCGGCGGCGTTTGTGGAGGAGATCCCGCTCCCCGGGAGGACCTACGGCGCGGTTCGGTTCGCCGACCAGGCGCAGTTCCACCCGCGCAGTTACCTCCTGCACCTCGCCTCCCTGGTGCCGGAAGCCGGGAGCCGGATCTTCGAGAAGACCCGGGCGCTTGCGGTGGAGGACGAGAAGGGCTCCTGCCGGGTCAGGACGGAGAACGGGACCGTGACAGCCCGGGCCGTGGTCCTCGCGACCCACTACCCCTTCTACGACGGGCCGGGGTTTTATTACGCACGGATGGAACCGTCGCGCTCCTACGTCCTCGGCGTCCGGCTCGATGAGCCGTTCCCGGACGGTATGTTCATCAACGCCGCCGGACCCGCCCACTCCTGGCGGTCGCAGCCCGCCGACGGCGGCGAACTGGTGTTCGTCGGCGGCATGCAGCACCGGACCGGCGAGGACACGGATACGCGGGAGCACTACCGCAGCCTCGAGGCCTACGCCCGGTCGGTCTACCCGCTCCGGTCCGTCGACTACCGCTGGTCGGCGCAGGACTACATCACGATCGACGGCGTCCCCTACATCGGCCCGCTCGCCGACGGCCACGAGAACGTCTACATCGCCACGGGTTTCCGGAAGTGGGGGATGACCAACGGCACCGTGGCCGCGCTGATCCTTGCCGACATGATCCGGGGGCGCGAGAACCCGTGGAGCGGTGTCTACGCCCCCGACCGGTTCAAACCGACGGCGTCAGCCCGGAGGTTCCTCGTGCACAACATCGAGGTGGCCGAGAAGTACATCAGCGGCGCGATCTCCCGGCCGTCCGGGGACCTCGCGGACGTCCGGCCCGGGGAGGGGAGGATCCTGATGATCGAGGGCAGGAAGGCAGGGGTCTTCCGGGACCGCGAAGGCCGGGTCCGCGCCATCAACCCCGCCTGCACCCACATGGGCTGCGTCGTCGCGTGGAACAGCGCCGAAGAGACCTGGGACTGCCCCTGCCACGGCTCGCGCTACGACGCCAGCGGGCGCGTGATCCACGGGCCGGCCGTGAAAGACCTCGCACCGAGAAGGGGTTGAATCTCCCTCCGGCCGGTGCATCCGGTACCCGTGCCCCCCCCTTCGACCGGATGACAACCTGCAGGGATTGAGTCTGGGCGCGGGAAGCCCAAGATGGAGACAGGGGAGGGGGCGAGCTCTCCCGCCGCGAGCCGCCTCCCCCATGGGCGATATCCCCGCTCTTCCCTGCTCAACCTGGGAAACCGCCACCAGCGCCATCCCCATCCACGGCTTCCCACTGGATATCGCCATGACTGCCCAAGCCCCTGGGGGGGCGGGGGAGGAGCGCGCAGCGCGGGCGGGGTGGCGACAACGAGAATTATGGAGTTTGGGAGTCAGAGACAGGAGAGGGGGCAAGCCCCCTCCCCGTCGGCCCCTCCTCCCATGGCGATAGCCCCACGGTCCACTGCACGGTTTCCCCCCAGCTCCACCCCGGATACGGCTGCTCCCCTGATATCGCCACGCACTGCCCCCGCCCCCGGGTGGGGGCGGGGGAGGAGCGCCGAAGGCGCGGGTGAGGTGGGGGTTGCCGGAGCGGCGTACGGGTACCCACCTGTGGAGACCGGAGAGGACATACGGGTACCCGCCTGCCGCAGGCGCGGGCGGGGTGAGGGGATGCCAGAGGACAATGCATGGGTATCCCCCATGGCGAGGCCGGACAAAGTGAGGGGTTCTTGTTCCCCGGCGCCGGAAGAGAGCAGGATGGATAACTATAAATCCGCCCGCCCGCACACTCCCATTAATCATGTACCTCGTCATCCGCTGCCCGGGCTGCAGGACCTTCACCTACGTGGACCGCTACCAGCGCTGGAGACTCTGTCCGATGTGCGGCGAGGCGATCAACGTCGGGCGTGCGCCGGTCTACCTGGACGTCGACGACTTCCTGGATGCAGAACAGGTGGTGGAGCAACTCGAGTCGTACCTGCACCGGACGGGAAAGAAAGACCTCTCCGAGCGGGATATCCAGCAGTTGCGGGCCCGGTATGCCGAGTGGGTGAAGAACCGGGCCTGATCACCAGAGGTCACCAGAGGCGCCCGCAGCCCGGGCAGAGGATACTCACTCTCCTTCCGCAGTGCGGGCAGAAAAGACCCGTACGTTCGTTGCTCTCCAGCGGTCGCCCGCACTTCTTACAGTGAATCGGGGCCTCGAACCCACATGCGTGCCTGACCATCAATCCAGATATCTATAGTCCTTTACAAAAAGATTTCCTTTCCCCCTGTTCGCAATATCGCCGGTAAAGTGGATAAGCATACGCCCCTCATGCTGGACCGTCCCGATCCTCTTAAACGTCGGGAGCATGCCGTGCGCGGTCCCGTAGACGTAGCAGGAGCCCCCCTTCATGTTCGCCGCCGGACGACTGCAGTCAGCGTGGACGACGAGCGTGCCGCCGTGCATCTCCGCCCCGGCCATGTCCCCGGCATCGCCGTGCACGATCACGGTGCCGCCGGCGATGCTCTCCGCGAGGAAATCGCCGGCGCGGCCGAAGACTTCCACGGTCCCGCCGGTCATGCCCTTCCGCCCCCCGCGGTACCCCGACGCGCAGTAATCGGCGGCGTCGCCCCGGCAGAGGATGGTCCCCCCCGCCATCTCCCGCCCGAGCCAGCCATCGGCGTTCCCGTGGATCTCGATCGTCCCGCCGGTCATGAAGTTGCCGCAGTGCATACCGATATCGCCGAGGACGGTGATCTTCCCGCCGTCCATATACTCGCCGACCCTCTTCAGCCGGGGCGTGCCGTCCCCCGATATGACGACCTCGACGTCCTCCGGCCGGTCGGCGCTGCCCTCCACAAAGACCGAGAAGACCTCGTCGAGCCTGAGTTCGCGGTTCCCCCGCCAGACCGAGAGGTCGGTGCCGGAGAGGAAGTTCTTCGGGACGATCGCCTCCGCCTCGATGGGGATGAACGACCTCGCGGCGGGCCTCATCGCGAGCGTGACCCTCATATCCCCGCCTCCGTCTCGATGCACCGGTTCCGGTTCAGGTACTCTTTCTGCACCGGGTAGTTCCTCATCCGGACCGTGTAGTAGCGGTCGAACTTCTCGATGAAGTCGGGGTCCTTGCCCATGTCGTAGGCGTCGGAGACCTTCGGCCTGACCCAGAACGTCGCGTTGCTCCCGTCGACCAGGCACTCGCCCCTCCGCGAGACGACCCTGCCCCGCTTGATCGTATACTCGGTCCGGCCGAACGCCTCGATAACCTTCTGGTAGTCGGTCGACGGGTCGACCTCGTCGATACGGAGCGGGTAGATGGCGATGTCCGCCTCGGCGCCCGGCCCGAGATGGCCTTTCCCGAGGTCCTGGATCCCGAGCGCCTTCGCCTGACCGGCCCGGGTCATCACCGCGATCTCGTACCAGTCCAGCTCCCGCTCGATCGCCGGGAGGGGCACCCGCCCGCCGGTATCGGGGTGGACCGTGGCGAACTCGGCGTCACGGTACTTCTTGCTCATGAGGAGTGCGACGATCTCGGGGTAGCGGACGAACGGCGCACCGTTCGGGTTATCCGTCGTGAGCAGGCACTGCCAGGGGCTCTTCGTGAGGAGTGCGAGCTCAAGGCCGATCGCCCACATGATCGAGTTGACCAGGTTCTTGCGCCGGTAGATGACCGGGATGATACCGGACCCGGTCTCCAGTTCCACATCGTGGTTGCTCCACTTGTCGTGGTGAAGGCGGTAGAGGTTGAACTCCATCGGCCCGTCGGCGGTCATCGTCGTCGTCCGGCCAAACATCACCTGCCCCATATCGATGACGATCTGCGGGCGCATGTTGACGAACCGCGCAATCGGCTCGCTCTTCGAGCAGAAATCCTTCCATCCCGATCCGCCGTAGGCGTGGAACTGGACGTGGGTCGCGTACAGCGTCTGCCGTTTTTTGTTCAGGTCCGGTATGAGGCCGAGGGACCCGAGCGTGCAGGTGTAGTTCCCCGGGGTGCCCAGGTTGTTACAGTGGAGGTGGACCGAGTGCGGGAGGCCGAGGAGCTCGTTCGCCTCGACGACCGACCGGATGATCTCTGAGGGCGTCACCTCGAAGTAGGGCACCGGGTCACGGATGCACGAGACGTTCTTGCCCCACTGCCAGGCCTCCGTGCCGCCGGGGTTCGTGAGTTTGACCCCAAACCCCTTCACCGCCGTGAGCGTCCAGGCGATGATGGCCGCGACCCTTTTTGTGTCGCCGTCGCGGATCGCCTCCATGATCCCCCAGTTCCCGTCAAAGAGGGTGTTTGCCATCGTGTCCTGGAGCGGGGTGTAGGTGAACTCCTCGTGGGTGTGCCGGGCCTCGAGCGGCGCCATCGCACCCTCAAGCAGGGTGGTGTACCCCATCGCGCTGTAGCGGTAGCTGTTGCCGTAGGTGGTCGGGACGCTGTAGCCGGACGTGGAATGCATCGGCCCGCGCCGGGGCGTCCTCCCGGCCCGCATATCCTCGGGGCTCATGTACCGCCCGAAGTTCACCTTCGTCCCGCAGATGTGGGTATGCGAATCGATCCCGCCCGGGAGGGTGAGCGCACCGTGGACGTCGATCACCTCCGCCGCACCGCTCACGTCCTCGACGATCCTGCCGTCGCGGATGGCGATATCCATCGTCTCGGCGTTGACGCCCCGGAGAGGATCGATCACGCAGGCGTTCCTGATCAGGAGTTCGCTCATGCTTTCGCCCCCTGCATCAGCGCGTACATGCGGATGAGAACCTCCTCGTCCGAAGGGTAGCCGGTGGAGAGGACCCTCCGCGTCCGGATAGGCACTCCGTCCATCCGGTAGGCCGTCCCCACGGCATCGATCCCGGTCACCGCCACCGGGATCTGGACGTTGCAGAACGCGGTGGTGGCGTTCGGGTAGGGGTCGAGCTGGACCACCGGAATATCCGCGAGGTGTTCCAGGCACCGGCGCGGGAAGTGGGCGGCCGGGTCGCTCCCGACGATCAGCGCCGCGTCGCACTCCTTCCGGGCCAGGATATCCACCGCCGTCGTCTCACCCGGGTTGTAGAAGGCGATCCCCCGCGAGAAATCGATACCGAACGGGTAGCCGGTCATCCAGGTGTTCACTTCGTTGGACCCGTAGACGTTGTAGTGGCCCCGCATCGCCGATATGGTGAACTTCGTGTGCCGGCTCAGCTCGGAGACAAGTTCGATAGCGTTACGGATGTTCTTGTACTTCCCCCCGGTCATCGTGAGCCCGAGCCCGAAGTAGACCGCACCGAACTTCGCACCCTTGCAGAGATCCACCACCCGGACGAGCTGCTCACGGGTGACGCCCGCGACCGTCCGCGGGATCGTCTCCGTCTTCCCCCGGACGATGGCCCGGAGCGCCGAGAGGACCGCGTAATCCCCGCCGGGCTTGATCTGCACGAACTCGTCGGCGATGTTCGCGGTCTCGGTCCTCCGGACGTCGACGACGATCACCTTCCGGTCGCGGAAGGCGTTCTCGAGGAAGAACCCCTCCGCGTAACGCGTGTACCGGGAGAGGTGACGGGGGTGGGCGTCGATCGGGTTTGCCCCCCAGTAGATCACGAGGTCGGCCCGGTTCTTCACCACCCCGAGCGTGCACCCCGGGTGCCCGACCTCCTGGATGGCGAGGATGGACGGCCCGTGGCAGACCGACGAGGTGTTGTCGATGACGCCGCGCACGAGCTCGGCCATGTGCACCCCCACGCACTGGGCCTCCCCGTGGGTGCCGCTCCACCCGTAGAGGAGCGGGCGCTCGGCCGAGAGAAGCATATCGGCGGCATACTGGATCGCCTCCTCGTAGGTGATATCCTTCCAGGCGTTGCCGTCGCGCAGGATCGGGTTCTTCATCCGCTGCTCGCCCATCAGTTTCTTTGTGCCGAGTTCGCAGGCGTTCGCGACGGCGACCACCCGGTTCTCCTCCACCTCCACCTCGATGTCGTCGCAGAGGCATCCGCAGAACGGGCAGACCACGTCTTTAACGATCATAGGCAAGGCCTCCCAGGTCTTCCATCAGCTCGTGAACGGTCTTTGGTTCTTCGTCAGTCGGTTCGATCGCCACTTCGTGCGACTTGAAGTCCGGCATACCGGTCGAGTGGGTGCCGGCGGCGATGATGTGGTTCGCGTAGGGGCCGTAGGGGACGAAGATGGTCCCCATCCCGACCTCCGGCGACGCGACCGCCCGCATGATGACCTCCCCGCAGGGCCCGGTCACCCGGACGGCATCGTTGTCGGCAAGCCCGAGTTCGAGCATATCGAACTCGTGCATGAAACAGGTCGAGGTCTCCACCGCGTAGGCGGCGGATGTCTTGTTCTCGACGGTCACGCCCTGGTTCACCGTCCGCCCGGTGATCATGAGAAACGTCACGCCTCCGCCTCCTCTCCCTGCACCCCTTCCACCATCCGGGCGACCCGGATCGCGCGGTTCGGGCAGTGGGTCTCGCAGGTCTTGCACCCCGTGCACTTCTCCTCGTGGAGGATCCGCACCCTGCCGCCCTCGATCCGCATGATCACCTCGTCGCTTGAGGATGTCCCGGTCCCTGCAAGCTGGGGATCGATCTGCCGGTTGACCGGGCAGGAGACGCAGCAGTTCCCACACCGCATGCAGAGGGCGTCGTCGACCTCGAGGTGGTACCAGGAGGAGAACGCCGTTTTGTCGCGCCGGGTGACGTCGAGGATCCGCCCGCTCGATAGAACGCCTTCGGGGCACGCCTCGACGCAGAGGCCGCACCGGATGCAGTGGCCCCGGTAGACCGTGGGCACCCATTCGTCCTTCTTGCGGAGGACCGCGATGGCCTCGGGCGCCGGGCAGATCATCATGCAGGAGAAGCACCCCGTACACTCCTTCTCCGTCCGGGAGGGGTAGTCCTTGAAGTACGGCGGGGTAACGAGGGGCGCGGTCTTTACCGAGAAGAACTTCCTGAGCCATTCCGGCCGGAGGAACTCCCGCACGTAGTAGACGATCGATCGCATCTCCTCACCTCTCGTTGCACGCGATGCAGGGGTCGCTGCTGATGAACGTCGACGTCACGTCGGCAATCGACGCGGCGTCCCTGATCATCGAGTGGGCGCAGGCCTCGATGTTCATGATCGAGGGCGTCCTTATCGCGATATCGAGCACCCGCCCATAGTCGTCGGTCTTCACGGAGTAGGTCAGCTCGCCCCGGGGGGCTTCGCCGCTGTGCGAGGCCTCCCCTGCCCTGCAGAGGCCGCCGCCGCGGATGGGGCCATCGGGGAGGGTATCGACGCACTTCCGGATGAGATCGATGCTCTGGAAGACCTCCTGGAACCGGACCATAACCCGGGCGAAGTTGTCGCCCTCAGTCCGGGTCACCTGTTCGAACCCGAGCGCCTGGTAGGTCGGGTGGCGGAGGCGGAGATCGGACTCCGGGACGCCGCTCGCCCGGGCCGTGGGGCCGACGGTGTGGGACCTGATCGCCTCCTCACGGCTCATGACCCCGATCCCCTTGCTCCGGAGAGCGATCAGCGGCCCGGTCTCGAAGATCCGGACGTGCCGCTTCATTTCGTCCTCCACCTTCGCGAGGTCGGCAAGCATCGCCGCGGCATCCTCCGGCAGGAGGTCGAACCGGACCCCGCCCGGGATCATGTAGGCGGTGTTGACCCTTGAGCCCGTGATCCGCTCGAGGTTGTCGAGCACGATCTCCCGGGTATTTAAGAGGTACATCGCGAGCGTCTCGTGCTCGATCGTGTAGCAGTAGGAGAAGTTCGCGAGGATGTGGCTTGCCATCCGGTCGAGCTCGTTCACGATGACCCGGAGGTATGCCGCCCGCGGCGGGACCGCTATCGCGCTGATCTTCTCCATCGTCTCGATGAAGACCATGTTGTGGATGACCGAGCAGATGCCGCAGACCCGTTCCGCAAGGAACATCACCTCCTGCCAGGGCCGGCCCCGCATGATCCGCTCGATCCCTTTCTTCATGTAACCGAGCTCAACCTCGACCCTGAGCACCCGCTCGCCCGCCGTCTCGCACTTG
>Ga0208462_1000844_pt1 | contig 25328 bp, 23 predicted proteins | sample AD_SCU001_MetaG_FD_184452 | JGI IMG/M metagenome (GOLD analysis project Ga0208462, IMG submission 184452) | Active sludge microbial communities of municipal wastewater-treating anaerobic digesters from China - AD_SCU001_MetaG (SPAdes) (version 2) | ecosystem: Engineered > Bioreactor > Anaerobic...
ACAAGGAGAGCGATCTTTGAGCCTTGAAGTGCGGATCTAACGGCAACTAAGGCTGAAGATCCAGGTAGTTCTGGAGGGAGTTACTTGCTCATTTGTCCGGGATTTACGGCACGATAAAACCTCAAAGACAGGATATGAGAAGGAGATAGAGGCCGGTTTGATTATAGAGGTGGGTTCAGGGCCTGAACCGATCGATACCTGCCTTACTGAGATCTGGGCCATCATGCCTCAATCTCCCGGTATGGTGGGTGTGGTAAAGGGTTGAGTTTTGCCGTCACCCTGATGATAACTCAGTGGAATGCGGTGTGAACTACCCCGCGCCTCTCGGGCGCGGCTTCCTGCTTCATCGAACCCGCCCCGGAGGGCCGTACATGATCTCCACAGGCGTTGATTACCCTGTTCGGGCCGTCCCGGCCCTACAGCAGATTATATATTCCGGTTGCTTGGTTCTCGCAACGCAGATAATACATTTTTGGATGTGCGGACAGAAAAATGTATTGTCTCGAAACGTATTACGGGAAGGGCGGCTCTGCTTTCATCCCCGCGCCTCTCGGGCGGGGTCTTCCCGCTACGCCCCCTTCACCCCCGCAGGATAAAGTAGTATAAGCACTTGATATCTGATCGATCCGTGGAACTTACGCAAAATAGCCAAATCCGCCAGCAATCTCGCTGATGTTCTCATACTGCCTGACGCTCTGCGGTGTTATTATGGTAAGAGAGGGCACGACCACTCCAAAACTGTGCTCCGGGAACCAGTATGTCCCATCTCCGTAATCGTTTGATACGCCATTCACGCGGATCTCCGCATGATCAAGACCTAGATACTGAACGCTCACACTGTCAAAGTTCAGTATGTTAAGGACCTTCTGTTCCAGGTCAGACTTCCCAAGGAGGAGGACAAGAAAGCCGATACTATCATCTACCGTGTAGTTCATGCTAACAACGGCATCTGCCTTCTCCAGCCGAATGGTGATGTCTTGAACCGTTATGTAACTGTAGCGTCCCTCGTCTGCTGCCATCGAGGGGGTGATGAGGGCAAGCACCAGCATCAAGACTACGCCTACGGCCACATACTTCATTGTATAGTTGTTTATATGGTGTTTCTTAAATCCTTTATGGTCGAAGCCTGCCAGGGCACCCCTATCCCAGATCGACGGCCAGCGGGGCTGATGGCAGAGAATCCTCAGCCAGCAGTGATTTCTCCAGGTCCTGCTGCTGTGTATTTATGGGGTTTCAGCGTTCCGGATGGATCCAACCGATATCAAGTGCCCCGGAAAGAGCCTGTTTCGATCCTTGCCCACCCCAAAGAGAGAATGAAACTTTGGGGTAATTCCTCAAACTCTGGCGATTCTCTCATGATCCGCCACCACAGGTCTGTTAGCCTGACCTGGTTCACGGTGAAACATTGGCAGATGGGCATGCTGGCCCAAGCCCGCAATAATCAGGGATGTTACTTGTTCACCTTCTCAACCACAACCAGGTTCCCGACGGATCTAACCTCAGTCTGCATACCATACGTCGATGGCGTGCAAAAAAAAAATGTTTCCGGGACTCACTTCTGCTGAGCGAGGATTATCTCGATGCTGGAGACATTTGTCTTGCCGGTATCGGTGTCGATCATCTCGGTCGATGTAAGGATCTCTTTCTTGACCACGTTTGCAAGGAACCGGTTGAGCGCAATCTCCGCTGTATCGACGGCGCGTGATATAGCCTTTCCACGAGCCTTAATAGCAACTTCTTCCGCACCATTGTTGAACTGGGTGACCACAGCAAGCACGTAGTTCATGACCGGTTTGTTTCCAACGAATACTGTGTTGTCTTTTATCATTGAGCACACCTCATCAAAGGTAATTCCTTGAATGTATCAACTCTGCGTTGAGGACGGATGCGCCTGCAGCCCCACGGATGGTGTTGTGGCCGTGCGCCACAAAACGCAACCCTTCGCGAACCCTACCAACGGAGACTGTCATACCTCGCCCACGGTTGCGATCAAGTCGTGGTTGTGGACGGTCAGGCTGATCGAGAAGTTCGATCGTCTTTGCTGGCTGTAGCGGCAGGTCACTAAAGGGTGGCTTGAATGTTGCATAGGCTTTCTTCACCTCAGCAACAGGTTCATTGATGTCGACCCAGACAGCCATCGTGTGGCCATCGATCACAGGAACCCTGTGGCAACTGGCACTCACCCTGAAAGGAGCCGGTTTGACCTCGGCGCCATCGAACGTACCCATGATCTTCAACGTCTCGGTTTCCATCTTCTCCTCTTCAGAACCGATGTATGGGACAACGTTGTCATAGATCTCCATGGCAGGGATGCCGGCAAACCCGGCTCCCGAGATAGCCTGCATGGTCGCCACACGCACATCATGAAACTCGAACGCCCTCAGGGGTGCAAGAGCCAGCACAAGGACAATCGTCGAGCAGTTCGGATTGGTCACAATAAATCCATCACGCCCCCGATCGCGCTGAAGATCGATCAGCCCAAGATGGTCCGGGTTGACCTCCGGTATCACCAGTGGGACATCGGGATCCATTCGATGTGATCTGGCATTGCTGCAGACAGCGATACCGGCGTCGGCGATCTCGGTCTCGAGCTGTGTCGCCACCTCTGGCGGCAGCGCTGAGAAGACAAGATCACAGTCTTTCAGGCTCTCGACGGTTGTTGGAGTGACGATGATATCGCTGACTTTATCCGGGTACGGCGCATCAAGCCTCCAGTTGACCACCTTGCCATAAGGTTTTCCCGCACTCCGTTCGGATGCTGTAAGGGTCTGAAGGTTAAACCAGGGATGATCCGCCAGCAACTGAACGAAACGCTGTCCTACTGCCCCTGTGGCACCAAGCACTCCTACATTAATCATGGATAGGAGTATCTCTTGTGCAGGTGGTATTAAAAGAGTTGGTTTTTATTCCATGGAGATCGCTTCGGACGGACACTCGTCGATGCAGGTCTCACACTCAACACAGAGATCCGGATCGACTTTTGCCTTCCCGTCTACCATGGTTATGGCAGCAGAAGGACAGACATCCACACAGGTCTCACAGGCGGTGCACTTCTCGGTATCAACTACTGCTGGCAATTTTGTTCCTCCAAATGTACTTAATTTTTACGATGCCACCCAAAATAAACTTCACTCACCAGTCACAACCCAAGGACATCCTGCATGGTGTAGATGCGCGGTTCCCTGCCGACGATCCAGCGTGCTGCTCGGAGGGCGCCCTGTGCGAATACCGCACGATCGTATGCCCTGTGTGAGACTTCGATACACTCAAAGTTGCCTGCGAAGAGAACGGAATGGTCGCCGACTATATCCCCGCCACGGATCACATGAACGCCGATCTCATCTTTTCGCTCGGTTGCACCGACGCGACCGTAGACCTTCTCGCGTTCCCCGAGTTCGTGGTCCAGGATCTCGAGGATAGTCTTGGCTGTACCACTCGGTGCGTCCTTCTTGTAGCGGTGATGTGCCTCCGTGACCTCGATATCGTAATCACCCAGCTGTCGGGCGGCTTCCCCCACAAGTTTCCAGAAGATGTTGACACCGACCGAGAAGTTGCTCGATATCACCGCCGGGACGCTTCCTTCGACGGCGCTCTCGATCTCCTTCCGCTGGACGGGCGAGAACCCTGTCGTCCCAACTACCAGTGCCACATTGTTTCTTGCTGCCGCTTTGATGTTCTCAACCGCAGCAGCCGCAACGGAGAAGTCGATGAGAACGTCGGGCTTCTTCTCCTTGAGGAACGCATCAATCTCCGTTGCCGGGACAACCTCTGTCCCGAAAAGGTTTCCCTTCTTGACATCTATCCCGCCGACCAGAGCGAGGTCTTGGGCCTCGTTGACTATCCGACCGACAGTGCCGCCCATGCGCCCGAGTGCGCCGGATATAGCCACCTTAATGACCATAGGCTGCAAGCACCCCCTTCAGGAGTTCCGTCCTGGGCGCATCCAGGTCATCCAGTGGTAGTCGAAGGGGTCCTCCAGCCATCCCGAGGAGTTCCACAGCCTTTTTTACCGGGATTGGGTTTGTGTCGATGAACATTGCGCGCATGAGTGGTGAGAGGTTGTAGTGCAGGTCCTGCGCGCGGGCAAGGTCACCGGCGCTGAACGACTCGTACATCTCCACCATCAGCCCGGGTTCAACGTTCGCGACGACTGATATCACACCTGCACCTCCAAGGGCAAGGATTGGGAGGGTCATTGCATCATCTCCTGAGAGAACACTGAAGTCATCGTCCTGTGTCTCTTCGATGATGCGGGAGATCTGGGTGATATCCCCACTTGCCTCTTTGATCCCGACGATGTTTGGATGTTCTGCAAGCTCTGCTACAAGGTCTGGTTGAAGGTTCTGCGCTGTCCGGCCCGGAACGTTGTACATGACGACCGGTAGATCGATGTCAGCGAGTTTTGTGAAATGCTTGATCAGCCCTGAACGGTTTGGCTTGTTGTAATAGGGGCTGATTATAAGCGCGCCATCTGCGCCGACGTCATTTGCTGACCTGGTCAGGCGTATGGCCTCAGCCGTGCTGTTAGATCCTGTTCCCGCAAGCACGGGCACCCTGCCGTCAACAACCTCAACCGTCTTTGCGATAACAGTCTCGTGCTCCTCAAACGTGAGTGTTGCTGACTCGCCGGTTGAACCACAGGGCACTATGCCGTGGACGCCACGTTGCAGAAGCGACTCTATGTTGGACTCAAGCCCCTCAAGATCGAGACTCATATTTGAGTCACGGAAAAATGGGGTTATGATTGCCGGAAGGACTCCCTCAAACATGTGTGAGATTTACCGCTTCCTTCTATTTATTTTTCGTGTGATGTACCCGGCAACCTGGTTCCTGACCCTCTTGCTCTCGATCACGGCAACCCCTGCTACAGCCTGCTTATTCTCTTCAAAATCCTTGCTGAACCTTCCCTGGTGCTTGACGAGGAGTTCTTCGCCGAGGTTCTTGATATATGACGGTTTTATACCCATATGGATCTCCCTTTATAATTGTGCATATTTTATGCGATTCGACAGTTTAAGAATATTTTGTGCTACCGCGACCGGATCCTCTCCTAGTAGCCTGATCATTGGCTCTTTCCCGACGGCCCCGCGGTCATATATGACATCAGGTACACCCTCCCTGCAGCAGGAGGCTACACCCCAGTCCATCGTCTGAACGCCAGGTGGTTCCTTCCCCCGCTCAAAAGAGCAGACCTCGAAGAGAAGTGTATCGAGTATGGAAAGAATATCCTCCGAGAAACGGATGTTTGTCGCGCTACGTATCCTCGGATCGAAGCGCATGGCAGTCAGGACAACCCTTGCCATATGGTCGCTTGCGCCGAACGCGATCTCCCCGACGGGGTGAACATGGTCACCAAGCCTGACGATTCGTCCCATAACACCTGCCACATCCTCTCTGCTCCGCGCATCTGGCAGGGCGTAGACTATATTCATCCCAACCTCGGGGATGAGTCGCGCGTCCATATGCTCGACGAGCAACTGTACAGATTCCCTCAGCACCCCGATGATCCTTTCGCGATCTTCCTGTGTCATATCGAGATCACCTGTATGAATCTTACCTCGACTGCGTTCATGCAAGCCCGAGATCCGCACGCGCCTCCTTGAGCCCCTCGATCGCTAGGAGATAGAAGGTCTCAAGGTCTATGAGCGACTCGATCAGCAGGATCCGTTCGCGCTCGCAACCGGCGGCAAAAGACTTTTCTTTGAACTTCTTCTTAACGGTTCTCGGTGTGACATCGTCGATCGCCCCGCCCTTTACAAGGGCGCAGGCAATGATGAGGCCCGAGACACTATCAGCAGCCTGGAGCGCAACCTCGACAGGGCGCTCGTAACCTGATGTGAGTATGTGGTTGTGGCGCCTTACAATCTCCGCTATGTCCTCCGGGACGCCGTTCTCGATCAGGATCCGGTGACCTTCGATACCATGGCGGTCCATCTTCCCACCAACAAGATCGTAGTCGATGTCATGCAGGAGACCGATGATCTCCCACGTATCCGCATCTTCACCGAGGTACCCCGCGACCTTCTTCATGATGGCCGCTGTGGCGTGACTGTGCACGATGTGCGACTGCGACGTCACGTAGCGCTGAAGCAGGTCAATGGCCTCCTCTCTCTCCATGCGTGAGAAGTTGTCGGTCGCCCTGGATAAGGATGTGGGTCGCATCCAGCCGCAGGGATAGAGATATACATGCATCTGTTCCACATCAATACATGAATATACGGGTTCTTGAAGTGCTGGCGGCATTGGTGTGCTTTGTGATCTTTGTCCTGCTGCTGGTAATGCTACCCGATCTTATGGCGGGGATGGAGGGGCTTGCCTACGTTGCTGCGCTGGTGGTCTTCATAAGTTCACTCGGTATAGCAGGTTACCTGATCGACCGAATGATCGTGTGAACAACGCCGCGCCTCGCGGGCGGTGCTTCCTGCTCCACCCCCTTCACCCCCGCATGTTAAAACTGTTTTTTTGCACCACTCTTCTTGAGTCGGTAGTAACTTAAGGGGTGGCTGACCCGCTCGCAGTCCTTATCCCGGTTGACACAAAGGCCGAAGGTGCGCATCGTGGCGCAGGATGGCGGGGTGTACTCGGTACCGCCACGGCCGGAGATGTGCTCTACCTGGTACATGGTCATATCCGGGTCAAAGTCGGGTGCCTGCGCGAAAATTTCCGCTATCTGGGCTATGTTCATACCGATAGTGTGGAGGAACGATGTAATGGCAAACCGTCCCATGTGCGTCAGGTTAGTTCCTGCTGTGAGCGCCTGGAGGAGAGTGCCAATGCATGGCGGAAACGCCTCCTCCTGGATCTCCCCGAACTCTTCGAGTATCTGTTGCTGTTGGAGTGCGGTGATCTCGCCAGCCACCGCCGCCAGGGTTTCGCATATCCCGGCAGGTATCCTGAGCGGGAGGTTATCGGCGACGATCGCCCGGATCCGTTCCCTGATCAGTTCGTCGATCTCGCCAGGCTCTATACCTACAAACCCCCGTTGGACATCCCTGTTGACGAGCCTCCAGCGCTTATCCCGCAGGCGGGCGGTCAGTCCCACGTAGTCGGTGACCGGCATGCTTCTGGCGTCGGGGTCGATCTGTAGCCGCAGGGCAACGAAACGACGCACCTCCGCTTCTTCGGATGCCAGGAAGAATGATGACCGGTCAGCTTCATAGCGTGCAAGGCGGTCGATAAGCGATCGGTCGCCTATGCACGAGACAATTATACGGGCAAGGGCATAACTTGCGATCTCGAGTTCCGGGCTGAGGCTCCGTGCGGCGTCATCCTGAAACTCTCGCCCGAACCTTAGCGCAGTGATGATCCGTTCCTTCGCTCTTTCAAGTGCCACAGCACCCGCACTGCTTGCGAGGAACGCCTCAAGTGATTCAACGTGCTGCCGGGCCAACTGCTGTGATTCTTTTAAAAATGGATATTTGGTTAGTTCTTTTCGATCGAGTAGAATATCCATCAATCGGCCTCGACCCTGGGGGCAAGGAGGTACTCGACACGGCCGCTACCGTCCGCGATCTCAAAGACAAACCGGACGGGGTGATTGATGCCCAGGTGGATCTCGACCTCCTCTGCGCGCGCCATAACCCTGCCCATATCCTTTAAATAATCGATCGAGAAGAGGGAGCGGGATCTGACCGGGTTTAAGGCGATTAACTCATCCTCGCTGAGCGCAAGTTTGATGTGGTCGGTGTCCCCCTCGGCTTCCATGTAGAAGGTCATGGATTCGGGGTCGATCCCGAGCGCGATCTTGTCGGAGATGACGCTTGCGGCCTTGATGGCATTGTTGAGCGTCTCTCCAGGGATCACGACCCTCCCCGGGAGTTCGACCGCCGGAGAGTTTGGGTCTTTCCGGAGGGTGTTGATATCCAGAAGTGTGAGAGAGTATCGGTAACCGCCGAAGATAAGTTCCAGTTTCCTATCGTCGTCACGCGATTGGAGGGTCAGCGCATCGCCCTTACCAACCATCGCCAGGATGTTCTTCAACTTCGCGACATCCAGGCCAAGTTCCCCGCCTGTCGCTGAGAACGATGCGAATGCGGTGCTCTGGAGTTCCATGGAGATCATTGCCACGTTTGCGGTATCGACGGAGCGCGTCCAGATCCTGTCTTCTTCCGTGTGCAACCGGCACTCTGTCACCAGCGCGGCGATAGCGTCGATAGACTCCCGGAATATTTCTGCATCAATCGTTGCCTTTAACATTATGACCCCTTACAACACTCGTTGAGAGTATATAGTCTCCTTTACTCATAATAGTCCTTTACGATCAAAATCTGTGTGGGGCCCAGGACATGGGCGTCAGCGAGACTTTCGTGATCCGATACCTGGCCCGTGATCCAGCGATTCTGATTAACAAATCCGCCACTTTTTCCCGGCAGTATTCGCGAGAAACATCAACTCGCCCCTGGCAAACATTTCGCCGGCCAACCCCTCCTCCTGGGTGGCAGTGAGTGGCGATTGGTGGTTGGAAGCCACATCCGGGGTGCAAAACGGGATTTCATGGCAAAGTTACAGTAAATATTGAAGATCACAAGCCTCCTCACACCCCCAGTCTCTATGGAGAGTCGCAGATAAGAAGAGGGATAGATAAAAGGGCGGTCTGAGGCGAGGCATGTTCCACAAACCCCCCGGGGGAGGGGTTTATCAACCCAGGGGGCATTGTATTCGATGGGCTCCACACTCCGTAATTCTATTACCGCATCATTCATAGTTAACTGCACCAAACATTATACATAATCTCCTTGATGATTCACACGGTGCAATCAACCGACCGTCGTAATCAGGTTGGGGGTCTATCAATGGGTTCACAGTGGACGAAGGACAGCGTCTATCGCAAGGCTATGCAGTCAGGCTACAGGGCTCGGGCCGCCTACAAACTGCTGGAGATCCAGCAGCGCAATGGTGTTATCAGGGTCGATGATAACGTTGTTGACCTGGGGGCGGCGCCTGGAAGCTGGTTGCAGGTACTTCGCGATCTGACCGACGGCAGGATAATAGGCGTTGATCTAAACCCCATCGCACCCATGGAGGGTGTCATCACCATCGTCGGCGACTTCACCGATCCTCTTGTTCAGGAGCGTATCCGGCAAGAATCAGGTGGAATGGTCAATGTTGTGGTCTCTGACGCATCGCCAAAACTCTCTGGCCAGAAGAGTTATGATCAGGCGCGTGCGGTTGGGCTTGGTGAAGATGCACTTGCGTTCGCCTGCACCATCTTGAAGCCCGGTGGAAATCTGGTTTTGAAGTCGTTCCAGGGAGAACTATTCGGAGATCTGGTGGCCAAAGTCAGGAAGCATTTCTATTCCGTAAGGAGTTACAGGACGAAAGCATCACGGAAGGGGAGTGCTGAGACCTATATCATTGCAAAGAATTTCAAAGGAACATGCGACGATGCTGAAAGACCCGTATAACCGAACCGTGACCAACCTCCGGATCAGCCTTACATCGCGGTGTAATCTGCGGTGCATCTACTGCCATGCCGAAGGCGAGGTAAACCCGAAGGAGCAGATGAGCGCAGATGAGATTGCTGAACTGATGAAGGTTGGTGCGCAGTTCGGCATCAGGAGTGTCAAGTTCACCGGGGGAGAACCCCTCCTGCGCCAGGATCTTGTCGATATCATCCGTTCGGTGCCGCCGGATATCGAGTCATCCCTGACAACTAATGGGACGCTGCTTGCTTCAAAGGCCGCGGATCTCAAGGAGGCCGGGCTTGCACGGGTGAACGTCAGTCTGGATACGCTCCGGCCCGACCGCTACCGTCAGATCACGGGGAAGGATTGCCTGAACGACGCCCTGGAAGGGATCGATGCGGCGATCCATGTTGGGCTGACCCCGGTCAAGATCAACATGGTCCTGCTTGACGGGATCAACGAGGATGAGTTAGACGACTTTATGGCGTTTGTCCGGGGAAAACATGATCTGGTCCTGCAGGTTATTGAACTGATGGAGTTCAACGAGTGCAGGTTCCACGGGGATGTCGACAGCATCGAACAGGAGTTAAACGAGCGGGCAACACGGGTCGTCACCAGGAGGATGCACCACCGGAAGAAGTACTGTCTCGACGGCGCCGAGGTCGAGGTGGTCAGGCCCCTCCATAACACAGAGTTCTGCGCCTTCTGTAACAGGCTGCGGGTGACCTCTGATGGCAACCTCAAGCCCTGCCTCCTCCGGACGGATAACCTGGTCGATATCCGGGGCAAGCACGGCAAGGAACTTGAAGATGCCTTTCGTGAGGCGGTAAGTCGCCGCAGGCCATATTTCACGTAGGTGCGATATACCATGTCCAGGCAGATGCGTGGCGTCGTTGCCCTTAATCCACCCTGCTCTTTGCTGCATCAAAGGAATATTATTTGAACCACGCTCGCCAACAGGAGAACGTATGCTGGAAATGAACGAGTATGCCCGCGTAACGCAGAGACTCTACAACAAATCGTTGATCCTGGAGAGCCCCAGCGATTTTCATCCGGTTCTGTACTTCTATTTTACCGATGCCCTCGCTCACATCGACTTCACTGCAACAATTCTCGCTTACAACCCGATGTCGCCCAGGAACCTCATGAGCATGGAATACATGCGGTGGCGTCTGGACCAGGAGAGGGTCGGTGACCGGGTACATTTCCCGGGTTTCATCAACTGGCTTAAAGCCGAGCATCCCGAGATCTACGAAGAGCTCCCGATGCTCTGGACAGGCATCTATGATACGGATGATCCTGCCCAGTACAGGAGCTTCCGGATCGTGCTTAACCCCGATGAGAGAGGGCCGATTCAGGCTGAGTATCTCTCGATGTTTATCGACGAGTTCTTCGAACCGGCGTTCATCAAACAGCTCTATAAGAACTCGTCGCTGGCGAGGCTCTTCGACGAATATGTGGCAGCCAGGTCAGTGTAAGGGGAGCACTGCATGGATGTCGCCCAACTCGCCTCATCGCTGATCCGCATCCGGAGCGAGAACCCGCCGGGGAACACGACCGAGATCGTCGCATTTATTGGGGATTTCCTTGATTCGCTCGGAGTGAAGAGTCGCATTGTCTCCAACCCTGATGGCCGCGACAACCTGATCACAACCGAACCCGATCCAGAACTCCTCCTCTGCGGTCACGTAGATGTGGTTCCGGCCATCCCGGATGACTGGATCTACGATCCTTTCAGTGGCACGATCGCCGATGGCTATGTCTGGGGGAGGGGCGCCACTGATATGAAGGGGGGGTGTGCCGCACTCCTCGTCGCCTGCCGGGATCTCATCGAGAGCGGGCTGGAGCCAAAGGTCCAGTTTGCCTTTGTCTGCGATGAGGAGACCGGCGGCGAGCACGGTATCCGGTCGCTGCTTGCGCAGGGTCTGCTCAAGCCCCGTGAATGTCTGATCGCAGAACCGACACCACATACCAGCCCGGCGGTCGGTCAGAAAGGCCTCTACCGGCTTGATATCTCGTTTCGTGGCACACCCGGTCACAGTTCTCTTTACCCTCTTGTCGGGAAGAGTGCCGTTATGGCAGCGTTCGATCTACTGGCCTACATGCGGGAGGTTCACGCCCATCAGTTTCCGGTCGATGAAGACCTGCAGCCGCTTGTCGGACAGTCAGCCCGCCTCTTTCGCGAGATCTTCGGAATCGAAGGAGGGGATAGCGTGCTGACACGGGTGATGTTCAACCCCGGGAGGATCGAGGGTGGTGAGAAAGCAAACATCGTGGCGGAGCAGTGCCGGATGGACCTCGATATCCGGGTGCCGTGGGGATGCCCTCTCGATGACCTCCGGAGCGGTATAGCCGACCATGCTCCCGATGCCGTGATACGCGAGGTAGACGTGGCGGAACCTACGTTTACGCCCCCCGACGCCAGGGTTGTCAGGACGGTCTGCGCCGAGGTGGAAAGAGTTTATGGGACGGTGGCGCCGTTCCTCCAGTGGGCTGCTAGCGACGCTAAGTACCTCAGGGATGAGGGGTTTGATGTCGTGGAGTACGGCCCGGGGGAGATCCCGACCCTGCATGCGGTGGACGAGCGGGTGTCCATAGAACAACTTGAGCGAGCGGTGGATGTCTACCGGGGGGTCATCCGGGCATACTCGTGGTGAGGTGGTGGTAGTGGCGCAGGTGGTTATTGAGGGTCAGAGAAGGAATTGCCGGGGAGGGGCGCTCTCTGAGTGCGTGTCATTCTGGCGAGTATATGATTATCTCAAATAGACCTTCCTATTCATTTCAGTAACACAGCCACATTATTTTGGGTGATCACGCAAAAATACGATCTGCCACCTCTTGATCGTTTCTTCACCCGGTTTTGGACTATCTCGTGCTCTCCCCCCTGATCCTTGATATTACCTGTCCCACTGCAGATCTGGTGTCATCATAGAGGGTTGGATCTGACTTTAAGATGAGAAGGATCGATGCCAGATAGACTGCAGCATGGACTAAGAGTCTACAATTATCCACCGGTTACAAAGGGTTTCATCTCCCCTCAAAAATCGGATCTAACTTTATTTTTTGTGCATTTGCGAGACAGATCGACATCTTTAATCGTTTTCAAAAGCAACAATTCTTTTAAATGCCCTCAAAACGGCCAATACGACTTATAGGTGTCATCGGCATTGCTGTTTTCCTGGTGATCCTTGTCAATCTTGATACTCGGGCGATCCTCACCGCTCTGCTTTCTGTCAATTATTATTACCTGATCGCAGCTCTCCTGGTCAATGGGCTGATCGTCGTCATTAAAGCAAAAAAGTGGAAAATCATAGTAGATTCCATTCGTTCGGGTTTCTCTCTGTGGCAAAGTATTATCGGTTTTTTAGTTGGTTTCTCTCTCTCCACCCTGACGCCGGCAAAGGTAGGCGACGCCGCACGTTTCCTGTATGTTCGAAACGAGTCATGCACCACGGGGATGGCTCTCTCAACAGTTGTTATCGACAGGATAATCGATCTTGTTCTCCTCTTTGCATTCGGGATCATCGCTATGATCGCCTTCTCTATCATCAGAGGCGTGGAGATCCTGTCCGGCGGTCTGTTGCTGGTTCTCGCAGGGGCTATAGTCTTCGGGATATATGCGATCTCTCGCAAAAATTACATGGAAAAAGTTCTCAGGCCATTCTTCGGTGTCTTTGTCCCGCCGCGTTATCGTAATCAGGTTTCAGGCTACTTCAACGACTTCTATTCCGGGCTTGAACAGTTTCTGGCTTCTCCCGGTAAGGTGATAAGATGTCTTGTGGCAGGGATCGTATCGTGGCTACTGGCGGTGGTCTATGCAGTTCTACTTGGAATGTCCATTGGCATCGATGTAGGATACTACATGTTCCTTGTGATCCCGATTATCAGCGTTGTGGATCTCCTTCCGATCAGCGTCTCAGGCATTGGAACAAGGGACGCCACGCTGCTCTACCTTTTTGGGATTATCGGAATCGCTCCAGAGACGGTCGTTGCCTTTTCAATTCTATACCTGGTCTTCAGTTACTGGTTTATCGCCCTTGTAGGCTTGCTTTTCTGGTTCCTATATCCCGTCCCGCTCGAGATGCTCAAAGAAGAAATACCTGAAACGCAGAGTGACATCTGAGTGCCCGTCTGGCCATGCCATGAGCAGGGCTCATCACCTCTACTCTTTGCAGCCCACGATGCCCACCGCATAACTATAATACTCCTTGAAGGGGAAAAATCTCTCAATCCTTGCGAATTTCCTTCGGATTGGAAGCGAAATGAACTCTCTTTCGTTCGTTGCCAGCACCGGTGTTGCCTGAAGTCCAAAACACCGTTTGACCTTTATTTCTGCCTCTTCAAACGTTTGTCTCAGTCGTCGGGGGGAGTAATCCTCCTCATATCCAAATTCAAACCTTTTAACCCGATAAGCAACCTCTTTTCCAAGTTTGTACCAGAGACAGAGGGTGTTTGGGACTATCACGATTATCTGTCCTCCCCTCCGGGTGATTCTTGCCATCTCTGATAGTGCTCTAACGTTTGCAGGGTAGGGAAAGTGCTCGATCACGCCGGAGTTGTATACCAGGTCGCAGGTCTCGCTCCGGATAGGGATCTGGAAGATATCACCCCGTAAAGGGGTATCGCAGTTGTGTTTTGCGATTCTAAGGGCGTTTGCCGAGATATCAAGCCCGATGGTCATATGTCTGGGGGAGAAGATTTGGAGCGTCTGTCCTGTGCCACATCCCGCTTCACACACCGTTGAACCCGCCGGGAGACTCCGTTCGATATCTCTCATAAAATCGAGGTACCTGATGCTATAGTCGCTTGTAATCTGGTTTTTGCTCCAGATCCTGTCCCAGAGTTCCGCACCCAGTTCTATTTCAGTCATATGCTTCCTGTTACGAGCGCCATTGCCGGTGAAAGTACTTCGTCCGGACGATCTTTCTCATAATCTTCAGGTTGTTGAGAACCTCCCTGCGAATGTTGATCTTTGATTCGCCATACCTTCGTTTATGAAGTTCAACCGGGACTTCTATCACGCGGTAGCCTGAGATGAGGTATTTTGAGATTATTTCAGCGTTGATCTCAAAGTTTTCACTTTCCAGGTCCAGCTTTTTCAGGGTCTCTGCCCTATATAGCCGAAAGATCGGGCTTACGCAGGTGATGGGCTGGCGCAGCAACATACGATACATGAAATTGACACTTTTGCTAAAAAAGAGGCGCATTGGTGCCACCTCCTTCATGAGTCCACTCTGGAGATATGGTGAGCCGGCTACGCATTCAGGCTGTTCACGAAAGTATGCATCAAGGAGGGCTGGTATATCTTCCGGTCGGAAGGTGAGATCAGCGTCCATGGTTATGATAAGATCGGCAGCGGTGTATGCGAATCCTGTCTTAAGCGCTGCACCCATCCCCCTGTTTTTTTCGTGGTGAAGCACCACCACGTTCTGACGCTTCGCCGCGATCGAACTGATCTTTTCAAGGGTCTGGTCTTTACTGCCGTCATCGACGAAAATAAAGTCGATGGCCATATTGTATCTCTCTGCAATCTCGTCGACAATCGGGAAAAGTTCGAGTTCATAACTGTCGACATTGCCTTCTTCGTTATATAGGGGGACTACAATCGAGACCTGCATAACCGTTACTCTTAGCCTACCATATTTCACAGGAGAATATATCATCGATCTGTTTTAATTCATTCTCGTTCCACAAATGTTGATGAGGATTGCGATCATTCTCGGCACACGCCCTGAGATAGTCAAGATGTCGCCGGTGATACGTTCATGTCTTGCACGATCCGTTGATTTTTCAATAATTCACACCGGTCAGCATTACACATACGAGATGGACCGGATTTTCTTTTTCGAACTCAAACTTCCTGGCGCCGCATACAACCTCGAGGTTGGTTCAGGGACGCACGCTACACAGACAGCGCGCATGCTGACCGGTCTTGAGCAGATTTTGCTTGAGGATCACCACGATGTCGTGCTGGTCCAGGGTGATACGAACACAGTGCTTGCCGGGGCTCTGGTAGCCGCAAAACTTGGGGTCTCTCTGGGGCATGTTGAGGCTGGACTGAGGAGTTACGACCGTTCGATGCCAGAGGAGATCAACCGGGTAGTTGCCGATCACTTGAGCGATTTTCTTTTTGCACCGACAGAGACGGCTGCCTGCAACCTGAGAAAAGAAGGACGGCCTGACCCGGCAATCTTCGTAACCGGCAATACCGTCGTCGACGCTGTTCTTCAAAACCTCTCTCTCGCTGCAGCGGATGAAACTATCTTTACAAGGCTCGGCGTTGATAAGGGTGGCTACATCCTTGTCACCGCACACCGACAGGAGAACGTAGACAGGCGGGAGAACCTTGCCAGTATACTGAAGGGTATTGAACTCGTAGGCAGCAAGTTTGGTGTCCCGGTTCTCTATCCGATTCACCCTCGCGCAAGAAAGATGATTGAGCGGTTTAACCTGCCGGTTCCAGATAATCTCCATCTCATCGAGCCTCTCGGATATTTCGATTTCCTCCTTCTTGAGGCCTCAGCACAACTTGTCCTGACCGATTCAGGAGGCGTCCAGGAAGAGTGTTGCATCCTCCAGACACCGTGTGTGACAATGAGGAAGAACACAGAGCGTCCTGAAACGGTCGTTGCAGGGGGTAACATACTTGCAGGGACAGATCCTGAGGCTATACTCTCCGCCGCCAGGGCGGTGGTTCTCAGGCCGAGGGCCTGGGAGAACCCCTTTGGCGATGGTAGATCAGGCGATAGAATTGTCAGTTATCTCCAGGAGAGATTTGTCTGAGGGGGTACGGTGGTCGCGCATGTTATGCCTGCGGCTCGCATGCAAAGTCGATGGTGCACGGGAGAGAGTCTGGCGAGGGCATGCTCGACCGATCAGCCCCATCACACGCTCTTCCATGTGAAGTGTCGGTTGATTACATCTAACTGGCTCTCGATGGTGTTATATTTCCCATCACCTATTGTCTTGTGAACTACCCCGCACCTCTCGGGCGGGGCTTCCCGGCTATCATGGACAGCACTTGCATCACAAAGATTTTATGTAGAGGTTGTCGATTCCACAGGCTCAAAGGGCTGTTCCATCCTCAAGTGGTTGATATGATTTATACCGGCACTTTCAGCCCTGTAAGTTTGGTGCAACATAATAGCATACCAAACAGGATACATCTGTCGTAGGGATGGATTGGCGGTTCTACTTTCATCCCCACCCTGAAAGGTGGGGACTCCCCGCTCCGCCCACCCCCTTCGCCCCAGCGAGTTAAAAATAGGGGACAAGTTCAGGTGGTGCGAAAAGTCAGACTTGAGACCGCCTGTAGAATATCAGAACACGCCTCTCTGACCCCTTATACGACCGACCGGGATTGGCTATGGTCATCCAGCCTCACGTTCAGGATGATGAGGTCATGAGCATAGCCACTCCCGTTCTCGGCCGGGATCTCACTTATCGCGCAGGCATTGTTAACACCATCGACGACAGCGGCGATCTTCTCCTCGCTAAAAACTTGGATGATCACTCCCCAGTGGTGTCGGCCATCGTAAGGTCCTAGGTTGATCTGAAGAGGTAGATCCCCATACGCTGCCCGGCGAACACCGCATTCTTATCAAGCCAGGCCAGAGCGTCCCCCGTGGGGTCGACAGCGAGGATATCAGCGGTTACCACGTAGAACACACGCCGGTCGGGGTAGCGTTCAAGGATCGCATCGAGGTCTTCCCCGGTATTTGCTCCCAGTTCGATCGTCCCATCGGTGGCGTTGCTGTAGTAGTAGTCGAGCGGCTGCGACATATATGGCGGCAACACTACAATGAGATCCCCCTCTGCCGTCATACCTGCGAGTTCCTCAGAGAACCCTCGCCAGTCGTTCTTCTGCGGTGTCGTGTAGTAGGTCGCAAGGAATGGCGTGCTGATCAGGAACACCGCTGCGATTGCAAGATATATTACTCTTTTATCCCGGACGAGAGCGTAGAGCACGGGATACGATGATGCTATGCCGACGAAGTAGACCGGCAGGATGAAGGCAAGATGCCGTGGCATCATCGGCATCCGTGAGGATAGAATAACGGTTAGCCCCAGTGAGAAAATCATCATAAAAACGAGGAGGAGCGATCCCTTCCTTTCCTCGCGCCATGTTGCGATGACACCGACCAGGAAGAGGAAGATGAATAGCAGCATGATCAGGTCGTTGAATCCAGATATCTGGAGCAGGGTCAGATAGATGACGTTGAGTCCCTGCATGCCAATGGTTGGGGCAGATGATGTCAACTTCATGAAGAGACTAACTGTTACGATAAGCAGCGGGAGAGTGGCGATGATGAACACAACGATCGAGAGCACTATACCCTTTGCGCGCCGGAGATCCCTCCTGATCTCACCTGCATGGGCGACCAGAGCATGGAGGATGAAGACGGCGATGGAGATGGAGACGTAGAAGTGCATCCAGAAAGCGATCGCTGAGAAGATCCCGAAGAGAACCCAGGAACGACTCTCATTCGATCGGTATGCTTTTATATAGAAGAGCAGCGCGAGGGAGAAGAAGAAGAGCATCGGCGCATATGCCCGGGCCTCCTGCGAGTAGAAGATGTGGAAGGGTGAGAACGTGAGGAGCGCTGCTGCAAGGAGCCCGACGTTTTTATCGCGGAACTCCTTCCCGATGAAGTATATAACGGGGATCGTCAGGACACCAAGGAGCGCAGGGAGAAACCTGAGCACGAACTCGCTTTCCCCGAAGAAGGTCATCCCGTGCTCCAGCCAGTAGAAGAGCGGTGGGTTGAACTCTCCCGCAGCGACGCTTGTCCAGATCCCACCAAGCGATTGCCGGGCAAACGTGAGGGTTGTGGCTTCGTCGAGCCAGAGGGAGTTCCCACCCAGGTTGTAGAACCTGAGTATAAACCCGACAAACGTCAGTCCGAGGAGGATCTGGATATACCTGGATGTCCTGACTGTCGTCACGACCCTCTCGAGCAAAGAGACGTCTGAGGGTGCAGGTGAGGCGATCCCGGCATTGAGGTCGCCTAAATCGTCCTGTCCCCTGTGTGCCGGGCTTACGGTTTTCTTTCCTTTCTTCCCCTGCTTTTTGCTCATATTTATCAATAAAACTTGACGCCAGGCGCAGATATACGTTACTGGTTGCGTTTATCATATGGAGTAGTGGATTGGGTGAGGCACTCTCATAACCGCGAGGGGATTGATAAAGACATATATATCCTGATGCGCAACCCCTCTAAGATGAAGGTAGGCCATATACCTTTTATGGCAGCTGCGGTTCTGCTGGTCATCATCCTTGCCTCTGCCGGGTGTGCGGAGTTGCCGCCAGGTGGAAATACAGGGTGGTCGGGTGCAATTACGCCGACGGAGGAACAGAGCGGTGGGCAGGGTTACAACCCCGGCTACCTGACGCCCGCCACCCCCTATCCCACAGCGACACCGAACGATCTTGCGGCGCCAACGCTCAGCAGGCTGCCTGAGACCCTGCCGACGACAGACCCTTACGTGACCATCTATCAGAAGACGACGAAGTTTGAGCAGACTACAGAGGCCTACTCATTCAACCTGACCAGACCGCCGCTTATCATCGAGTTCGACGTGGAACCGAAGATGATCACACGCGAAAAACATACCACCAGTGATTATGGCGATAAAGATGACATCGTCGTCACGCAGAGATACCCGAGCGAGAACGCCTGGTTCAGGGTTACCGTGCGGGACAGCGCGACAGGCAAGATCGTGGCGGAGGAAGGGTTCGGGAAGGGCTTCAGTGCGGACACCCACAAAAGGATTTTTATTGGCAGGTACGGGGATTACCTGATCCAGTTCTCCGGAAACGAGGTCACGGTGGACATCCTGGTGCGCGTCGGTGGCGTGTAGTCGTATGGATCAAGGATACCCGGCAGCATTCCTGGTGACCTGTGTATCCACACTGGCTCTCCCCATAACCCTGTGAGCAATCCTTTTTAACCAGGACAACGCTAGTTGTTAGGGTAAACGGATTCGTTCTCGTGTCCCGGTAGGGTAGTGGATATCCTAGAAGCCTGCGGAGCTTTTGACCCGGGTTCAAATCCCGGCCGGGGCGTATTTTCCGATTTTTTATTATTCCGGGCTCAAGTTACGTGGCAGGCCCGGATTAGGAGGGTGATGCCCTTCAATCTCCCTTCGAGGCAATTCCTCCAGGATCCGGTAGCGGCGTAAAAGGGATTCTTATAGTATCTCTCTGAACGATCAGCACTGGGGAGTCACCGTTCCACCATGACATGGATTTCGTGGGGTTCACCACGGAACCCCCGTGAGAGATGATAACTTGTCCTGGCGAAGAGCCTGTTCATCCGAGCCTTTGCCCGACTCGTGTCACGCCGCTGGTTGTCGCTCAATGACAGGATAATACTGCAAAACGTCTTTTGCCCCGCACTTGAACGCATGGGGGGACGTCTGTAGGTGTTCTTGTGAACCTGCTCGTAGTAATGGCACCCCCTCCGCTCTCTCAACTCCTGGCCTTCTTTGCCGCTCCCTCTCCCTGCAGTCTCCGGATCATGTCCCGGATGGCAATCGCGCGCTCGAACTCCAGGCGTTCCGCCGCCTCCCGCATCTCGGCCTCGAGTTCTATGACCAGGTTCGGGATCTCGGCCTTCGGGACGTGCCTTATATCCTTGATATCGACCTCTTTTTCGCGGATCGGTTTCTTGATGGTCTGCGGTGTGATACCGTGCCGCGCGTTGTAATCAAGTTGCATCGCCCGCCGCCGCTCTGTCTCCGCCAGAGCTCTCCTGATCGAGTCGGTCATGGTGTCGGCGTAGAGCACGACCTTTGCGTTCGCGTTCCTGGCAGCCCGACCGATCGTCTGGATCAGGCTCCGGGCGTCGCGCAGGAACCCCTCCTTGTCGGCGTCCAGGATGCCGACCAGTCCAACCTCGGGGATATCGAGTCCCTCACGCAGCAGGTTTATCCCGACCAGCACATCGTACTTCCCAAGGCGTAGTTGCCGTATGATCTCCGTCCGCTCAAGGGTATCGATCTCGGAATGGAGGTAACGGGTCTTTATACCCTGATCGGCCAGATAGTCCGAGAGTTCTTCAGCGAGCCTTTTCGTGAGCGTCGTCAACAGCACCCGGTCGCCGCGCTCGATGGTGGCCCTGATCTCTGCCATAACGTCCGGGATCTGCCCTTCGATCGGCCTGACCTCCACCGCTGGATCAACGAGCCCCGTCGGCCGGATGATCTGCTCAACAACGTTTGAGCGTTTCAGCTCGTAGTCTCCCGGGGTTGCCGAGACGAAGATAACCGTTCGCATGTAATCTGTAAACTCGTTGAACTTCAACGGTCTGTTGTCAAACGCCGATGGAAGACGGAACCCGTATTCCACAAGTGCCTTCTTCCTCGAGTAGTCGCCGTGGTACATCCCCCTGACCTGCGGGAGGGTCTGGTGACTCTCGTCGATCACCATCAGAAAATCGTCCGGGAAGTAGTCCAGCAAACAGTAGGGCTTCTCCCCGGGTTTCCTCCCGTCAAAGTGGCGTGAGTAGTTCTCGATCCCCTTGCACGTCCCGGTCTCCCGGATCATCTCGATATCGTAGAGCGTCCGCTGGCGCAACCGGTGCGCCTCGATCATCCCCAGGTTCGGGAGCCATTCCTCGAGTTCCTCCTCGATCGAGGCGATCGCCCGCTCTTTTGTCTCCTCCGGGACAACAAAGTGGCGGGCTGGGAAGACGAAGAAGTAGTCCATCGTCCCGACCCTCTCTCCGGAAGTCTTATCGATCTCGCTGATCCGGTCGATCTCATCCCCGAAGAGTTCGATCCGTACGATGTTGCTGAAGTAGCCCGGGATCAGGTCGATTGTGTCGCCGCGTGCCCGGAATCGACCGGGAGCAAGTTCGATATCGTTCCTCTCGAACTGGATATCCACGAGTCGTCGTAGGATATCGTCACGCCTCATCCGGTCGCCGACCTTCAACTCGAACCCCAGACCCCGGAAGTTCTCGGGGTTCCCAAGACCGTAGATACATGAGACCGAGGCGACCACGATGGTATCAGGGCGGGAGAGGACAGAGGCGGTGGTGGCAAGTCGCATCTGCTCGATCCTTGGATTGATCTGGGCGTCTTTCTCGATGTAGAGGTCGCGTTTAGGGATGTAGGACTCTGGCTGGTAGTAGTCGTAGTATGAGACAAAGTACTCCACCCTGTTATCCGGGAAGAACGACCTGAACTCGTTGTAGAGCTGGGCTGCAAGCGTCTTGTTGTGGGCGAGAACCAGCGTTGGTTTCTGGATGTTCTGGATCACGTTTGCTATCGTGAAGGTCTTACCTGATCCCGTCACCCCGAGCAGTGTCTGGAACCGCTCACCGCTCTCGATACCGGCGGTGAGTTTCCGGATGGCGTCGGGCTGGGAGCCGGTGGGTTTGAAGTCCGCTGTGAGTTGAAACGCGGTCATGGTGCCACCATCTTCTTCCGCAGGTTTCTGTGGTAGGTGATCGCAAACCGGTGCGCTTCGTCGCGGATCTCCTGGATGAAGAGTGATGCCTTCTCGTGACGGTCAAGCGGCAGGGGGTGGGAGAAACCCGGTATGAAGACTTCTTCCTCGCGCTTGGCGATGGCCGCGATGGGTATATCTAACCCGAGTTCCCGGAGCACGGCAGTTGCCGCTGCTAGTTGCCCTTTTCCGCCGTCGATCAGGATCAGATCGGGGAGTTCCCCGCCCTCCTTCTTCAGCCGGGTGTAGCGCCGGCGCACGACCTCCGCGATCGCCGCGAAGTCGTCGATACCCTCGACCGTCCTGATCCGGAACCGGCGGTAATTGCGCCGGTCGGGTTTCCCGCAGTGGAACCTGACCATCGAGCCAACCATCGCCGTTCCTGATAGGTGGGAGATATCGAAACACTCGATCGCGATCGGGAGGGTCGGGAGGTGGAGATGGCGTTTGAGTTCCTCGAGTTTGATCCGGTCGCCAAAGAACGTGATCTCCACGTTCTTCCTGACAAGGTCGAGCAGGTTTTTCTTCTCGCCCCGTTGCGGCACCACAAGACGGACCTTACCGCCCCTGAGGTGTGAGAGGTAAGTGGCGACCGCATCATCTACTGGTTCGGGGAGGATCACCTCCTCTGGGGGTTCATTGTCAGCGTAGTAGCGGGCCAGGAACTCCTCGAGGAAGCCTTCAGTCTCATCGAAGGTGTACTGGTGTTTCCCGGCAAGTGTTCCACGGTCAACGTTGAAGAGCATCAAATAAACGGTTCCATCGTTTCTGACATAGTTGATGATATCCTCGTTGTAGGTCTTCTGCCGGTCGACATGTTGACGTTCGCGCAACCGCTCGAGGGCGGCTATCTGGTCCCGGAGATCCATCGCCCGTTCGTAATCGAGGCGTTCCGCTTGTGCCGACATCTCCTCCCTGAGTGTCCTGATGAGCCCGCCGATATCACCTTTGAGGACTGCCTCGGCCCTCCGGACGCTCTCCTGGTACTCCTCCTCACCGATCCTCCCTATACAGGGGGCGCTGCACGACCCTATGTGCGCCCGCAGGCACGCTCGCCGGGGTAGGCGTCGGCATGAACGGAGCCCGAATAGCGATTTTAAAAGCTTGAGAAGGTCATCACGTTCCTTTGCCGAAACAAACGGCCCGTAGTAACGGCCTTTTCCGTCGGGTCCACGGGCGACATGGATCCGTGGGAACGGTTCGTCGGTGATGTGGATGTAGGCGTAGGTCTTTGAGTCTTTCAGGTCGATGTTGTACTTCGGCTGGTGTTTCTTTATCAGGGTGTTCTCCAGGATGAATGCCTCGACCTCGGTGTCGGTGACGATGAAGTCGATCCCGGCGATGGCGTCTACCAGGCGTGCTGTCTTCGGGTCAAGGTCGTGCCGGGAGAAGTAACTTGAGACGCGCTTCCGGAGGTTCCTGGCCTTACCCACGTAGATGACCGTTCCCTCCTCGTCAGAGAATAGGTAGCAGCCAGGTTCGGTTGGAAGGGTTGCAGGGTCGATCATGGTTCAGGTGTGGTATTTTCTAATGCTCTTTCGGAGAGAGGGGGGTCCTGGTCAACGCCGTCGTTGACGGCAGCACGCGCATATGTGAATACAGGAGGTGGAACCGATAAAGTCTTTGTAGACATGTGTCTCTGAGGGGGTGTTGCAACTGAATCGCAGCCGGTGCTTTATCTCTCATGGTTTCAGGATCTTTTTCAAGAACGCTCCGGTGTGGCTCCCCTCAACTTCCGCGACCTCTTCGGGGGTTCCCGTCGCTATGACCTCGCCGCCTGCGTCCCCGCCTTCTGGCCCCAGGTCGATGACGTAGTCGGCCGACTTTATGACATCCAGGTTATGCTCGATCACGACCATGGTGTTCCCCCGCGCCACAAGATCGTCCAGGACGGCGATCAGGTTCTTCACGTCATGGAAGTGCAGCCCCGTCGTCGGTTCGTCGAGGAGGTAGAGCGTCTTTCCCGTCGCCCGCTTCGAGAGTTCACGGGTCAGCTTTATCCGCTGCGCTTCGCCGCCAGAGAGGGTTGTGGAACTCTGGCCGAGCTTGATGTAGCCAAGCCCCACACGTGAGAGCGTCTCGAGTTTGTTCCTGATAGAGGGGACGTTCTCAAAGAGGACCAGCGCCTCCTCGACGCTCATATCGAGGACATCGGCGATTGATTTGCCCCTGTACTTCACCTCAAGTGTTTCGCGGTTGTAACGCGCTCCCCGGCACTCCTCGCACTCGACGTAGACGTCAGGGAGAAAGTTCATCTCAATCTTGATGAGCCCCTCTCCCTGGCAGGCCTCACACCGCCCGCCGCGCACATTGAACGAGAACCGCCCGGCGTTGTAGCCACGGACTTTTGCCTCTTTTGTTCCGGCAAAGACCTTCCTGATCTCGTCAAAGACCTTGGTGTAAGTTGCCGGGTTCGAGCGCGGTGTCCGGCCGATGGGGCTCTGGTCGATGACTATCACCTTGTCGATCTCTTCGTCGAATGTGAGGGTATCAAACTCGCCGGCGGGTTCGCGTGAGTTATGGAGTCGCTGCATCAGTGCGCGGTAGAGTGTGTCGTAGATGAGTGTTGACTTCCCCGAACCCGAGACACCGGTTACAACCGTCAGGACGCCGATCGGGATCCTGGCATCGATGTTCTTGAGATTGTTTGCCCGGCAACCTGTGAGCCGGATGAACCGATCGCTCCTTCTGCGCCTGGCGGGAACTTCGATCTTCAGATCGCCCGCAAGGTACCTTCCTGTGAGCGAACCGGGATTTGCTGCGATGACTTCGGGTGGGCCTTCCGCGACTATTTCGCCGCCGTGGAGCCCCGCTCCAGGTCCCATGTCCACCACCCAGTCGGCGCTCCGGATGGTCTCCTCATCGTGCTCCACCACGATCAGTGTGTTGCCGAGGTCGCGGAGGTTTCGGAGGGTGTCGAGCAGTTTCCTGTTGTCGCGCTGGTGCAGCCCTATTGAGGGCTCATCCAGGACGTAAAGGACGCCCGTGAGGTTTGATCCGATCTGGGTTGCCAGACGTATCCGTTGTGCCTCGCCGCCGGAGAGGCTCCCGGTGCTCCGCGAAAGCGTCAGATAACCGACACCTACCTGCTCCAGAAACTCGAGACGGGTGATGATCTCCTTGAGAACCTGTTTTGCGATCTCGCGCTCGGTCTCGGTGAGTTCCAGCGTCCTGAAGAACGAAAGCGCTTCGGTTATGGAGAGGTCGGTGACATCGACGATAGACTTCCCGGCGACCTTCACGGCGAGTACTTTATCCTTGAGCCTCCGGCCGCCGCATTTGGGGCATGGAAGGACGCGCATGAACTTCTCGAGTTCCCGGCGGCGGTAATCTGATCTCGTCTGGCTGTGAAGCCGTTCTGCCTGGGGCACAAGCCCCTCCCATCTCCCGGTATGTGACCATGAGGAGTCGCCGTTCCTTGCCTTCACCGAGAACCGGAGTCGCTCGTTCGAGCCATACATAAGTGCCTG
>Ga0208462_1000845_pt1 | contig 25307 bp, 25 predicted proteins | sample AD_SCU001_MetaG_FD_184452 | JGI IMG/M metagenome (GOLD analysis project Ga0208462, IMG submission 184452) | Active sludge microbial communities of municipal wastewater-treating anaerobic digesters from China - AD_SCU001_MetaG (SPAdes) (version 2) | ecosystem: Engineered > Bioreactor > Anaerobic...
GTGTGGATCAATGGTGAAATGAACCTAATGATAGCGAACCTTAATGATAATCTTGTTAGGATTATTCGATTGTTGGGGCAGGATTGTGAAAAATACTACGGATTGGAGGGTTGATGCGGAAAGCCGGCTCGATTGGTACGAATATTTTTATTTCAGCATCGTCACGGCCGCAACACCCGGATACGCCGGCTATACTCCCGCATCCGGACTGTATACCCTCATAGCCGGAGCTGAAGCGATATTCGGCACCTTCATGTGGGCCGCCTTCATCGCCACCTTCGCGAGAAAGTGGCAGCGATGATGCGGGAGCGGTCGGCGCGCGCGCCCCCTCCCGCCGAGCGCCGCCCGGCGGGCGGTCCTGCCCCCAGGGGCGGCGACGGCGGTGGAGGCGGCACTGGCTACGGGCCGAGGGAGCGAACTGGAAAGCGAATGAGACTTCGATGTCATCTTTGCTTGCGATCTGATCAGATGAGCAGATCCGTCAGAGGCGAGTTTTTAAATTCCTTGCCATAGAATGCAAATGCCGATGGAACCGAACACCAGCTCAGATCAGCGCCTCGTGATTCACGCGAGGGAGATTCTCGCCAAGATCGAGCGGGGCGAGGACGTCGAGTACGACGGTGTGATCATCGAGGGCGATTTGATTATGTTCCAGGGCTTTCATCTTTAGGGGGCGAATCAGCAGTTCATGGATGATCTGTTAAGAATATCCCCTGCTTCAGGACAGATCCAGCTCTATTAATATCGCCTCGATCTGTTCTTCAAGCACAGGGAGATCTTGCTCCACGATATCCCAGATCATTTTGAGATCGATGCTCAAGTATTCGTGAACGGCAACATTCCTGAAACCTGAGATGTTCCGCCAGTCCACTTCCGGATACCTCCCTTTCAGAGAGTCGGAAAGTCGCTGCGTGGACTCAGCCAGGATTTGCAGATTGCGCATGACCGCATCCTGGGTCTTGATATCAGCGAAGAAGACGTCTTTGCCCTCTTCCGTATACATGATCACCCGCTCGATGGATTCCTTGATATGAATCAAATAGAGCTGATCACCCTTCACAGCGGCACCGCCTCTTCCAGCACTCTGCTCCGTATATACCAGTGAAGGCCCTCTGCCGTCACCACGTCAACCTTGCAGCCCAACAGCTCCTCCAGATCAACCTGGAGTCCCCCCGGAAAGAACGGGGTCCGGCCAGGACCGATGTCAACCAGAAGATCGATGTCACTTTCCTCCCCCGCCTCGGCACGGCTTGCGGAGCCGAAGATCCTGACATTGGTTGCTCCGTGCCTGGCTGCAATATCGAGGATCTCCTCCCTCTTGGATTTTAAAAGGCGCTCGATGTCCATAGATCTAATCCTCGGATTCCATTTATCACCGTTTTTATCACTGTCTTTCTTCTATTCAAATCATCTTTTTAAAATCTTTTGCCCCATCCCCTTCAGGTCTGTCCAGATCCTTGCATCCAGCCGCGCCCGACTTCTGATGTTGTCCCCCAACCTTCACCGCGGGGCTCTACATCTTATCCTCGAAGGCTCGGCATCGTCCTCCGTGGCCACCCTCCTCCGCTGCCTGTGTCCCCTCTGTCCCCTCTCCGAGCTTCAAATCTTCCAGCGGATTGGAGATAACAACCTCGCCCTCCCTTCTCTGACGACCTCGATCTTCTTATCGACTTTTTTTTCCGCGAGCTTCAATCATCTTGCAGACGCCAGGAGAATATGAGAAGTTGAAGGTATAAATAGCCCTCTCAGGTTCCGGCTCGAAAAATGCCTTCTCGCCTATTCGTCGTTCTCTAGCCTCTCGCACCCGGGGGCATCGACGCGGCGGTGAGGTCGGATGGAGATTGGGATAGTATTTTGTCGTAGAAGCTATGACTGATGGTTGACAGGTGGAATCGATGGCACCAAAAGACGCCTCCAGAGATGACGGCCTCCTCGGCGCCTCCGACTCCTGGGGGCAGTTCTCCGATGAGTTCATAGCCGAGGTCCTGGCGGCATCAGAGGAGTGCAAGATGGGCAACTGCCGCCGGTATGAGAGCGCCGACGACCTCCTCGCCTCCCTCGACGCCGGTTCATAGTATCATATCTCTTATGTCCACGTAAAACGGGCTATATTCAGGATGCTCCGCCCGAACCTTGGGCACCTCACCCCTTGAGGAGGTACCCGCCGTCGACGGGGAGGGCGACCCCGGTGATGAAGCTCGCCTCCTCCGATAGGAGGAAGAGGACGGCCCGAGATATCTCCTCAGGCCTCCCGAGCCTCCCCATGGCGTGGGCCCCCACCAGGGCCGCAAACCCCTCCACCCCCATCTTCTCGAAGAGGGGAGCCGTCAGCTCCGTGGCGACGTAGCCGGGACAGACGGCGTTCGCCCGGATCTTCTCCCGGGCGTAGTCGAGGGCGATGGACTCGGTGAGGCCGACGACCCCGAACTTGGAGGCGTTGTAGGAGGTCCGGGTCCGGAAGGCCTTCAGCCCCCCGACCGACGATACGTTGACGATGGACCCGCCGCCCAGGGCGAGCATCTGCTGGACTGCGGCCTTACAGCAGTTGAAAACCCCCGTCAGGTTCACCTCCAGGGTCTCCCTCCAGTCGTCGATCTCCGTATCGGTGATCCCCTTTCGGGAGGGGTTGATGGCGGCGCAGGTCACAAGGCCGCTGGCAAGGCCGGTCAGGTCTCTTATCGAATCGAAGACCTCCTTCACCCATCGGCCGTCGGATACGTCGGCCTCGTGGCAGAAGAACCTGTCTTCGTCGAAGGGGGCTGATTTGGTGGAGGCTTCTCTCTTGGCTTCGAGGAGCTTTTCCCCCCTCCGTCCCAGTATGTGGACATAGGCCCCCTCGTCGTAGAGGTCCCTTGCGATCCGCTTTCCTATGCCGGTCCCTCCCCCGGTGACGACGACGGTCTTGCCTGTGAAGCGGTCCCGTCTGATGAGATGATCATGCGACATCTCTTGTTATTATAATGGCTGCGGGTATATAGGATATCCTCCGGCTCCCCGACCCTAGGGCAGCAGTACCGGGGCTCGTGAGCCGCCGGGATCGCCTAGAGATTCGGGCATTTTGGGGCGGCCGTCTCTTCCGTCTTCGCCTGCAGACCAGCGGGGCTGGGCGAGGACGCGGGGCGGTGGCGCATGGCCGGTCGAGCTCCGATCCCCTCCGCACTGCGAGCGGTGGGGGTGGCCGGATAGGCAGCGGGCGGATCGGAGGCGAAGAGATATATAATCTCTCGGAGAAATTTATGAGCCATGAAACTCTTTGGGTGGGCCAACCGAAAGATTGGCAGGTTGACACTTGTCGACATGGCTCTCACGAAGTTCAGCGTCGCCGCCTTTACCCTGATGATCGCTAAGCTCTGGCCGCCCCTCCTGAGCCTCGACTGGCAGTGGTACGGCCTCGTCTTCGCCGTCCTCGCGACGCTCCCGCTCTGGAATTTCAGGAGAGCCTAAAGCTCGCCTCAACAGAAAGTAAGTAAGGGGAATGGAGTATCGAGGAGCATGGAGTTTCAAGGAGCGTGGAGTATAAAGGAGATGGGTGCCCACCATGACCGCTGAATTGAAAGAAGCCCTCCTGGAACGGTGCCGCGAGATGGAGATCCCCCTGGTGGGGGTCGCTGCGGCAGACCGGTGGGCTGATCCGCCCTTCGAGCCCTGGATCCCCGAGGATTTCTGGCCCCAGGCGATATACCCCGAGGCGAGGTCGGTCGTCGTCATCGGCCTTCCCATCACTCTGCCGGCCCTGGAGACCTCACCCTCCGTATGGTACCGGGAGCTCTACCGGACCGTCAACATCCTCCTCGACCAGTACACCTATCGGATCTCAAACTTCCTCAACGACCGGGGGTTTCCTTCGGCCTTCGTCCCCCGGGACGGGTACGCCGACGTCGAGGCGCTCCTGAAGAACCCCGTCGCCTTCTTTTCCCACCGGCACGCCGCTTACCTTGCGGGCCTCGGGACCTTCGGGGTGAACAACGTCCTCCTGACGAGGGAGTTTGGCCCCCGGGTCCGCTTCGGCTCCGTCTTCACTGCAGCGGCGATGCCGGCCGATCCGTTGATCGCCGACGACCTCTGTACCCGGTGCATGAGGTGCGTCCGGCTCTGCCCTGCTCGGGCCCTGGACGATCGGGACTACCCGGCAGGAATCACCGACAAGAGCGCCTGCACCGCCTACAGCGCCTCCTTAGCGAAGCGGGGGATATCGCCCTGCGGGGTCTGCATCAAGGTCTGCCCCGCGGGGGAGGACCGGGAGCTCTACGGGAGGATGGATCCATCGATATACGACAAGGGCGATGGGGGAGAAGATCTCCGCCGGGCCTGGGAGCACGTCCGATGCCACGGGGGGAAGTGAGACTACTCCCCCTGAGCCAGGGCGAAGAGGCAGGCGGACTGAGTCATTTCCACAGTCTCGAGGACAGCCTCCTGGTCCGGCTCCGGCGAGAGGCTGAATATGTTCAGGAAGGAGAGAGGCGTCTCGGCGATTGCCCATGGAGCGTCTCCTCGTCGGGGGGCGGATGACGTCCTCGGACGCCAACAGAACCCCCGGATCCTCGGCAGGACGGGTCAAGGATGCGGTTTAGTCTGATTCTGTTGTCATCGTCATCTCTCCTTCTAAAGCTCACCTCGGCTTAAGAAAGCCTGGGATGAGAAGATGGGGTGAAAGTGACAAATAACGCTTCCGGGGGACCTTCTCCCCATCCTCGCCTGCCTTGGCTCGATGGACAGGGTGGTATCTTTGATTCGGTTGATATTTCGTTCGGAGTTCTTAGATACGCTGCACAGCGATCGTCAGACATCAGATTGATCAGGCTAGAAAATTCAAAAAGTAAAGTTAAATAGTTACATCTCATAAAAACGTACTTAGGAGGTGCTTGGTCAAGAAATTGAGCAAAAGGAGGCAGTGTTTTCTGCCATCTGGGAATGAGTTGACAAAATTATTACTCATGTCAGAGCTTTTTTTTAGAGTCTGGACATTAAACGTGAACAGGAGTGAGAAGGATGAAAACATGTCTAAAGACGCTCCCAATAGCTGCCATCATATTGATAGCATCAATATCGGGAGTTTATGGCGGCGAAATCTCAGTTGCAGGTAAGCCATCGAGCGACACTATCAGGAACGATGCAACAGAATACACAATTGCTGCGAACCTGAGAGCAAACAATACCCCAGCATGGAGCAATGATGAAGAAGACTTCAGTTTTGCCACTCGGGGATTTATAGCAACCGACGATCCCCTGATCATCCCATCTGACTACCCGAATTATACCTCCTGGAATATGGAAATATTTTCGTACCTGGATAACGGGACCTGTCCCGACACGATAAACCCTCTTCTGTGCAGGCATGCACGATTGAATAACATCAATGGGTTATTCGAAGTAGTTCCGGGCATTTACCAGGTCAGAGGATATGATATTACAGCGATGAGCCTCATCAGAGGCGATACCGGCTGGATAGTCATCGATCCCATGCATTCTGTTGAAACGGCCCGGGCCGCCATGAGCCTGGTGAACAGGACCCTTGGGGATTTTCCGGTGAAGGCGGTCATTTATTCGCACCCGCATGTAGACCACTACCAGGGAGTAAAAGGAGTAGTTACTGATGAGGAAGTTTTTGCCGGCGATGTCGAAATCATTGCGCCGGTTGGGTTCATGGAGCATGCAGTCAGCGAGAATGTGTATGCCGGAACTGCGATGCAACGGCGAGCTAAGTACATGTACGGACTTTCCCTTCTGCGCGATGAGAAGGGTCTTGTAGATAACGGTCTTGGCAAGTATCCGGCTGTTGGGAGGGCGTCTCTCATTGCGCCTACGATTGACATTAACAGGACCGGCCAGACGCTGACCGTTGACGGAGTCAGAATGGAGTTTCAGTATACCACAAATACGGAAGCTCCTGTTGAGATGAACATCTGGTTCCCTGATCATAAGGCACTTTTTATGGCTGAAAACTGCGTGGGGACGCTCCATAACATCCTGACCCTTCGCGGTGCACAGGTCAGAGACCCCCTTTCGTGGGCCGAATCCCTTGACGAAGCCCGGAGGTTATACGGAGATCAGGCCGAGGTAGTGTTTACAGCCCATAACTGGCCCAGGTTCGGGAACGACAAGGTCGTGGAACTCCTCGAAAACCAGCGTGACATGTACAAGTACATCAATGACCAGACGCTGAATCTCATGAATAAGGGCTATACGATGGATGAGATCGCCAATATGATCGTTCTTCCTAAATCCCTCCAGGAGTACTGGTATACCCACGGGTTTTACGGCCAGATCTACATGGGTGTGAAGGCAACATACCAGAGATATCTCGGATTCTACGATGCCGATCCCATTAACCTGAAGCGGCTTCCTCCGGAGGAGTTCGCCCAGAACATCACCAGGTATATGGGAGGAGCAGATGCCGTCCTGCCGAAACTTGCCGAAGATTATGAAGCTGGACACTATGAACTTGTAGCCTCCATAGCTCACTATCTCGTCTTTGCTGATCCCACCAATATGGATGCGAGGGAGATGGAAGCTGCGGCCCTTGAACAGCTCGGATATCAGGCAGAATCAGGTCCGGCACGGAACGCGTACCTAGTAGGAGCCCAGGAGCTTCGCAGCACCGAACCGGTACAGGGAAGGACGATGATATCTGCAGATGTAATGTCTGCTATGTCCTTAAGTCAGCTCCTTGACTATCTGGCAGTGAGGCTCAACAGTCAGAAAGCGGATGGGGAAGATTTCAGGATGGAACTGGTAATCAACGATACATCCGATAAAGCAACGGTTCAGGTGAAGAATAGTGTGCTCGTTTACTGGTTGGATGAATCCTCGACGGAAGCAGATGTTACCGTCCATATGCCCCGCGAAACTCTTGAGCAACTGGCACTTGATCCAACCCTACCTCCGACAGGCGTGATCGCTACAGGAGATTCCTCAGTGTTTGAGCGGTTCATCGGGATGCTTGACGTCTTCGATCCGGGGTTCAATATAGTCCTCCCCTGAACCCGCCCACCCCTATTTTTTGTCCGTCGATGTCGCGTCAAAAATAAAAAGTGATGTATTTTTCGCCTTCAGGCCGTCTCCGTCCTCGCCACCTCTTCGAGGCCCAGCTCCCGGATCGACTCCTCCCTCATCTTGTACTTCTGGATCTTGCCGGTGACGGTCATGGGGAAGCCGTCGACGAACTTGATGTATCGGGGGATCTTGAAGTGGGCGATTCTGCCCCGACAGAAGAGCAACACCTCCTCGGCGGTGAGGGTCCTCCCATCCTTCAGCTTGATCCAGGCCATCAGCTCCTCGCCGTACCTGGCGTCGGGGACGCCGATCACCTGGACGTCGCTGATGTCGGGGTGGGTGTAGAGGAACTCCTCGATCTCCCGGGGGTAGATGTTCTCGCCTCCCCTGATCACCATGTCCTTGAGGCGGCCGGTGATCTTGCAGTAGTCCTCGTCGTCTAAGATCCCCAGATCGCCGGTGTGGAGCCACCCCTCCTTGTCGATCGCCTTCTCGGTGGCGCCGGGGTTGTTGTAGTAGCACCGCATGATGGGGTAGCCCCGGGCGCAGATCTCGCCGGTCTCGCCCCTTGGCATGATCTTGCCGGTCTTGGGGTCGGTGATCTTCACCTCGGTGAAGGGCATCGGCTTTCCTACGGTGGAGACCCTCCGGTCCAGGGAGTCGGATGTCGAGGACATGGTGATCCCGGGGGAGGCCTCGGTCTGGCCGTAGGTGATCACCACCTCCCTCATGTTCATGAGGGTGCTCACCTTCTTCATGTACTCCGTCGGACAGGGCGAGCCGGCCATGATCCCGGTCCGGAGGCCCGATAGGTCGTACTTATCGAAGTCGGGGTGCTCGAGCTCCGCGACGAACATGGTGGGAACGCCGTGCAGCGCGGTGCACCGCTCCCCCTCGACGGCGGCGAGGGTTGAGACGGGGTCGAAGTACTCGGCCGGCAGGACCATCGTCGCCCCGTGGGTCATGCAGGCCATGTTCGAGAGGACCATCCCGAAGCAGTGGTAGAAGGGGACGGGGATGCAGAGCCGGTCCTGGTCGGTGAACTTCATGCACTCGCCGATGAAGTAGCCGTTGTTGAGGATGTTGTGGTGGGTGAGGACGACGCCCTTGGGGAAGCCGGTCGTCCCGGAGGTGTACTGGATGTTGATGGGGTCGTCGAAGTCGAGGCTCTCCTGCTCCGCCCGGAGGACGTCGTCGTGGACCTCGTCGCCCATCTTCAGGACCTCCTCCCAGGTGAACATCCCCGGCTGCCTCTCGCCCCGGATCAAGACCGCGGTCTTGAGGTAAGGGAGGCTCTCGCAGGAGATCTTGCCGGGCTTGCTCAAAGCCGCCTCCGGGCAGATCTCGAGGAACATACCGACGTAGTCGGAGGTCTTGAACCTGTCAATCAGAAAGAGCGCCTCCGTCTCCGACTGCTTGAGGGCGTACAGAAGCTCATGGGTCCGGTAGGCGGGGTTGATGTTCACCATGATGATCCCCACCTTGGCGGTGGCGAACTGACAGATGATCCACTCGGCGATGTTCGTCGCCCAGATCGCGAGCCTGTCGCCCTTCTTCAGGCCGAGGGCGTGAAATCCCTTCGCCGCGCGGTTGACCTCAGCCTGGAGCTCCCGGTAGGTGTAGCGGAGGTTCTGGTGGATCGAGACAATGGCGTCGTTGTCGGGGTACTTTTCGGCGATCTCGTCGAACATGTCCGGTATCGTCTTTCCGATGAGGGGCTTTTCTGAGGCCATGAAGGCGTAGCTTTGGGATTTACTGCCCGGCATGGGAAGAGCGTGAGATCGTTATTTGCATTTAACCTTATCCCGGCGGGGCGGGTGGAGGAGGTTTATAAATAATTCGAGGTATAATTTCAAAGGGCTGCCCAGGTCACCGCATACATTTGCGAAGCTGCAGGCATAAATGACCGCCGGGAAAAGCTAAAGAGGCGGCGCGACCTCCCCGATAGGGAAGGATCATGAAGCCCTTGCTAAGGCGATCGCCTTGAATGAAGATAGAGGGGCCGTCTGCGGCCTCATCCGGAGAGTTTCGCGCACATACAGGTGGGCCTACCTCGACCTCCTCGCGATACTGATCGGGATAGCGGGTGGAGCCGGGGCGATCCTCTTTAGGACCGTCATCGATTTCATCCACGGCACGTTCTTCTCGGGGATCGATCCCGCGGCGGGGCCGGGCTTCTCCGTCATCCTCTATCCTATAATCGGAGGGCTCATTGTCGGGCCGATCGTCTGCCTCCTCGCCCCCGAGGCGAAGGGGCACGGCGTCCCCCAGATCATCGAGAGCCTCCAGGTCGGCGGCGGCCAGATCCGAAAGCGTGTCGGGTTCCTCTTAATCCTCGCCTCGGCGGTGATCATCGGGAGCGGCGGGAGCGCCGGGCGGGAGGGGCCGATCGCCCAGATCGGAGCCTCCTTCGGCTCCCTGGTAGGCCAGGTCTTCCGCCTCGGCTCAAGGGACCTCAAGCTCCTGACGGTCTGCGGCGTCGCCGCCGGGGTCGCCGGGACCTTCAACGCCCCCATGGGCGGCGCCATATTCAGCATGGAGGTGGTGGCGAGGCGGTTTCGGATCGGCGACTCGGTCCCGATCCTCCTCTCGGCTGTCGTCGGGGCGGCGGTGGCGGGCACCATCATCGCCCCCGCCCCGGCCTTCACCAACCCCGAGTTCGTCTTCGGGACCCAAGACCTCCTCCTCTGCTTCGTCCTCGGACCGATATTCGGGGCCCTCGCCTTCTCCTGGGTGAAGTTCTTCTACTCGGTCGAAGACCTCTTCGAGGGGCTCTGGGTCCCGAAGATCCTCAAGCCCGCCATCGGGGGGATCGTCGCCGGGATCGGCGGATACCTCCTCTACGGCTACGGGATCATGGGGGTCGGCTACGACGGGATCGCCAGGATCTTCGAGATGCCCGCCCTCTCGGCCTCGGCGGATTTGATCCTCTTCCTCGTCGCCCTCGGCCTCGTCAAGATCCTGGCCACCTCCTTCACCGTCGGATCAGGAGGGAGCGGCGGCATCTTCGCCCCCTCCCTCTACATCGGGTTCGTCTTCGGCGTCGCCTTCGGCCTCCTCGCCGAGGCGGCCCTTCCTGGCCTGGAGGCGGCGTCGCCGACGGTCTACGGCCTTTTGGGGATGGCGGCCCTCTTCGCCGGAGCCGCCCGGGCGCCCCTCACCTGCATCGTCATGATCCCGGAGATGGCGAGCAGCTACGGCAGGCTTCCGCCGATCATCATCGCCTGCGTCCTCAGCTACGCGACGGCCCAGATCCTTATGAGGGGGGAGTCGATCTACTCCATCAAGCTCGGCAAGAAGGGGATCTTCATAGACCAGCCCCAGCCGGTCCTGAAGGGGATCTCCGTCGGGGAGGCGATGGCCCGGGAGGTCGTCGCCGTGGGGCCGGAGATGCCCCTCCGGGAGCTCCGGGATCTCGTCATTAGGACCAACCACACCGGCTTTCCTGTGGTCAAGGATGAAAACCTCGTCGGGATCGTCACCTTCGACGACCTCCGGAGGGTCCCGATCGGGGAGGAGGGGAAGACCATCGGGGACGTCTCCACGATAGAGGTCGTCACCGTCCGCCCGGACCAGTCGGCGAAGTACGCCATGGACCTGATGTACCAGCACAAGATCGGGAGGCTTCCCGTTGTGCGAAGCGACGATCCGAAGAGGCTCGAAGGGATCATTACAAGGACCGACGTCATCCGGGCCTACGAGGCCGAGGCGGAGAGAAGATGATCTGAAGATGGTGACGATAAGATTAAGATCGATCAGAATCCCGGTACCCGGGCCGCCCGGAAGGGCCGCCGACCTGTCGTGGAGCCGAGCTTTCATCAGTCCCGTTACGACCCGTCCCTGCTCAGGACCTCGTAGGCGGCGATGGCATCGGTCCTGGTGACGATCCCTACCACCTTCTTCGGATCGTCCCGCTCCACCACGGGAAGCCGGCCGACGTTGTTCTTGTAGAGGCGGTCCATCGCCTCCTTCATATTCTCGTCGGGGAAGGCGACTATCACCTCCTTAACCGCCACCTCCCCGACCCTGACCTCGTCCTGCCTCTCCTCGGGAACGTTCCGGAGGTCGTCGAAGGTGACGATCCCGGCGAGCTCGCCCCCCTCCAGGACGGGAAATCCCCGGACGTTCTCCCCGAAGATCCTCGCCATCGCCTCCCGGACCGTCGTCTCCGGCCCCAAGGAGACGACCTCCCGGGCCATGGCGTCCCTCACGAGGACCCGCTCCAGGAGGGCCTCCCCCGAATCCAGGGAGACGCCCCTCCTCAAGAGCTGGAAGGTGAAGATCGTCGACCCCGATAGGCCGATGGAGGCGACGGCGTAGCTGGCGGCGGAGGTGATCATGAGGGCCGGGAGGAGGGCGTAGTCGGAGGCCATCTCCGAGATCAGTACCACGGAGGCGAGGGGAGCCCCCGCCGACCCCGCCAGGAAGGCGGCGGCCCCCAGGAGGGCGTAGGCTGGAGCGTGCCCCTCGGCGGCGGGGACGAGATGGCCGAATAGAAGGCCGAAGGAGGCTCCCAACGCCACGCCGACGAAGAGGGTCGGCCCGATGGTCCCGCCGCAGCCGCCGGAGCCGAGGGTCGAGGCGGTGGCTAGGGCCTTCGCCGCCGCCAGGGCGAGGAGGAATAGGACCAGACGGAAGACGTCCGAACCTGCGGGGCCGGATGCGACGCTCAGGATTCTTTCAACGCCGTCGTAGCCGACCCCCATCACCCCGTAATCGAGAAGGTAGAGGGCAGAGACCCCGGCGACGAGACCTCCCAGCCCCGGCTTCAGGCCGGCCGGGAGAGGAAGCCTCTCAAAGAGCCCCTCAGCGCCGATGAAGAGGCGGACCCAGAGGAGGCTGAGGACCCCTAGGGCCAAGCCCAGGAGGAAGCAGAGCCAGAGCTCCTGGGTGCTGAAGGCGATCTCGGGCGGGGTGAAGACGGGGCTCTGGCCCAAGAAGGCAGAGGCCGTCGCCGCCCCAATCACCGCCGAGAGGAGGAGGGGGACGGCGTCGATGAGGGAGAACCTCCTTGCCACCACCTCCATCCCGAAGATGGCGCTTCCCAGGGGGGCATTGAAGGTCCCGGCGAGCCCCGCCACAAACCCCGAGACGGCCAGGATCTGGACGTCGGCGACGGCCAGCCTCAGCCTCTGGCCCAGGAGAGAACCGAAGGAGGCCCCGATCTGAGAGATGGGCGATTCCCTGCCAGCGCTCCCACCGCTCCCGATGGTGACGGCGGAGGCGATGAGGATCGCGGGGCCGGTCCGGCGGCGGATCCGCCCTCCCCGCTTATGGAGGGCCTCCATCAGGGCCGGGATCCCCTCCCCTCTAGCCTCAGGGGCGACCCTCAGGATCAGAAGGCCGACGGCGAGCCCCCCCAGGACCGGAAGGAGGACCACCCCACCATCGCCGCCGGAAACGGCGGCCGCGACCGGGCCGAAGAACAGTCCCTGGACCCCTCCCGCCAGCCACCGGAAGACGACGGCCCCAAGCCCCCCGACGAAGCCCGTGACTACGGCGAGGGTGTCCAGGACCAGCCACCGGTTCTCTCCCCAGCCTCGAATCATCCAGGATCTCAAAGTATCCATTCTCAAAACGTGAGCAGTATATAAAGAAGTACTGTCTATAGTCCAAATGCATATGCCGAAATTTTCCTGGAACCGTCCGGAGATCGTATGATCGGATGGCGGCCTTCGGTGCCCTCTTGAGCGGCCCCGGAAGGCGACTCATCTTGATCGGAGGGTCCATCCCGGAGGTTGGTACACCCCGAAGCCCTTGTCGTTCATGAGGCTCTGGCCAGCCCTCTATCGGCTTTCCGAACCCTGATATAAAATGCCCTCCGTCTCTCCCATCCGACGGGGCCTTCCATGTTCGAGTACGCCGAGAGGTACGGCCACCGGTTTGTTACCCTGGTGGACAGCCGGGAGACCGGAAAGGAGTTTGAGTTCGACCAGATCCTCCTGATGCCGACGGCCCGGGGCTACAGGGCCCTGGTGGAGCTGGCGAAGGAGGAGATCGACCCGCGAGTGATGAGGCATCTATCGAAGGTCTGGCCCCCTTCGACGATAGAGAACCTCTCCTTCTTCGCCATGGCCGCCGCCGTCTATGCGCGATCGGTGGCGGAGCCGCCGGCCAGGATAGACGTCGGAAGGGTCCTCCTCCGGACCGCCGCCTTCTGCCTTCTTCGGTGCAACCGCCGAAGGGAGACGGGCGGCGGCTGCATGGCGGCGAAGGGGCTCGGCCGCCACCAGGTCCCAAAGTGCGTCAAGCTCCCGAGGGACGTCGAGGCCGCCTGGCTGAGCCTGAAGAGGTACATCGCAGCTGGCGGATCGGTGGTGGAGGGGGGGAGGGCCCCCGGGGCGATGAAGGTCGACTTCACGCTGCCTGCCGATTACTATCCCGCCACCTCCTGCTGAGCCGGGGTCGAACCCCGACACCAATACCGTCATCCAAACCCGCTTTCCCCCCCAGGCCCCGCCCCCGCCCGCACCACCAGGGGGTCGCGAAGGAAGGGGAGGCGAGGGGGGATATCGGCCCCCATCTCCGGAGATTTCTCCCTCAAATCCGGAAACGGGCCGGCCTTGCGCCCCTTTCCAGAGAAGGCATTTATATCAAGGCTGCGCCAAAGAGCCGCTGTCGTTCAAGGTGATCTCTCATGGACAAGATTAGAGCAGGCGTTCTCGGAGCTACGGGCGCGGTGGGACAGCGGTTCATCGAGCAGCTTTGGGACCATCCGTGGTTTGAGCTCTCGAGCCTCGCCGCCTCCGAGAGGAGCGCCAGCAAGAAGTACCGCGAAGCAGCCCGGTGGAGGCTGGAGAACGAGCTTCCGGCCGAGGTCGGCGATATGACGGTCGTAAACGTCGACCCGAAGGAGGTGGAGGCGGACGTCGTCTTCTCGGCGCTCCCCGCCGACGAGGCGAAGAAGGCGGAGGCGGAGTTCGCAAAAGCAGGGTTTGCCGTGGCGAGCAACGCCAGCGCGTACCGGTTCGACCCGGACGTCCCCCTGATGATCCCCGAGTGCAACGCCGACCACCTCGGCCTCGTAGAGGTCCAGCAGAAGAAGCGGGGATGGGACGGCTACATCGTCACAAACCCCAACTGCACCACCATCATGTTCGCCCTGGCCCTCAAGCCCCTGATGCCCATGGATATCAAAAGGGTGATAGTCGCCTCGATGCAGGCGGTGAGCGGCGCTGGCTACGAGGGGGTTCCATCGATGGCGATCCTGGGAAACGTCATCCCCTTCATCTCCGGCGAAGAGGAGAAGGTCGAGAGGGAGGCCCAGAAGATCCTGGGGACCTTCGACGGCGATAAAATCGTCGACGCCCCCTTCGACGTCAGCGCGAGCTGCCATCGGGTCCCCGTCATGGACGGCCACACCGAGGCGATCTGGGTCGATATGGGGCAAAACCCCACCCCCTCCGAGGTGAGAGAGGCCTTCCTCAACTTCAACCCCGGCCTCTCCGACCTCCCGACGGAGCCGAAGAGGCCGATCATCGTCCGGGACGAGGTGGACAGGCCCCAGCCGAGGCTCGACAGGAACGCCGGGAAGGGGATGGCCGTCTCCGTCGGCAGGATCCGAGAGGGCATCCGCTTCATCGTCATGGGCCACAACACCATCCGGGGCGCCGCCGGGGCCTCCGTCCTGAACGCGGAGCTCCTCTCCAAGAAGGGAATGCTCTAGATGCTGATCATAGCCTGGGAGGTGACAGCGGCCTGTAACCTAGCTTGCTTGTACTGCCGCGCCTCAGCCTCGGCCTCTCCGGACGAGGCCGAGCTCTCGACGGAGGAGGCGGAGGGGTTCATCGACCAGGTGGCACCCCTCCGGCCGATGCTGATCTTCAGCGGGGGGGAGCCCCTCCTCCGCCCCGACATCTTCCACCTCGCCGATTACGCCCGGAGCCGGGGGATCCGGGTCTCCCTGGCGACGAACGGGACCCTCCTAACCCCCGAGGCCGTCGAGAGGATCAAACGGGCCGGCATCATGCGGGTCAGCATCAGCCTCGATGGGCCCAGTCCCGAGGTCCACGACGCCTCCCGGGGTCCGGGGTCCTTCGACCTCGCAGCCCAGGGGATCGGGAACCTCCGGGGCGAGGTCGACTTTCAGATCAATATGACCATCACCAAGGATAACCTCGACGAGGTCTCCGCCACCATGGACCTCGCCGAGGAGTTCGGAGCCGTCGCCTTCCACTTATTCTTTTTGGTGCCGACGGGCCGGGGGAGGGAGGAGGATCTGGTGACGCCAGAAGAGCAGGATGCGATCCTCCGGCGGGTGGCCGAGGAGGGGAGGAGGAGGAAGATCGAGGTGAAGGTCACCTGCGCCCCCCAGTACGGCCGGGTGGTGAGGGAGGTCCTCACCGAAGCTGAAAGAAAGGAGATCATGGGGAGCGCCTGCCTCGCGGGGACGGCCTTCGTCTTCGTCTCCCGGACCGGAGACGTCTCTCCTTGCGGCTACCTGCCGATCGTCGCCGGGAACGTTCGGGAGGAGAGCTTCCCGGAGATCTGGGAGAACTCGCCGGTCTTCTTGGACCTCCGGAGGAGGGAGCTGTTGGGAAGATGCGGCAGATGCTCCTACCGGAGGGTCTGCGGCGGATGCAGGGCCCGGGCCTACGCCGCCACCGGCGACTATCTCGAGTCAGATCCCCTCTGCAGCTATGGCGGTGAGTGATCCTTTGAAATACGACCCGGATGAGGACGATCCGATGGAGGACGAACGGATCGAGGGGCCGCCACCGGAGGGGCAGGGGCCCGACCTCGACGAGCTGGACCGGAGGCTCCTGGAGATAGTCCAGGAGGAGTTCCCCCTGACGGCCCGGCCCTTCCTCGCCCTCGGCGAGGCCCTGGGGATGAGCGAGGAGGAGGCGATGGTGAGGGTGAAGAGGCTCCGGGACCAGGGGATAATCCGGAGGATCGGGCCGATCCTGGACATGAGAAGGCTCGGCTGCTCTGGGGTCCTCGTCGCCCTCCCCGTCTCCGACGAGAGGATCGAGGAGGTGGCGGAGGTCGTCAACGGCTACCAGGAGATCTCCCACAACTACCTCCGGCCGAACGAGACCGAGTTCAACATGTGGTTCACGATATCTGCCTCCGAGAGGAGGATCGAGGAGATCCTCTCGGAGATGAAGGAGAAGACCGGCCTCGACCAGCTCGTCCTGCCGACTAAGCGGATATTCAAGATCGGGGTGCGCTTTGAGATCCCAAGGTGACGGGGGGATCTTGCCAGAGATCGTTCTGACGGAATTTTATACAAAATCCTGCGGCTTCTGCTGCTAGGAGGCCCGATCCTGGAGGAGCTGGCGGAGCTCTTCGCTTGGAAGGTCGTGCTGAGGATCGTCGACGCCGAAAGGGATGGGAAATTGGCGGAGGAATGTCTCGTCTTCACCGTTCCCACCCTGATCCTCGAACGGGATGGGATGTTGGTGGAGAGGTGGAACGGTTTCGTCTCAGGCGATCGGCTTGAACGGGCCCAGAGAGAGGTGCTCGGGCGGGAGGGAAAAGGGCGCAAGAGGAGAGGGACCTGGGAGGGAGATCCGGAGACCTCCAGCTCAAACTAGCCGATCCCTCCGGATCTGCAAGCTCATGCTTCCAAATCGGCGATCCGTCAGCCGAACCTCTTCAGATACCTCAGTAGGAATAGGAAGACCACTGCCCCGACGGTGGCCGCGATCAGAGATCCGATGAAACCGTGGGCAGAGAGGCCAACCAACCCGAAGAGAAGGCCACCAACAAAGGCTCCTATCACGCCCACTACCATGTTCCCGAGGAGCCCATACCCCTCTCCTCGTGTTATATGCCCTGCTAACCAGCCTGCAGCGATGCCTATTATCAGAAACCAAAGCCAACCAAACATCAGCCACACCTCCATTAATTACAGTGCGGCCATAGGTCAAAAGACTTTTGGCAAAATGCCAGACCTTTGAACCTGAGATGGAAGTAGCAGAGAGCGTGAGATGCTCTCATCAGATCGGCTGAAGATCTGGTTTTGGACTCTGATCAAAATAACGAGAATATGATGAACGTATACGAGATGGGAGATCAGGCCGATCCAGATATGCCTTCGGATGGAGAAGAACTGAGGAGAATACTTAAACTAGAAACTCGTCCATAAAATGGCGTCGAGAGGGTGTAAAAGAGATGACCGACTCCGAATCCATCCGGCTGAAGATCATTGAGGCTGACCAGAGGGACGTGGGAAAGGGGATCGTGAGGATCAGCGGGCGGCAGATGGCCGACCTGGGGATCGCCGATTACGACCTGGTGGAGATCAGGGGGACGAAGGCTGCAAGCGCCCTGGCGGTGAAGGCCTACCCCACCGACGAGGATATGGACGTCGCCCGGGTCGACGGCCTCATACGGTCGAATGTCGGCTCCTCCATCGGCCAGTTCGTCGAGATCACCAAGGCCGAATGGCGACCCGCCGAGAAGGTCTCCCTCGCCCCGGTGGGGCGCGGCATCCAGATCTCGATCCCCAGCGACGCCCTCCGGAAGGTATTCTTGGGCAGGCCCGTCTCCAAGGGGGACGTCATATCCACCACCACCCTCCGGCGGCCGCCAGGCGATCTCGCCACCGGAAAGGATACCATGTTCGACGAGATCTTCAAGCGGTCCGAGAAGGGGTCGGCCTTCGGCCTCGGCGAGGTGAAGATGAGGGTCGTCTCGACCGTCCCCGCCGGCACCGTCAGGATCGGCGAGGGGACGGAGGTGGAGCTCATAAGCCGGGCCGTCGACGCCAGGGCTGCGGCGGAGGTCGTCTACGAGGATCTGGGCGGGATGAGACATGCCATCCAGCGGGTCCGGGAGATGATCGAGCTCCCCCTCAAGCACCCCGAGCTCTTCGAGCGGCTGGGGATCGACCCCCCGAGGGGGGTCCTCCTCCACGGCCCGCCGGGGACCGGAAAGACGATGCTCGCCAAGGCCGTCGCCAACGAGTCCAGCGCCCACTTCGCCTCGATCAACGGCCCCGAGATCGTCTCCAAGTTTTATGGTGAGAGCGAGAAGAGGATCCGGGAGGTCTTCGAGGAGTCGGAGAGGAACGCTCCTGCCATCATATTCCTCGACGAGCTCGACTCCATCGCCCCCAAGAGGGAGGAGGTGGCGGGCGAGATGGAGCGGAGGATGGTCGCCCAGCTCCTCTCCCTGATGGACGGCCAGAAGGAGAGGGCGAACGTCATCGTCATCGGGGCGACGAACCGGCCCGACGCCGTCGACCCGGCGCTTCGGAGGCCCGGGAGGTTCGACCGGGAGATAGAGCTCGGGGTCCCCGACTTCGAAGGCAGGCGAGAGATCCTCCAGATCCACACTCGAGGGATGCCGCTGGCCCAAGACGTCGACCTGGAGGAGTTCGCCACCCTCACCTACGGCTTCGTCGGGGCTGACATCGCCGCCTTCATTCGAGAGGCGGCGATGAACGCCCTCCGGCGGGTCCTCCCCAGAATCGACCTCGACCTTCCGACGATACCCCGGGAGGTCCTGGAGGAGCTGGTGGTGACGAGGGGGGACCTGGAGGCGGCGATGCACGAGGTCTCCCCGAGCGCTCTGCGGGAGATTCTGATCGAGGTGCCGAACGTCACCTGGGCCGACGTCGGCGGCCTGGAGGACGTAAAGCAGCTCCTCGTCGAGGCCGTCGAGTGGCCGCTCGTCTACGGCGAGAACTTCAGGAGGCTCGGGATCGAGGCGCCGAAGGGGGTCCTCCTCTACGGCCCCCCGGGGACGGGTAAGACCCTCCTCGCCAAGGCCGTCGCCAACGAGTCGAACGCCAACTTCCTGACGACGAAGGGGAGCGAGATCCTCTCGAAGTGGTACGGCGAGAGCGAGCGGCACATCGCCGAGATCTTCAGGAAGGCGAGGCAGGTGGCCCCCGCGATCGTATTCCTCGACGAGCTCGACTCCCTCGCCCCCGTCCGGGGCGGTGGGACCGGCGAGCCCCACGTCACCGAGAGGATCGTAAACCAGCTCCTCTCCGAGATCGACGGGATGGAGGAGCTCCGGGGCGTTGTGGTCATAGCCGCCACCAACCGCCCCGACATCATCGACCCCGCCCTGATCAGGCCCGGAAGGTTCGATGAATTGATCATGGTGCCGGTGCCGGACGCCGCCTCCAGGAGGAAGATCTTCGCCGTCCACGCCGGGAAGATGCCCCTCGCAGAAGACGTCGACCTCGATCGGCTCGTCGAGAGGACCGACCAGTACACCGGAGCCGACATCGCCTCCATCTGCAGGAAGGCGGGGAGGCTCGCCCTCCGGGAGGATATGAACGCCGTCGAGGTCAGAAAGAGCCACTTCCTCGCCGCCCTGGAGGAGGTCGGACCCTCCGTCACCCCCGACACCATGAAGTACTACGCGAAGCTCTCGGGGGAGCTGCGGAAGAAGGGGTCCCGGGCCGTCGAGAAGGCGGTGGAGGAGATGGAAAAAAAGTGAAATTGGAGAAGAGCGGGACGGGGTACCTCTTCGGATGGAGGTGGCAGTCCCCGCTCCGGAGATCGGACCTCTTCAGCCCATCAGTCCTTTGTGATCCTCTTTCCGAAGAGGTACAACACCCCTCCGCCGATGACGACGCCTATGACGGCAGATAGGATGTAGGCTATGACCGCTCCCTGAGCGGACTCATCGCCCTCAAAGGCGTAGTCTGGGAGGGGGGCCCTCTGCCAGAAGGTGGAGAGCTCCTCCAGCCCCTGGGGCACATACCCCAGCTTCTCTTCGATCTCCTCGTTCCCCCACTCCCCGAAGGTCTCTCCGGTGGCGAGGAGCCCCAGGGGGACGAGGACCATGAGGATCAACAGGCCTAGGATCAGGTTTCGTATCGACTTCTCCATGATCGTTCACCTCAGGCCGCAGCACCCTTCGCGAGCCTCTTTGACGCCGGGCGGTCGTACATGAGGAGGGAGGGATCTGTCTTCTGGATGTAGACGAAGATCAGGGCGGTTACCGCCGCCTCGACGAAGCTGAAGAAGAATGCGTGTTCAGCCAGCATCGCCGGGAGGGCGACGTTGAGGCCGTAGGGCATATAGAGGGGTACGCCCGCCGCGTCGGTGTGGAGGAGCGGCTGGATACCGAACATGAAGCCGGTGAGGCCGGCCGCCAGGGTGAGGGAGACGTATCCAGCGATCGCCGAGGCGGCGACCCTTTTATTGGAGGTGATCTCGGAGCTCCCGCTTATGATCTTGTAGACGTAGAAGGCGGCAAAGGGCATCACCACCGCCATGTTGAAGCAGTTAGCGGCTATCGCGGTGACGCCGCCATCTCCAAAGATCAGAGCCTGGAGGATCAGGGCGACGGATATGGCGATCACCCCGGCCCAGGGGCCCAGGACTATTCCGATTATGGCGCCGCCGACGGCGTGGCCGGTGCTCCCGCCGGGGATCGGCATGTTGAACATCATTATTACGAAGGAGAAGGCTGCCGCAAGAGCCAGAAGCGGCACCTGGCGGGTCCTAAGTTCTCTGCTGAGCCTCCGCCCAGCATATAGCCATATGGGGATCATGATGATCCACATGGCGATATAGGTGTATGGCCCTAGATAGCCATCTGGTATGTGCATAACATCACCGCGGGTTATTTGACTATTATGGGTATAAATATCTGCCTAATTCGACACGTGAACGGATGATACAATTGTATAATATTAATTGACCCGCCTGGATCGGTTTTTTGGTACAAAAAGTCAAAAATGAAGATCGCAGAGACTTAGATCGATGGATCGGCCTCCAACTACCTTAGATAACTGGTATGCTCCCGATCAGATGATGCTCCGACGATATCAGATCGACCCGGCCGGCCAGATCCCTGGTCACGCCTTCGGCCCCTTTGGATGGGGGTGATGATGCGGATGGTAATGCTCCTGGTATACGGTCCCATGGCGGTGCATGTGTTTGTGGATGAGGTTTGCGGCCAGGAGGAGGTCCAGGTCGCCTATGACGTCGCAGGACCGGCCGTCGGCCTTGATGGTGTGGTCCTCGCCGATGACCACCGCCCTCTTGCTGATGTGCTCGACGGTGTCCAGGTCGTGGGTGGCCACGACGATCGTCTTTCCCACCCTGCCCAACTCCTGAAAGAGCTCTATCAGCCAGAGCTGGGTCCTGGGGTCGAGGCCCGCCGTCGGCTCGTCGAGGAGGAGGACGTCGGGGTTCGATGCCAGGGCCGATGCTATGCAGACCTTCTTCTTCTCTCCGCCGCTGAGGGTGTGGGGCGCCCGATCGGCGAGCTTCGAGATCTCGACCATCTTCATCACCTCTTCGACCCTCTCCTTCACCTCTTCCTGGCCCATCCCCAGCTGGAGGGGGCCGAAGGCGATCTCGTCGTAGACCGTCGAGCTGAAGAGCTGGACGTCGGAGTTCTGGAAGACGAAGGCGACCCGTTCTCTGAAGAAGGTTCGAAACTCGCTATCGGCAAGAGAGTCGAAGACCTCCTCCTCGACGGGCCTTCCGAAGGCAAAGAACTCCCCGGTGGTGGGGAATAGGAGAGCGTCCATGATCGATAGGAGGGTCGACTTCCCCGAGCCGTTGGTCCCTATCAGGGAGACCTGCTCTCCCTGGGATATCCGGAGGTTTATGCCCAACAGGGCCTCGAACTTTCCGAGGTAGGAGTATGATACGTCCTGGAGATCGAATATGATCGACATTATATAAACCTCATATTTGGACGACGTTGAGAGAGAAAATCAAGAGGGCAAAGGTGAGGGCGAGGGCGAACCCTGCAGCTAAGTAATCGCGCCATTGAAGGTGGTGGTCGTAGAGGATCCGGACGTCGCCGGAATAGCCCCTGGAGACCATCGCCATGTGGACCTTCTCGCTCATGTCCAGGGACTTTATCAGCATGTAGCCTATCCTCCCCCCGACCCACCTCTGCTCCTCTCGGAGGCTCATGCTTCTTATCGTCCTGCTCTTTTTGGCTATGTGTAGGTCCCTTATCATCTCCATGAAGAGGAAGATGTATCGGTAGGCCATGGCCATGGTGAGGACGTAGACCTTGGGTACCCGGAGGGACCGGAGGGACTTGAAGAGGAGCTGCTGGGGGGTCGAGAGAAATAGGAGGACGACGGCGGATACGGCCGTCGCCACCCTGAGGGTGAAGGTTGCAGCGGCGCTGACACCCTGCTCAGTTATGTAGATCGAGTCCGGAAGGGAGTACGGCCCCAGGTGGGCATCCGGGGAGAGGTCCATTATATGGAATAAAGGGTCGCCGGGGAGGAATACGTTGAGGGTGACGGGGATGACGATCACCCCTGCGAAGAAGGGGACGAAGAGCCAGACCCTCTTTATGAAGAAGAAGATCCCAATCTGGCTGAGGCGGGCGAAGAGGAGGGTGAGGAGGTATACCGCCGATAGAAGCCGAATGTCGCCGGTGACAGAGATGGCAAAGACGATGGCTAGAATCGACAATAGCTTCACCCTGGGGTCGAGGCTCTGGAGGAGGCCGTCCTTCTTGGCGAAGGATTCGGTGATCAGCGCCTCCTGGAAGAATTTGAAGACCCCGTCTATCGTCTTTTTGACGAAGCTGGCCCTCCCCCTCGTTCTCCTCTCGAAGGCTGGCGGAGGGTCGAAGCGGCCGCCTTGCGTCTCCATCATCCATTCAGGGATCATCTGACCACCCCGTCCCTTCTGACTGCCTGAGATCAGAGAAAATCCCATGCCGCCAGAAAAGCCACCGGCAAACAGCAGGTCATCCTCGCCTCTCGGCCGTCAGAGGCGGTTCTGACTAATAAAGGTTGTCACGTGTTATTAGATGTTATTTACAAATAGATGACTGTGACAGAGATATTGCGACAGTGATCCGGGCCGCCCTTCGGGGTTCCATCGTCACCGACCTATGAGGCTGGCGGCTCAATGGAAGGCGGCGAGGGCTATCATCATGACGGAGATCCCGGCGATGAGGCCGATGTTCGTCAGGTGCTCGTCGCCGTAGGAGTTGGCGATGGGGATCAGCTCATCGAAGCAGATGAAGACCATCACCCCGGCGACGAAGGCGATGGAGGAGGCGAGGACGACCCCGTTGAGGAAGGGTAAGAGGACCAAGATCGCGATTATTGCCCCCAGGGGCTCCGCCATCCCTGCCAGAAAGGAGTAGAAGCAGGACTTCCGCCGGTCCCCGGTGGCGCAGTAGAGGGGGACGGAGCAGGCGACCCCCTCGGGGATGTTGTGGATGGCTATGGCGATGGCGATGGGTATCCCGAGGCGGAGGTCGGCTAGGGATACCAGCGCCACCGCCAGTCCCTCGGGCAGGTTGTGGATTGCTATACCCAGGGTCATCATGATCCCGCCCCGGTAGAGCCGGTCGCAGTGGGGGTCGGCCACGCCATCCATGTGGGCGTGGGGGACGACCTTGTCCAAGAAGTAGACGACGAGCATCCCTGCCAGGAAGAAGAGGTCGGCCCGGACCATCCCTATCGCCTCCTTGGCGCTGCAGAAGAGGTCGACGAAGGCGACGAAGATCATGACGCCGGTGGCGAAGCCGAGGCTGACGGAGAGGTACCTCATGTCGGGCCGGGGGACGAAGTAGGCGATGAGGCCGCCAACTCCGGTGGCGAGGCCCGCGAGGAAGGTGAGGATCAGGGCGGGGACGAGGTTTTCTACGATCAAAGATCTCAGGCTCCGAAGGCCTTGCTCTACTAAGGTCCCTGCTTCAATTAAATAGCTTCGATGCCGGAGGCGGAATTGGCGGCAAAAGCTTAACAAGGCGGGGAGGCCAATAGACCGCCGAACTGGTGCTTCAAGATGATCAAGATCGTATCCTTCGACATGGACGGGACCCTCGTCACCTCGCGGTACGTCGAGAGGGTCTGGCTGGAGGGGGTCCCTGCCCTCTACGCCGAGCGGCACGGAATCGGCCTGGAGGAGGCCCAAAAGATCGTCTACGACGAGTACATGTCCGTCGGGACCCGAGACCTGCGGTGGTACGACCTCTCCCACTGGCTCGGCAGCTTCGACCTCGACATCCCCCACGCCGACCTCCTCAACATGTACCGGGAGGACGTCGAGCTCTACCCCGAGACGGAGGAGGTCCTCGCCCTCCTCAGCGAAGACTTCGACCTGGTCGTCGCCTCCAACGGCGCCACCGAGTTCGTCGAGTTCGAGCTCGACGGCCTCCGCCACCACTTCCGCGAGATCTTATCCGTCACCTCCAAGTTCGGGAAGGTCAAAGACTACCCCGAGACCTTCCTCGACCTCTGCCGCCACCTCGGGGCGAAGCCCGAAGAGGTGATCCACATCGGCGACCACCGCTACTTCGACTATGAGGTTCCCAAGGAGGCGGGGCTCTCCGCCCTCTACCTCGACCGGGACCGGATGGAGTCGGGGCCGGACGTCGTCCACGACCTCCTGGAGGCGGCGGAGCGGGTGAGGGGGATGTGATTTCTGGGCTGAGGGTTGGGGCTGGAGGGAAGCGGGGCGAAACTCACATATAGGAAAAGATTCGTGGGTTTATCCGCAAAAAATAGCGTTACAACACGTGAATCTGAGGGAGGAATTATTGAGATATGCCTTTAAGCCTGAGTGATTTATTTCCAAATACGGGAATTGGCTTAAGCGATATCGGATTTTTCTTTGGGGCAGGTGCCTCAAAAGAGGCAGGCTATCCGCTTACTGATGGCTTAACCAAAAATGTAATAAAAAGACTAAACTCAAATGAATATGAGACGTTAATGCGGCTATTTTGTGAAGAAGGCATTTCTTATTCTGTTGATACTGGAACTCCAGACATAGAAACGATTTCAGATTTAATATATAAATATAAAATTTCATGGGGTTCTAATCAAATCGACGAACTAGGAAGGACCTTGCGAATGGGAATCGTTAAAGAGCTAATAAATGTCAAAAATCCTAATTTAGATTATCACGTCAGGTTCTTAAAAGCCTTAAAAAAATTGATGTCAGGAAGAGCCGAATCTATATGGATATTTACAACTAATTACGATCTACTATTTGAACTATCTGCTATGAGAGCAGAAATTCCCATTTTTAACGGATTTGAAGGCATTTTGGGGCGATATTTCGATATTGAACGGATTAATTTATGCCATGGAACAATTACAAGTGATAAAAAATTCGTAGACTATCGTGAACCGAACGTGAAGTTAATAAAATTGCATGGTTCGATTTCTTGGTTCAAAAATGGCAGTAATGTGTACGAGTTATGCGATCATGAGTCACCTGACGAGTCTCGTTCAATGATCCTCCCAAGGAAACAAAAAGTCATAGATACTTTAGAGCCGGCTTTCCGCATCAACCCTCCAATCCGTAGTATTTTTCACAATCCTGCCCCAACAATCGAATAATCCTAACAAGATTATCATTAAGGTTCGCTATCATTAGGTTCATTTCACCATTGATCCACAC
>Ga0208462_1000850_pt1 | contig 25068 bp, 17 predicted proteins | sample AD_SCU001_MetaG_FD_184452 | JGI IMG/M metagenome (GOLD analysis project Ga0208462, IMG submission 184452) | Active sludge microbial communities of municipal wastewater-treating anaerobic digesters from China - AD_SCU001_MetaG (SPAdes) (version 2) | ecosystem: Engineered > Bioreactor > Anaerobic...
CAGCCTCGAACCCGGCAAGCTCGCCGACATGATTATCCTCTCGGAGGATATAACCGCGCTCCCCAAAGAAAAGCTGAACGAGGTCAAAGTAGACATGACTATGATCGGGGGGAAGGTGGAGTACGAGAGAAAGGCTTAACCCCTGGGCATGAAAAACGCTTTACAGAAAATGGGCGGTTGAAAATCCGTCCGAATGTCAATGTAGCTTAGCTTATCGCCGATGGCCGCATTTTCCAAAACTGGAGGGAACGACGACCTACCGCAAAACAGTCTCAAAGCCCGCGCTCCTCGTAACTCCTTGATAATAAACGCCGAAGTCATCTCACACAACCACTTCCCGACAACCCGACCAGAGAAACGAATTTCTCCCCTGATTTCCCGGCACCGGACGAGGGTGACGGGTTTGCAGTAAAACCGGATACCTGGCGCTGAACCGCAACAACTTCGAATCCGGTTTTCGGACGCCGGTTCGGTTCCCAAAACGGGAATCGAATTGCCGCCCGGATCGGCTTACTGCAGCCCATATTTTTTCTTGAAATCTTCAATCCAGTCTTCGTGTCCGCCCGATTCTTGTATCGCCTCAACAACCATTTGAATGGTCAATCGGCCAACTCGATGCCGTAGGTTCTGCGGGATCGCCTCATATAGAAACGGCCACAACCCGCCGTGCGCCATCCCATCATCCGTTGACCTCAAAAAAGCCGGGTTTCTTGCATCGTGCAGCAATATGAAGGTCCCTTGCTTGGCAAAGGCAAACATCGCCTCACGGAAAAATTGGTAGTAGTTTGCAAACGGACATATGGCCCCATTAACAAGAGTCGCCTCCAAAAAGCCAAGCCCATCCAAGCGCTGCCAATATTTCCTGCCGATATGGTGCAAGTAACATTCGCCAAGCCGGTCTGGATACGGATTCCGACCCTCGCAATCACCACCGGCAAAAACAGAGCAGCCACCAAATTCTCGTTCCACCAGCTTTGCTTCGATAAAGAGGCTGTTACATGTGCCTGACAGAATAATGTCGATAGACGTCGGTTGGCCGTTGTCCTCGTTAAAGACTGAACGGTCGTCGTGCTCAAAAACCGCCGCGACGTCCCCACCTGGCCAATCGATACCGAGCCTTTCAATCGCAATCTTCAATGGGCCGAGATCGTTGCGCACAATCAGGGGGCCAATAAGATTGAAGGCCATCGCCTGGCTGCTTAGCCCGTGATGCAGGTATTTGTGCAGAGGAAACGAATCCTCGCCGAGATGTCTCTCCTGTTCTTGGCGGATGTAATCCGCGACATCTTCACAGATGAGATTCATGGGCCACAGATCATGACGGGCGAGACAGTACCCCATCCTATGATGGGTTTCGCATCCTCGCTCGCTGAACCATTGTTCCGCAGCCTTACGCAGAGATGCCTCGAAACTCTTGTATCGTGTGTAAGGCCAAGTTCTGGCCAGTTGCCGACTGTTGATGTTTTTCATGGAAGCGCTCCTTGCCTGCCAATCAGCCCTTCAGCCAGTTCCAAAGCATCCACCGGCCAGAAGCACTCTGGTCGCGGGCGGTTGACGCCGGGATGTCCGGCCTTGGGGCGGCAGTTCAGGACCCGGTCGACCCATTGGGCGGGTATGGCGTCCAGGCCGTACACCGCGCCCAGTAGTGCCCCACAAATGGCTGCGTTGGTATCGGTGTCGCCACCCCGCATGACCGTATCGACGACGCCAGCTTCAAGGCTCGGGGCATTGAGCAGTTGCCATAGGGCATTGCGAAACGCGATCAACACCCACCCCTGTTGCTGGACGTAGTCCTCCGGTGGAGCTTCGGCAGCCCCATGGATGGCCTCCATGAGAGCCGGGTCGACTGCCAGGTCGGCAGCCCACTGTTTGATATTCTGGTAGAGCTTCTCGGCTTCGCAGCCAGATGCAATGGCGTGGGCAATCGCCATGGTGAAAAGCGCGTTGGCCTGCAGACACACCGGGTTTGGATGCGTCAGAGCGGCATCCTGCTTGGCCCAGTCGCACACCGTTTCCAATGGGTAGTTGGCTCCGAAGATGCCCAAGGGGCTGATCCGCATCATGGCCCCATTGGCCTGGCTGTCGGGGTTCGGACGGCCCCGCAATCCAGTGGCGATGGTCATACCGCAGTCAAAGGGATCGGAGTCGAGCCAGAATTGATAGGCCTGAAGCGCGGCGTCTGAATCGTAGGCCACGCGTTCTGTCAGCATCCGGGCCAGCAGCAGCGCCATTTCCGAGTCATCCGTCGGCTGACCGGAAATGGTGTTCCATGCGCCGCCATCGGCCAGTTCCCGCACGCCGTCCGGGTAGCTGCGGCGGATCTCCTCCGGTGACTGGAACTCGACCAGGCTGCCGAGAGCGTCACCAGTGAGCTGTCCAAGGAGGCATCCCTGGGCTCGGGATAGCTTGGATTGATGATAGGTGTTCCTACTGCAGGAGTTCATTCATCCTCTCCTGGAAATAGATTGGGTATTTCTCCATCACCGCATTGGCTCCGTCCCGGTCTTTTTTCAGCGCCTTCACGATATCCCTCTTCTGGGTCGCTGCCAGGTTCAAGGCTGCGGCGAGGTCCTGAGCGATGACGCGGTCCGAGAAGCCAAGTTCATAAAGGGCAATGGTGGTTTCGGTGGGCAGACCATATTTCAGGCGCTTTTGAAAAAGCTGCAGATGATTGATCAGGTCTCCGGTGCCGTCTTGGTCGAGGGTTTCGATGAATTCAGTCACAGCACCTACAACCAGCGCACCGTCATAAGCGAGCGTCCCTTCGCAGACGTCGACGACATGATCGATCTTGAACTCCCTCCGGCGGGTGCCCCATATCATCTTGGCTTTTCGCTTAAGGATGATTTTCAGGAGATCGCTGAAGGGCTTTCCACTGATCCACCCATGCGCGATTTCTTTTAGAACCTCCGGCTTATCGAACTTGGTGAATACGCCACCGTTGATATGCCGGGTAAGCAATGGCCAGGCAAGATCGAGAGCTTCTGTTTCATCAACAATCGAAAGCAGGCTGTCAGCGTTGGACTGAACCCATCCCTCAATGGCTTGGGCATCCTGAATTCCGTAAAGCGTCCTGCCGTAGATTTTGCGGCGAGCCGGATCTGTGATGTTTGCGGAGATGTTCCCAGCGAGAAGCTGAAACAACTCGCGGATATGCTTTTTTTTCTGATCATCAGCCAGGAAGAAAGCCAGCGTCCCTTCGGCCAGGCGGGTCACATCAGCTTCCGAAAGACCATCCTCCGATTCATCCCAATGGGATAACAGGAAGCTCTCGACGGCACAGATCAGGCTGATTCTCCAGGCGACTTGCCGCTCGACACCGTCTCGTGAGAAATTTTTGTCTCCATGTTGTGCGGCTATCCCGGCAGCCAATTTGGCAACTTCAGCAGGATCGTCGATATAGGCCTTGGCAAAATCCAGAGCCTCCATGGTGATGGTGTATTTCTCGTCATCGCTCTTGATGGGGTCGAAGATCGATAGAAGATTGCTGATGCATGGCTCAGAATTGCGCGGCTCCAGAAGTTCTTTCACCTGATCCCAGCGCCATTTATCGTTACGCGCCTTTCGCTTGTCATAGATCACCGGATCGGCAAACAGGATGCTGCCTTCGGTATGCATCCCGGCTCGACCCGCTCGGCCAATGAGGTTGTGGAAATCGCGAACCTTGATGCGCTCCATGCCCTGGTAGACACTGGTCACGATGAGGTATCGAATCGGAAGGTTTACGCCCTGCGCCAAGGTAGAGGTGCAAACAACGAATCGCACAAGGTCGTCACGCATGGCATGCTCCACCGCCAGCCGGATACCATGCGGAGTATTGCCATGATGGGAGAAAATGCCATGTGCCGCGCTCTGGGACGCCGGAGCGTCAGCACCGAGATTCTCGACGTGCAGATGGGTCAGCCGCTCAACTTCCTGGGCGTCAGAAAAATCTGATGGTAAGGCCACGGGTGCGCCTCGCTCGATAATATCAACGGCCTTTTCGCAGACGCTGGCCGCTGTTGACTTCCTTCCACAGAAAAGAGCGATACTGCCATTCGGGACCAATTTCAGACCAAGGTAAAGTGCGATAGCCTGCCCATCGGTCTTTTCAGGAAAAAAACGGTCCGTCCTTTCCCGCTTCTTCCTCCCGAGATTGAATCTTTCAATCACCCTCGGAACGAAAAACTCACCTTGTTCGGCATCACGGCTGTCGACGTACTCGATTCTTCCCAACTGATCGAGCCAGCTCGCGAATCCGACCGACCTGAAAGTCGGAATCAGGGTTGTGCCTTCGACGACATTGGGCTCCCCGTTGAGCCATTCTCCAACAGCCTCGGCGTTGCTGATGACCGCTGAGATCAGCACCTTCTGAGTTCCTGCGGGAATCATGGAGCGCAGCGACGTCAGGAGCAGCTCGTATGTGATGCCTCGGGTGCCGCTGTCGAACTGGTGGCCTTCATCAAAAACCAGCAGGCCAATGTGGGCAGCCAGTTCCGGAGCGTGCCGAAGGACGTAGAGCAGCTTTTCGGGGGTTACGACCAGGATTTGTTGGTGCCCCAGGAGTTCGGCAATCTCGAAGTCGGTCTGTAGGGCATCGGACAATTCATCCACCTTGGTGGGTTCGTTGTGGAATGCCTCGACAAGGCTGTTCTTGATCTCATGGCACAGCGCCCTGAACGGGGCGATAATGATGGCCAGTGACACGCGCTCGGCCAGAAACGCGCTTCGAAGAATCAGTTCAGTTGCCTTCGTTTTGCCAGCGCTGGTGGGCATTTGAACGATGGCAGACTCTCCTTTAAGAACATCCGCCTTGCCCAAAAGGTGTTGGGCAGGCCACAGTTCCTTGATGAACGAATCCTTTTGCAGCGCGTGGAGCCATTTGTCGCGGGGCAGCCCGGAGTATGACGGCAAAGCCTTCCAGGCAGAATTTTCGAGCTTTTTCCTCAGAACCGCCGCGATCACATCGCCAAACAGAAGCTGCCTTGGTGTGCCGAATTCATAGACGGCGTCCCTCAGTTTCGTGGCGAGATCGAGAAGATTTTCTTCGCCATTTCCATCCTCGAAAAACTGGAGAATCCATTTTGAAATCCCGTCGATGAATCCACCGAATGGTCCCTCCGTTTCATCAAAATAGGTTCGCAGATCAGCCTGCAACAACCAGAGCAACAGCTCTTCCAAAGCATCGCCATCCAGATCCGGACAGTCACCATCGATGCGCTTCGCCAATACCGAAGCGCTCCCAGGCAGATCGCACAGGTAATAGGAGGCGGAGCCCAGAAGCACGAGGTAGGGATCAAGTGTCTCGTTCAGCTTTGACTGGAGGTAGGAGTCGAAAAAGCGGGCGGAAAATAGCAGATTGGTTTTCAGCTCTGCGAGAGAATCGGGATCTGGCTCCTCCCGGTTGATGGCGGCGGCGAGGTCACCAAGCAGGCCAATCGAGAGGGTGAAGAGCATTGCCGGATCTTGAGTGATTTTGATGTGGTGCTCTTCCGGAACACCGTACTCGAGCATCTTGGCCTTTGACCGAGTGACGCCCAGCAGGAGTTGGGACTTCTTTTCAGGCCTCATCCGCAGCCCTCCTATAGAGCTCGTGGACAAGGTCCATCATGCCGGGTCCCTTAATAACCAAGAGGACAAGGCTATCGCCATTAGGATGAGGAAAGACCTCCTTGGATTTCGCTGACTTGGGAATTTTTTGGCAGTCTGCCGAAGCCAATTCATCGGCGTCGAAACACTCATCAGAAATGATAGCCGCAGCGCCGTAGGTTTCCTTATAAGGCATATCTACGGGGCTTTGGAATCTCTCGATCCTTTGAGCCTGTTCAATTTCCTTTTTTTCAAAGAGCTTTTGTTTGATGAAGTTCAGCGATTCATCGATTCGAATATGATCTTTGGCAGAATCGTTGATGGCATCCTGCAGGCGGTTGATCTTCGAGGCGGAGAACTTTGTCTTGGATTCAAAGACAAACAACACGTCCTTGGTGGAGGCGTCGCCGTCTTTTTTATGAAATCGAAATCCAATGACATCGCTGCCCTTGGGCGATTCATCTCGAACAACCTTCGATGACCACCGTACTCTGGGCACCCAGTAACCGAGAAGCCATTGCAGGTAATCGGAAACCAGGATTTCCCCAAAATCTCCCGCTCGGATTCCTGGACCGAGTTTGGATGTTTTGCACGGGAACTTGATATTGTCCAGATAATCCGGTCGCGGGCGTTTGCCCCGCAGGAAATCGATTTCAGCATCCAGGCAATAATGATTCCGGAAGTGTTTCGCCCATGCGGAGAGCACTGCCTCGTCTTTCTCATGACGGAACTCCCAGACTTCGACTTCCTTGCCGTCGGCAGTCTTCAGTCGTTCGCCGGTGTCGATGAGCCATTTAGTGTGTTCCGAAGTCCAAGGCATTCACGTCCCATCCCTGATTTAGTTGCCCTTCAATTTCAACAGCTCATCGTCCAGCCCATAGCGAACCACGTCGATCCGGTCGCTGCGCTGGGAAACAAAATCTCCTGTCATCACAGGGAGCTGGAATGGGAAGAATGCCGGGTTGTTCAGGAGCAGCCCCAATGCGCCCTTGGCCTCCGGGGTGGCCAGGAGTGCAGACTCGAACATCAGGATGGCCAGGTTTGGCTCGGCAATGCTCACGGGAGCGGCTTTCTCATAGCAGCCCTTGGCTTCGGAATCCTTCAAGGCCCCCCAGGCGACAAAGGAGCGGATGACAAATCTCGCATAGCGGCTCACGGTCTGCCGGTCGCCATACTGTTCCTTAAGGCGATTAATGATCTGCGTCTGGGTCACCTGGTCCTGCAAGGCCAGCAGACGGCCGGTCTGCCGGGCCACATTGAACCAGAAGGGATAGACCGCCGAGATCATCCCCCAGTGGACCGCCAGAGCCATGGCCGGGTTTTCCCGCAGAAGCGCCAGCGAGGCATCCCGGAACGGGATCAACTCGGGGTCAGGAGAGACCCAGATCTTCATCAAGTTGTTGACCACGAAGGTCCGGGTCTGATCGCTTCGTTCGCCCTCTGAGCCGTTGCCTTTTCTGTCCACGAGGAACTCATGCAGCTCCTGGCGGATGGTTTTGGCGTCGAGTCCTGCCAGCAGCAGATTGGCTGCCTTCTGCATCCACTCGAAACGGATCGCCTGCTTGATGCCGATGGCTTCATGTCGTTTACCCATCACCGTGTTCTCCTTTCAAACTTTACAAGGGGCACGATGACTTCTTCGATGGCTACACCGCCGTGACCTACGATGGCATCTCCCGGGTTCACGAATGCGTCGCGGCCACCGGCCACCAGGGGGAAATAATCTGCGGGCAACCCGACCGGCTGCCACTCGTGGGCAAACGGGAAGGCCCCAGCCACCTGAGCGCGGAGTTCCGGCGTGGGATAGACACGAACACGCTCGCCGCGAGTTTCGGCAATCACCCCTTCAGATGGGCGGCCTTTACCGTCGCATTGGATGTTGCCGTGATCGGCCGTCAGCCAGACCTCATAGCCGTAATCCAGCAGTTGGCCGACCATCGCGGAAAGAAATCCTGCATGGCACCACTGCTTGATCTGGTTGTGCATCCCGGCCGAACCGAGTTGCATGCCGTGCATGATTTTGTCCACTTTATCCACGACCAGCCCCACCACCTTGGTCTTCCCGGGGTGGATTGCGGAGTCGAGGACGCCCACAGCATCGCCGTCGCCAAGGCCGCGCTGGTAGGCGACATCCAGTCGGGACAGGCCATGGCCTTCCCAGAACTGTTTCCAGAGTTTCTCTTCGCTGTTGGTCGAGTTGATGGATGACGGGAAATAGAGCGGCGGCTTGCCCGAGAAGATCGATTGCCGCGATACCGAGGTCAGCGTCGGAATCCAGGCGAAGGTCGCGGATTCGCGCATGACCAGATTGGCATCCTGTTTTTGCAGAAGCTGGCGGATGGTCACCCACTGATCGAGGGATAGGCCGTCAACCACGATCAGAGCGGCACGGCTACTACCCGAATCCTCGATATCCCGAGCCAGGCGGCGCGGCACGTGGTGCAGCATGGCCGGATTGGTCGGCGGCAAGTTGATCAGACTGGAGTAGTGGTCGGCCAGCCAAGCGGCAAAGGTCGTGTTCAGTGCATCGCCGATTTCCCTGAGCCGGGTCTGATACTCGGTGCTGTTGCCACAATGAACCAGCGAAGAAAGTTCGGCCCATTTCAATGCAAAGGCGGTCCAGTCCGAGTAACGCGCTTCAGCAGTGGGCAGTTCCTTCTCGACAAGGCCAAACAAGCGAGAGATCCGTAGCTCGTCATCGTCCACGCCGGACGTGGCGATGCCGCTTCGAACCCAGGACCCGGCATCCACTTCAATGCCTTTGGCCTCGACAGGGGTGAGTTTCCCCTCCAGGAACAGGTTGTCGATGTAGACCTTGATGTCCTGATGGTCGAACGGCAGGCGGTCAGGGCCGGGATACTTAAGGCCGTATTCCGGTGAATCTTCCCGCACCTGATTGGCGCTACCCAGCCGGGAAAGAAAGAGCGGCCAGCGTTCCTGCAAAAAGGCGAAGAAGGCCTCATCGTCCGGAACGATCTCGGAAAGCGGCCAGGCTTTGAACCCATCATGGCCTTTGAGAACCTGGATGAGCCGCTCGGCCAGCATCAGTGGAATCTGGAGCTTTCCGTAGTGCAGGCGGAGCAAGGCGCGAAGCAGCTCCACCTCGTTGGCGATCAGTTCCGCCGCAATGCCGAACACATGACGGAGAATGAAATCCTTGGTGGCGTTGTCGCCCATGCGATCCGGCGGCGACTTGCGCTGGGCCTCGAATAGCGCGTCCAACAGGCTCCGGTCGAGCTTCTCGATGACCGGATAGCTCAGATTGGGAAAGAGATCCCCCAAGTTGAATGACAGTTTCCGGCCCGCCTGGAGCAGATCGTATGGCAGGGATTCCAGCTCCGCATTCTGCAAGCGGAGGACCACCACCAGATCGGTGTGCTCACCCCGGTCCCAGATCGAACGGTACTTGGACTCATAGGCGTATCTGAATTCGACCGGGTCACTGAACTCTATCAGGTCGAAGCCGCGCCCGCGAAGTTCCAAGGCCAGCTTTTCCTCGGTCAGCAGGCAATCCGGGTCCGCGACCAGGGTCAGCTTGCTGACGTTCGGTACAAAATCGTTCAGGATGGCGTCTCGCCAACTACTCATTGAGCGCCTCCCTTGATGATCCGCAGCATCAACAACGGCCGGATTTCCGGCACGATCTGCCTCGCCGATTGCAGTTCATGCCTCCACTCGGATTCGTCCGCATCGCAACGGGAGAACCTGAATTGCCGTACCTCTGGCAATCCAACCCGCTCTATGGCCTTGCGGCGAGAGGCAAAGGAAACGATGCCACGTTCCTCCTCGCGAGCCACAGCGGCGAGATGCGCCTGCTGTAATGCGTCGAACAGCTCCTGTCCGGCCTGCTCGGCCGCTTCCTGCAACCGCTCATGGGCGATGATGGATTCGTCCTGGCCGAGGGTGGCCTGCACCTGGGTTTCCGCAGTCTGCAGCGCATCCCAGATATGCCGGGACGTGGGCAGAAACAGTTTGCCTTCCTCGCTCAAAAACACGCTGACATAGCCACGCCGCACCATGGGGATGCGCAGAAGTTGTGTCTTCTGGTGCATTCCGGCCTGAAGGCGGATCTCAAAGAGCCCCCAGAGTCCGGAGATGCTGGCTGGCAGCCCGCTTACGGTTACGCACGGCAATGGCTGACCTGCCGCGACCTGGGGCAGGTTCAGGGCAAGACCACGGACACGGCTGTTTTCGAGATTGAGCAGGGTTGCGTCGGTTAGACGATCCGCTTCCCGAGCGCTGAATACGGCTTTGCGGTGTTCCTGGCCATCCGGCCAATTCAGATCCCACCATGAGCGCTTGCGACTGGCTGCGCCGCCGTGTGAATTGAGGTAGCCCACCGTCATCCGTTCCACCCAGTGGGGCAGCGGATGCGAGCGCAGACGCTGAGCGGTTTGCACATCCGGCTCTTCGGAGATGCCGTAGATGGCGGAGGACTCGCGCACCTGCTGAATCTCATCCCGAATCCTGGCCACCGTGTGATCGACGGAGGTTTCGATGCCGTCAGGATTAAGGATGGCCGAGGCGAACACATCCTCGAACAACTCACCGGCCTGCGCCGAGTCGAGCACGTCGCCGGTCTTGTCGATGCCGAACTCGTCGAAGATCACCGAGAGCTTCTGCTCCAGAACTTCGCGGACCCGGAACTCGACTGAATCCTCAAATACGAAATTGATCGCCTGTACGGTTTTGGGCTGGCCGATACGGTCCACGCGGCCGATACGCTGCTCCAGCCGCATGGGGTTCCAGGGGATGTCGTAGTTGATGATGACATGGGCGAACTGCAGGTTCAGACCCTCACCGCCCGCATCGGTGGAGACCAATACGCGGTGCGATTTGCGGAAGGCATCCTGGGCTGCCCCACGTTCCTCCATGGCCATGGAGCCGTTCAGGGTGACCACCGAGATTCCCCGGGCTTCCAGAAACTCCTTCAGCATCTGCTGGGTCGGCACGAACTCGGTGAAGATCAGCACCTTCAGATCCGGTTCGTTTTCCTCGGCCTGCAGCTTGTAGATCCACTCGATCAGCGCCTCGGCCTTGGCATCCGGACCCGCCTGCTCACAACGGACCGCCGCTTCGAGCAGGGTCTCCACATGGCTGCCTTCGCTCTGCAGAGCCGACACGTGGGATTTCAGCAGCTCATCGAGCAGCTCCTGGCCGTCCATGTCATATAGCTCGGCCATTTCATCGTCTGGGCTTTCCGACCCCTCCGCGCCGTTTTCCAGTTCCGCCAGGCGCAGGCTGGCTTGTTGCTCACCATCCTTAAGCGCCGCGAGCCGACGCTCAAGCGTGGTGCGGATCGCCCGGGTGCTGGAAACCACCAGGCGCTGCATCAGGATCATCAGAAAGCCGATGTGGCGCTTCTTCTCGCGCAGGGCCTGGTTGTAGCCCTCGCGCACATAGTCGGTCACCGCCTCGTAGAGGAGCTGCTGCAGGTGATGACGGCTCTCCCAGGCCACCGGGGCCATCTGCGTGCGCCGGGGTTTGAAGAGCGGCTTGCCGTCGGCATCGATGGCCTTGCGCTTTTCGGTGCGGATGACATACGGGGCCACCCGCTCACGGGAAACACTGTCCATATCCGGAAAGGCGTCATCATCCAGCAGGTTCATCAGGCGATGAAAGGCATCGGTCTTCCCCTGGTGGGGAGTCGCCGAAAGGAGCAGCACATAGGGCGCGGCTTCCGCCAGCCCCTTGCCGAGCTTGTAGCGGGCGACCTGATCGGTGCTGCCGCCCAGGCGGTGCGCTTCGTCCACCACCACCAGATCCCAACCGGCGGTGATCAGATCCTCGAACCGGCTGCGGTTGTATTCGGCAACGCGCTCGGCGGTCCAGCCGCGCCGCTTGTCCATGGGCTTGACCGAATCCAGGGAGACGATGACCTGATCGAACATCGACCAGGCTGAGTTCCGGTGGTCCGCACCTGTAGCCAGGCGCTGCAAGGTGCCGATGTCGTCGCCCAGCACGAGCTGGAACTGCTCGTTGAAGTGGGTCTGCATTTCCGCCACCCACTGGGTAGCGATGCCTTTGGGAGAGACGACCAGGATTCGCCGAACCAGCCCGCGCAGCTTGAGCTCGCGCATGACCAGCCCGGCCTCGATGGTCTTGCCGAGGCCCACCTCGTCGGCCAGCAGATAGCGCACGCGGTCTCCGGAGATGGCCCGGGACAAGGCATGGATCTGGTGCGGTAGCGGGATGACGTTGGACTCCATGGGTGCCAACAGCACATGGCCATCGGTAGCGCTGGTAGAGCCTTCAAGAACCTCGGCCACTTTGGCTGCTGCGGCCACGTAGGCTATGCGCCCGGCCTCGATCTCCGGCTGCAGATCGGCACTCAGCGGCCGCAAGGCGGAGCTGGGAACGCGCACCACCGCGTCCTGGTTCGGCAACCAGACACGGCACACCGTCTGCCCCCACAAGATATGTTCTTCGATGACCTTGCAGGCGCTGTTATGAACGGTGCTGTATTGCCAGTTACTATCCACTTATCAGCCCCATTTCATGCAGGAATCTCGATGGTTGCTTGCTCCAGCCGAAGTACTGGCGTGCATAGCTCAAATACAAATTCCTGGATGATCTAGTAACGGCCACAAAACAATTTCGACGTTCCTCTTGAATGGCAGAATCACCATTTTTAACGGCAAAGTAGGTTGGGAACTGTTCCTCGGCCAAACCAATCACATAAACATTGTCGAACTCCACGCCCTTCGCTGTGTGTACCGTCTGAAGCCTGACGCAGTCCTTGGACAACACCTTGGCTTTTGGTGACAAGTCCATCTCCTGTAGAAACAAATGCAGACTGACGTTGTCCCCATGTGTACGGTGGATTTGATCCGCAATACGTTCCCAGCTCGCTTTGTCATCATCATAATCAGGGAACGCATCTCCATCCCCGTCCGTTTGATTGAGAGCGTCAAACACCTTGATTGCCTGTCGTGCGAAGCTCATGTAGTCCAGCGCGTCACAAAGCAATGAACTCCCATGGGTCGATAGCGGCTTAAGGGTGTTGCGCGTGGCAATTAGTGAGAAAAACGCTCTAAGCGGTGTCACTCCCTCTACCCGCGCTTTTGCCGCGACATCTTCCGCAGAAAGCATGTCACCATCGACCAGGCCAGTGGCAGAACACAATTTGCTGAGTAAGCTCCGCGATTCCGGCGCGTTAGCCAACTTTATCGAGTAGTACATTAGTTGGATTGGCGGACTGGCGAAGTCTTGGCTTTTGCTAACAATCTCCGCCTTCATTCCTGCCGCGACCATCTCATCTCTGACCTGTGTCAACAGCTTGTTACTGCGCGCGATTACTAGGCATGTCTCGCGTTGATTTTTGGGAACCGGTTCTATTTCGGAAATCAGTCCCTGTACTTCCTCGTTGAAGTCGCTAAACGACTTCAAATGAATAGCCCCCGTTGTGGCCTTGTGTGCTATCCCCTCCTTTTTTGAACTGATTCGCCCAGGATTATGCGCTATCAATCGATTCGCTATCTCCACTACCTCGGCAGGACAACGATAATTTTCAGGGAGCTGAACAATCTCGGGGTTATAGTCACTCTTTAGTTCTTCCAGCCGCTTCGGGTCCGCCCCGTTCCACTGGAAGATAATCTGATCATCGTCTGCCACAACGAAGAGATTCGAGGTGGTTTCCGGGCATAGCAAGCGAAGTACCTTGTACTGTGCAAGGTTGGTGTCTTGGAACTCATCCACACATACATACCGATAAACTGTGCGTACCTGCCGGGCAATACGTGGCGTGCTTGAGAGCAGTTCTCGCGTGAGATACAGCATCGAACCGAAGTCGAGCTGGTTCTCATCGACAAGCCGCTTCACATAGCCCAAGAAGACAGTCTGAAGTGCCTTGCACTGATCCTCTTGCCCGTCCTTGAAGTATCTTGGAAGTTCATCTGGCGTAATGCCGTGCGTGAACATCGTGTCGATCCGCTTTAGTGAACCTTCAGGATCGTCAATCTCAACTCGACCACTATCATTGAGGTCTTTCAGTATCGCGATGCGGTCCTTATCGTCCGTGATCACCTGAAAGTTCGGCCGAAGTCCCAACTGGCTCCCATGCTGACCGAGGATGTCCGTGCAGAATGAATGAAATGTACGCAGTTGAATTCTTCTTGAGTCATCGCCAAGCAGGTCACGAATTCGATTCTGCATTTCGTTCGCCGCCTTGACAGTAAAAGTAAGACCAAGGATGCGATGATTTTCTTCTGGACTGCTCTGGATCAAATTGGCGATGCGGAGAGTCAGAACGGCTGTTTTCCCTGAGCCAGGTCCTGCAAGAACCAGCAACGGTCCCTTGTCCCATTCGACGGCCCGCCGTTGATTCGTGTTCAGCATGTCAGCAGTTATCGTCATGGGATCTCTCTCACCAATGCTATGGCTCGGTTGATAATGTCTCGCAACTCGTCAGGAACGCCATCGGAACCGACCGCCTTCATCTCTAGAATTGATTTGAGCGCCGCAGCTGGCTTGGAAAAACCCCGTGCTTTGTTGACGATTTTGTATACTTTCTCCCAATATTCCTGACTGCCGACGGCCAACCCCGCAAGCTCCGCTTCTTTTTGGGGACCTACGCCATCACTGTATGGTTGCCCATAGCCACTACAACAGAGAAGAACATCAATATTGGGATGCGTAAGAGCAGATATGTAATCCCCTTCTGCCCTGCCGTTCAGGAGTAGTCTCGCATCCTCAATGTATTTCTGGCCCCCAGGATCGCTATCTGCAACAAGATGCCACTTTAGCCCGAGTTCATCGGCCACTTTGATGAAAATACCCGGCCCACCGGCCTGACTACATTCTACGAGTCGTATGCCCAAGGTATGGAGGTTGATCCCTATTAAGTCAGCGCACTCTGCGAACACCGATACATCAGTCTCACCCTCAACCAGCAACCAGCATCTCGCAAACAGAAGTTCACCACGATTGCGTCGAACATGGTGGTTAAACTTTCGCAATTCTTCGTCTGCTAATAAATCATCTGGAATGAGCTTACAGTAGGTGACGTCGGCATTACGGCTTATCCTCCGAAGTTTTGATACGGGCACCTCGGAAAGGATGTCACCAGAGTGTGTTGCCACGACTTTTTGTCCTGGCAAGTCGCTTAGTAGCTGCCAGACTGCTCGGACGGCATTTGGATGCAGATGCGCCTCGGGTTCCTCTATAGCGATGATCGGATCGGCATATCTATCGACGTCAACTTGAAGGCGGGTCTTCAGGTAGGCGCTGAACAACAGCAACACGGACAGACTCTGAGTCCCTTCGCCATGGCTGCGGATCGGAATCTTGGCATTGGACGTCGTCAGCAAGTTCACGTCGGTATACCTGAGCGCCTTGTAGACATCGGCAGGAGCAGGATCAACGGTTACAGCATCTGTATTACCAACAGCAACAAGACCGGAGATGCGTTTCACTTCTTCAGTGACATCCCTGAAACTGGTATGCGCGTCCACGATCTTCTTGTTTACTTGATAAAGCTCCTCCTCCAGAGCACGCTGGGTAGGTTCGTCAATGTCTCGGTTTTTCAAGAACGACGCCCAGTACGTCGACTGGCCATGAAACTGATCTTTTGCAGCTCGCAGAGCGGTCTGAAAGAAAAATGGCCGAAGTCGCCTGAGTTCCTTGATTAGTCCGGCACGTCCAACAAGTTCGTTATCGGCATCATCCAAGAAGCTCCAACTTTGAACTGGTTGTCCAACATCCGCGTCAAATTGTGCAGTGACTCGGAACTTGATTACTGAATAGTCGCTACCGACAATTACCTCATTAAGGGCCTGCATAATATGCTCAGGCCAGAGATTTTCTTCTGATTCTAGGAAGCTAAGTGTTATTTCGATTGGCTCACAGGCCCCAAGGTTTGTACGGGCCGCATCACGATAGAAGTCGTATTCAGAAAAATTACAGGTCTTGTCAGACTTCACAACATCAAGGCACAGTCGCAATGCCTCCAGGACGCTCGTTTTTCCTGCGTTGTTCTCACCAACCAGAACTGTCATATCACGGTCTAATTCGACGTCTACGTGCTTAATACCACGGAAGTTGTCGATTGTGATTTTGCTCAAGCGCATAATCAGGTTCCCATCCGTGTTACTGCCTGGTCGTACCACATGAGCAGTTTGGGATCTTCTTCCAGGACGTTGTTGGGGATCTTGTCGGCCACAGCGACGATGACGGCGTAGTCGCGCTCCTGCCAGGCTTTCTTGAATCCGGCGCGGACCGCTTCCAGGCGGAAGACCTTGAGCTTCTTCTTGACCTCTTTGTACTCCACGAACTCCTTGAGCAGCGCTTTCTCGCGCAGCTTCTCAAGGTCGCTTGCCTTGTTGGGATCGGGAACAAACCAGCGGTCGCGGGCCTTGGCGACCAGGGTCGGGTCATCCTTGGGTAGGTTGCGTAGTTCTTTCCAGTTGGTAGAGAGGTAGGCGTGTATCTGCTCGGGCACGGGGCCTTTGCCGTCATAGCAGAGGAAGTTCTGGTTCAGCAGTTCGCGGAGGTCGAGCTGGGCTTCGTTCTTGCTCCAGCCGCCGAGCTGATGCATGAACTGCGGGTTGATGTCGGAGAAGGTCTGCGGCTTTTCCTTGATAAGCTGACGGAGCCATTGGATGGCGGATGCCTCGTCGGAAACGAACATGGACATCTGCTTGAGTTCACCCGAGGTCATCTTCTTGCGGTCGTATTCGGCCACCTGATCCGGCAGGAAAAACATGCCGTCGCGCTCGATGAAGCGCTGAGAAAGCCCGATCTGGAACTCCTGACTGGAGATGGGAACCGGGTAGCCCTTGCGAACGTAGTAGGCCACCATCTGGTCGAACAAGATGCGAGGATCACGCTCCGGGACGAACTGCAGCGAGGTTCCTTGTTGTTTCGTGACCGGCAAGTACTTCAAATGGGTGCGGACAAAATCCCACACGCCTTCTTCGGTTTGCGCCTCTTTATGGAATCGCTCTTCAAAGCCGCCATTGGGTTTGTAGGCCGAGATAACGAGGTCTTGTTTGACAGCGGTCGGGCCAAGCATTGCGTGCAACCCACCGCGTGACTTATCAAGCGCAGCAACTGATGCAACGATGAAACCTGCATCTGATAGTGAATTTTGTATACTATTCCAAACACTAGCTTTTGTATTGGAAAACTCTACTGTCATCCAGTGACCTGGCTTTAGATATTTAAATGCGGAAGCAAAGCATTCCGTCATTAGGTAACGGTAATCATCGATATTTTTCTTCTGGGTCTTATTTTCGATTGCTTCTGGCATTACTTCCGTTTTTACTTTCAGCCATGCCTCTCTTATGAAACTCAACTCGGAGTACATGATATTTGCACCAAATGGCGGATCAATAAAAATATAGTCCAGAGAATTCTCTGGTAATGATATCGATTGTGCTGCCTGAGTGCTTATGATTGAACCCGCTAGAGGCGTAAGGGCTTGGATGATTTTTCTTGCTTGAAATTCCAGTTGATCAATTACATTGTTTTCCACACCGACCGGAGGAACATATAGAGTATTAGCCATTGGCCCTACAAGTGCCCGGCCACCATGTTGTGGCATATAGCGATTAAGGATTGTAAGTTTTGGCAGCATGCTTCCAATTAGGAAGTTTAATTGTGGATCACTGCCAACGATGTCTTGAAGAATAGATAGCGACGCCAAAACTCTTATTGTAAAAAAATGATGTACATGAGTAATTCCCACGTCATCGTTCCGGCGAGCTTCATCGCCTTCCGGCATTCTTTCCGCAGGGACATTTTTGGCAATAGAAAGTTGCTCGATTCGTGAAATGGTTTCTATGTCTGACCCATCTAAGGATTTCATGAATCGCTTGGTGCCAACGCTGTAATTTATGGCAACAGGTACTCTTTTCTGAACTTTTATCGTTTCTTGAAGCTTTTGATCAAAAAATGTCTGCCATACTCTGTCCAACTTATGTGCTAGCGATTGTTTCGATGGACTCTTTGCGCAGAGTGATCCGCAATTAGGGCAATTGAATTCTGGTTTATATTCAACAGTTCCAGCATTCACGGTGATAAATGCTTGTGAATAATAATTAAATTCCTCTAAGCACTCAGGGCATGAATAAACCTCAGACCAAACTACATAATTGATATTTCCAGTGGGTTTTCCATCTGAATGCAGTGTATTCCACATCCAGCTTGTTTGTTTTTTTAAGTTTCTTATCGCCTCTTTATACTTTTTCTCAAAAGAACTCAGTTTTACCGGCGTGTTGTAGTTGTAGGCAATGAATGTTGCCGCTGGTGAAAGATCGTTCAGTACAGCCCTACGAGAGCCAAGTGCTGAAAACGGCCGCCAGATTTTCTTGTCTTTCTCATCTATTTCTTCCTGCAAAATAGTCCCGTCCGGCTTCACCTGGTACCCAAGAGACATGACCACTTCGCGGTCGCCACACATTTGCGCGGCCACTCCCGTCATGCCAGTCCCACAGAAACCATCGAACACTATATCCCCCGGCTGCGTGTAATGGAGGATGTACCGCATGATGGCCTTGTGCGGCACCTTAGTGTGGTAGGAGTGCGCGTTGTAAATCGGGTCGTTCTTGCCCTCGCTCACATCAGCCGCAAAAGGCTCACGATGGTAGTGATAGCCTTCGGGCTGTTCCGGCTTCTGCGCCTCCCATTCGGCGATGAAGTCGGCGACCCACGGGTTCGGGCAGGCGGTGTAATATGGCGGATCGCTTAAGGCAAGGATGTCCTCGTCGGTGCCGATGGGAAAGCCTTCGATCTTGCGGAACTCCGGGTCCTGCAGCTTTTTGCGCAGCTCCTCGGTAAAGTGTGCGCGGCGGGCTTCGTCGTTCTCGAACGTCATGCCGAGACAAGTCACCGGGCCGGAGGGTTTCTGCGGCTCTGAGAAATCAAACTCTTCTAAATTAGTATCAGAAGATTCAAACAAATCATTATCTTCAAGAGAATCGTCGATTATATCCATATCTTCATCATCTGACATAATGTGTATTCCTCCACACATATCCGGCAAGTGACTGTTCCTGAAGACGAGATTTAAACGCAACCGGAAGAAAGTCTCCATCTATCAACTCTTCAGTTGACTTTGCTACAAGAGTAAACGCCCATTCAGCAACCTGCCTATTGCAGATTCGACTCGTCCATCGAAGCCGTTCAGGTTCTTTGGGAACCAACTTGTCTGATTGCAGGGCTTTCACATACTTTGGAATACCATACAGTTCAACAATTTGCCCTAACCATTCACCTTGTCCATCAAAGGGTTCCTTCTTTGATGGATCGATAATCAGAGATGTCTCTTCCGCTTTGGTATGAACAAGACCATTTCGTAGATCAAAAAGTGTTTTTAGCTTTTGCCGCGAACCACTTCCCTTGTCTATCGCCCTACCTTGGATAATTTCCCAAGCCAAATCGTACTTTCCCAAAGGAGACTTCCATTCATCGATGGCCATGAGCAATGAGACGCCAAGAGTTGTAACTATGGCATTTGATCCATCTCTTTTTGACTCAGTACAAGCATATTGCGCCAACTCATTCATGAAAGCCTCAAATGCAGAACAAGACATGATTATCGCTGTAATGGCCTCGAAGTCACCTCTTCCGTCACAACGATCTACCGCATCCCGGGCAAGCGAATGAAACAGTGGTGAATCAAAGGTTGTGTTTGTATCAATGACTTCCATATCAGACTTCCACAACGATCCGCACCTTGGCCGGGTCCTTGCCCTTGGTGAGCATATCAATATACTCCTCAAAGCGTTTCTTCATCTCCGCCGGGGTGGCCGGTCCGTCGGTGACCTGCAGGGCCTGTTGCAACTCCTGCGCCTTGACGGTGACCTTGACTAGGCCGGAGAGCACTTCCTTCAGGGCATGGACAAAGTTGCTGTCCACCGGCACCGGCAGTTCCTTCGACTTGATGAAGGCCTCCAGCGGCTCGCGGTCATCGATCTTCAACAGATCCATGTTGGCCTGGGTGATCGGGTCCTCCAAGTTGCTGAGGATGGTGTATGTCCAGGCCGCCACCATGGCGTCGAGCTGGGCGTCCATCTGGTCGATCATCTGCGAGCCTGCTGCCGTGCCGGTTTCCACCGAGGGCCGGAATCCGCAATGCGGGCAGATCGGCGAGGCGTCGAGATTTTGCTCGGTCAGGGCGAAGCAGCTCTTCAGCCCGGCCAGGCGGTTCTGGTAATCGGTGAGCTGCTGCCGTGGCATCAGATCGATACCCGCCAGTTTGAGCAGGGTTTGCAGCCGCTGGTCGTTGAGCAGGCCCGCCTTGCGCTTGTCGTCGTTCACGCCCAGCCGGGCCTTGGTGTGCAGGCCGATGTAGGAGACGATGTAATCCTTCTTCAGCTTCTGCAGCTTGGCCCCGATGCTCTGGGACTGGCTGGCCAGCTCGGTCAGGTCGGCCTGCTTGAGGGCATCCAGCACATCCTGCCGGGTGGTCTTCATGCGATCCACCCAGTCATGCTCGGCGGGCAGCACTGCCTCGGCGGTGGAGAGCCAGGATGCCGTCGGGCTGTGATCCATGATGAACTCGCGCAGGGCATCCAGTTCATCCAGCGCCTTTACGGCTTTTTCATGGGCCAGCACTTCGGGTGCGCTGTAGCGGAAGTTCTTCAGCTTGCCCGGCGAGGAGTAAGCCTGGAGCGATTCAAAGAAGCTTTTGGCCTCGTCCAGTCCGCTGGCCTGGCTGGCCAGATCGGTGCCCGCGAGCAGATCCAGTCCCCAGAAGGAGAGCCCTTCGCGCAGGGTCTGCTGGGTCATGACGATCCGCTTGACGATCTTGCCCACCGCCTGCTGGAGGTTCTGCACAGGCTCGTCCTTGCCCTGGGTGACGAGCTGGGCCATGCCCGGCGTCATGCCGAGCAGTTCGAACAGCGCCTTGAGCGCTGGCAGGTTCCATTCCTTGGGCTGCTCCAGGTGCTTGAAGCGGACCAGCTCGTCCATGCCGGTCGCGGCCAGTTGCTGCAGCCCGGTGGCGTCGAATTTCTTGCCCGGGATGGCGAGCACAAGGTCGCCGGAGTAGACCAACGCTGCCAGCAGGACACTCACCCATTCTGGCTCCAGACGCGAACCGCCCGGGTTCATGTATTCCAGCCCGTGGTCGTCATGAATAATTTCGTTGCGGTTGACCACCTGGCCGTGCCCCTTGGCCTTGACGGCGTCAAGGATGAACGTGGTGTATTTCGATTTGTAGGGGTCGATCTTCTCGCCATCGAGCAGCTCCAGGGCATCCAGCACGGCGGTGGCCTGCTTGGTACGGTTCTGCCCGGCGATGGCCCGCAGGGCATCCTGCGCAGCCTGGGCGCGGTTGTTGCCGGTAATCAGGACCGAGAAGAACGGATACTCCGGAGCTTGGTTCTCGAAATTCGGAGCCAGGCAGATACCGGCAATGGTGTTAACCAGGTCGCGAAAGTTGATCGTTTCTTGAGGGGAGATACCGGACAGGTCACGGATCGATTTACCCTTGGCCCATTCAGGAAGAGCTTTGGAGCGACCCTGATAGGTTACCTCGAAGGCATCGCTCATGTGTTTCTGCAGCCACTGGACCAGCTTCTTCAAAAAGCCGTTGGCCTTCGATTCATAGGTGGCCTTGGCGTGGCCTGAGGAGGTGGCGGCAAGATCCAGGGCTGCCGCATAGCTTTTCAGCGCGGTCTGGAATTCCTCGTCAGTGCCCTTCAGACGGAAGAAAACCTCGTCGTTGACCTTGTCGTCCTTGAAGCGCGGCGGATCGTTGGGCTGGATGAAATAAAGGTAGAAATCCCGCTGCGGCACAGCGGTGGAACGCTCGTTCGGTGCCCCGAAAAAGAGGTAGCCGGAGCGGGCTGCCTTGTGCTCCTGCCAGACCAGTTCGTGCTGCCAGATCTTGTAGCCGGTCACATAGGTGGCGTCCTGGCATTCCATGACCCGCTTGAGCGCCTCGTAATAGAAGCGGTCGAGCTGAGCCTGGCCCAGGCTTTCGGCCCGCTTGTCGATCAGGGCGTCGAAGTCGTCGGTCTTCTTCAGGTCGAGATAGAACTGGCGGTTGTCAGCATTGAAGGAGATGAACTGGCCGCTGACCGTTTTGTGGATCTCGCGCAGGACCGTTTCCACATGAGTCTGGAGATCCTTGTCGGGTTCGTCGCTACCCAGCTCGGCGATCAGCGGATCAAACAGGCAGAGACGGTCGCGCAGTTCCTCGGCGGATGCGCCCATGGGGGCATAGATGTCGCCAGTGGTAAGGCGGTGGACGGACAGAGCATGGATCAGGCGTAGCGCCATCGGCTTGTATTGTTTGCGGGTGATGGCGTTCTCGATGCGGGATTCCAGAACCTGGCTGCAATCAATGACTGCCCGGATTTCGGGAATGGCGCGGAACGAAGCGTTCTGCTTGAGGGTACCCCAATAGCTGTCGAAGGCGATCAGGCCGGGTTCGTCCTGCGGCACGTCCTTGCCCAGGATGCCTTTCATGCCCATGGACAGGGTCTTGAGCACCTCGCGCTTTTCCACCACGGTGACCCGCTCGAAGGTGTCGATGTAATCGGGATGCACCGGGAAGAGCCGGACAAACTCGTCCATGCGCTCATTGAGCCCGCCGTAGTATTTGGCAAAAGGCATCAGGTAGTCGCGGATCTTGGCCTGTTGCTCGGTGGTCTTCTTGAGCAGGCGCTCGGCCACGACGAATTTCACGTCGCTGCGGGCGATAAGGATCTGCTCGAAGCGGTCCTTCACCCGGCGGATGCTGTCGGCGACAAAAGCGAAGCGCGGGCTGTCGAAAATGGCTTCCTGGACACCGGCCATGAAGCGGAAGCGCAGGTCCTTGCAGACCTCGCCGACCTCGCGGAGGAAGTTGAGGTCGAGGATCAGCTCCTGGTCCTTGCGGGTGCGCAGGTAGTCGAGCAGCTCGTCGACCACCAGCAGCAGGCCGTGTTCGGGGAAGACCTCGCCGAACTTGGCCATCATGTCTTCGAAGGCCCGCTTGTGGCTGGTAATGGTCCCGGCTTCGGGGAACACATACTCCACGCCGAGTTTTTCGAGATGCTCTTCCAGTTCGGCCACCAGGATGTCGCGCAGGGACATGGTGGTGGCACCGATCTCGGTACGAATGACCTTGAACCGACCGGCGATCTGAGCGGCTGCGTCGCGGACACCATCGTTCTTCAGCCCTTCCAGCAGGGAGGCGTCTGCGGCAAGGCTGGAGACCACCGACATCAAGTGCGACTTACCGGTGCCGTAGTTACCGACGACCAGCAGGCCCTTGTTATCGACCGGCTGGTCGAACTGCATCTGAGGAATGACAAGCTGGGTGAGCCGTTCGGCCATTTCCTCGGAAATGACATAGGTGTTCACGAGTGTGTGCGCGGCGCTCGATTTGTCCGCGTCACGCAACTGAACGACCGACTCAATCGGGTCGAATTGGATAAGGTCTCCGTATTTCATGCTTGTCCTGCCTCTCTATTGTTTTTTGCCGAATCGACAGTGGCCGTGCCATCCATGCCCACAATCAGCGCATCGACCGAGTCATAGCTGCGGTACTCGGGATGGCCGGTTTCAGCGTACAGAAGCCTCCCGGAATTCATGATTCCGTTCCACGAAGCCACCACGGCCCGGTTTCTTGAAATGCCCTGGAGCAGGCGCAATGGGTCCTGCTGGAGATCCTTGTCGAAAAGGATCTCGAGATTATCCAGCACCACGGGTGCTTGAGCCTGGTCCGCGATCTGATCGAGGATGCCCGGCAACCGAAGCGACCGCTGCTTTGCCGTCAGCTCAAGCAGTTCGCCTGAAAGCGCCAGATTGACGTTGACGACGGACGAGCCGAATTCCTCGGCAATATCCCGAAGAACGCCGGTCTTGCCGGAACCGGTCTCACCCACCAGCAACACCAGACGGTGATACAAGCCTTCGGCTGCCTGGAGGGATCGTTTTATCTTGTCGTGAATCGGCTCGGCCATGGTCGCTCCTTATTGCTCGGTGTCCGGCTTATCGGATTTGTCAGCCGCACCGCCGGAGCGGACCCATTCGTCCACTTCGTCTTGTTTGAACATCCAGCGACGGCCGACGCGATGACCGGGCATAGCCCGTTGTTCGATCCACTTGTAGACCGTCTCGTTGCTTACATTCAGATATTTGCAAATGTCATCGACCGTCAGCCATCTCTCATCCATAGCCTTCGTCCTTCGTTCATCATGTTTTCGGTAAAAGCCCGAAGGTCTCCGGGAAACCCAAAATCCGGACACAGTGCCGCAAATAAACCTCCATAAACTACATTGATGGATTGCCAAAATCAAGCGCTTTGTGCCGAATTGAGACGACTTTTCCAAAAAACGGTCTGATAGTCGTTGGTGGTACGTTCGCAGTTCTGAGGTGTATACATGGTGTAAGTCAATACAGCACAGGTGATTGAGCCTTTGGTTGCGGCCACCATCACCCGTTGCTACATGCTGTGCCCGCCGGGCCGAAATCCTTCCAGCCGGTCCATGGGCGGCAGATCCCGCTGCGGGTCGGTGAAGGTCACCAGTTCCCCATGGATCGGATCCCGATCGCCGGTCGGGCGGCCGAAGCGTAGTGTGTCGATCTCCTGCTGCCTGCGGGCGTCGGCCGGCGGATCGGCGGTGCCCCGGGTCAGGATCAGACCCTCCGGCACTTCCAGGGCTGGGAAACCGGCGTTGAGGTGGTAGCGCCTGCCCCAGACCACGGCCGGTTTGATGCTGCGGGCCTGGGCGCCGAAGCGTTGATGGTTCCGGTAGCCCCGTTTCAGGGTACCGTAGACGAAGAGCCGGAGGATGGTCTATGGAGTGTTTTCCGGGTTTGTGTTCAGCTTTGCAGTGTCTCCAATGTTCATGCAATCACTCCTTCGGGCAGTGTCCCTTTGCGCTCCTGGGGTATGAAGCGGAATTCGCTGTTTTCGACGGCCCGCACATCCTCGTGGCGGATGGTGAGCATGGTCATGGGCGGCACCTCCAGCTCGCACCAGCCCTTCTCGTTGACCACGGCAAAGTCAATAAAGGCGTCGTCCGAGGCGTAGAGCACCACCCGGTGCTGGCGGTGGATGCGCAGGCAGAGCGGCTTGTTGCCCTTGAGCACGGTGATGCTGCCCGGGTCGAGCCGTGAGGCCAGCACGGCGCTCATCTGGCCGCGACAGAGAGCCGTAGGAAATACCGGAGTGGCATACACACAAAACGGCAACCAGCCGCAAATCCATATCAATCAAGGATATAGCTTTCCGAATGAGCTTCTGACTTGGTCCGGAGAAAACAGAGAATCAGGGGCCAAACAGGGAAAGAAAAGCGGGAAGATGGGGAGAATCAACGGTGCGGAGAGGTGCTTTAGAAAGATTTGGAACGGATGTAAACCCTTTAGAAACAAGGGGAAAAAAACCGTCACCCGGGAGAATGGCTCCAGAAAAACGGGGTTGTCTTTTCTCAATACTTGGAGGTGGGGGGAGTCGAACCCCCGTCCCCGAACGCGCATCGCACGCCTCTACAGGTTTGTCCGTCCTATTGGGGTGTCGGGGCCGGGGGCGCGGGGCGGCGCGCTCTCCTGGCCCGTATTCCG
>Ga0208462_1000851_pt1 | contig 25047 bp, 32 predicted proteins | sample AD_SCU001_MetaG_FD_184452 | JGI IMG/M metagenome (GOLD analysis project Ga0208462, IMG submission 184452) | Active sludge microbial communities of municipal wastewater-treating anaerobic digesters from China - AD_SCU001_MetaG (SPAdes) (version 2) | ecosystem: Engineered > Bioreactor > Anaerobic...
GTCGATGGAGAGACCAATGAGCTGGACGTTCAGCCTCGCAAGTTCGTCGGCTATAGCGGTGAACGCTATGAACTCGGTTGTGCAGACCGGCGTAAAGTCAGCCGGGTGGGAGAAGAGTATGACCCATTTTCCCCGGAAATCTGAGAGTTTCAGGGGGCCATGGGTTGTCAGCGCCTCAAACTCCGGCGCCGGTTCGCCGATCACAGGCATCCTGTTCTGTTCTTCAGGCTCCATAACTCACCTCTGCGCGCGTTTGCCGAAATACTCCTCGAGAGCGGTCTTGCCGTGGACGTAGGCCGGCATCCCTGCCAGCAGGAACGCAACCCGCAGTCCCTCCTCGATCTCCTCCTTCGATACACCAAGGTTTGCCGCCCCGGCCATCTGAGCGCGGACAGCGTGCCCATCCCGGAGCGCCGCTGCAATCGCGATCGCTATGACCTTCTTTGTCTGCCTTGAGAGGGCGCCATCATCCCAGATCACCTGGTCAAGCCCCATAACCTTTGCATAGAGGTCTGGATCGGTCTCCTTGAGTTCCTTAAAGATCACGGGAACCTTTCCTATCTTCTCCTCGAGTTTCTTCTCATCCATCTCAATCACTCCTCAAGCACCATAGGTTCGCCGCAACAGACCAGCTCACCGCCGCCGACTTCCAGCACCTGGACGACGTTTCCGCAGATCTCGCAGCGGTAAACCTGACCCTCCGCCGATACGTTCACCATTCATCTCACCTTCAGGATTTCCCTGGCTTCTTCCTCTCAGGAGGATTCATGACATCCTCCGGCGTCTTGATGTCCGGCCTTATGTGGGTCATCGGGAGGCAGTTGTACATCTCACAGGCGCAGGTGGGGCACTTGACGAGATCCTGGTCTGTGCTGTCGAGCTTGAGCTCGCGCCCGCAGTCTATGCAGACATACCTGCCCGGGCCTGGCTTCTCTCCTGCCTTTGCTGTCTTTTTCGTCTCTGGTTCAGCCATTGATATTCACCAGAGCGATAATTACCGCGCAAGGTATTTAGCAGTTCCCCTGCTCATGGGGGCATCCGCATCCTATTAATAGGCTCGCGCGCAACCCTCCACTCATGCCAGGGAAGGTAGTCGCACTGCTGGGAAGCCCGCTCCTTGATGGAAACACCGCCTATCTCCTCGATGAAGCCATCAGGGGCGCAGAGGAGGCGGGTTGCGAGGTCGAGAAGATCGAGGTCGCTCACCTCGATATCATGCCATGCATGGAGTACTTCCAGTGCATGGGGAGCGAGACCTGCCTGATCGAGGATGGTATGGAGAGATACTTCAAGATGTTCCGGGAGATGGACGGGCTGATAATAGCCACCCCCATTATGACGATGGGCATCCCGGGGAGACTCAAGTCGTTCATGGACAGGTTCCAGGTCTTCTACATGGCGAAGTACCACCGGGGCCGCTCTTTCATCACGCCCGAACGGCGAAAAAGGCGCAGGATGCTCTTCATCTCAATCGCCGGGATGAACCTGCCGTCCGTCTTTGACGGCGCAAAAGCAACCGCACGGGCGTTTGGAGAGATCATCGACTGTCCCTACCGGGACGAGGTGCTCCAGAACGACATGGACACGATCCGGGACATACGGACACGCCCAGAGGTTGTTGAGGCGGCCTACCGGAAGGGTTTTGAACTCGGCCGGCTGCTGGGGGAGGAGTCTGAAGGCTCGATGTGAACGACAACGTCGGCAAGCCCCGGCACAGCCTCTTTGAGTCGGCGCTCAACCTCGGCCGAGATCTCGTGCGCCTGAAAGACCGGTGTCTCGGGGTCCACGGTTACGTGGATGTCGGCAAGGATCTCGTCGGGTTTGCCACGGCACCGGAATTCGTGATAGCCGGTGACGCCGGGCGTCTCCATCACCACCGTCCGGATGAGTTCGGGATCGCAGGGGATGTTCATCGTGTCGGTGAGAACCTCTGCGGCCTCGTAGAGGACCCTGAACCCCATCCTGGCGATCAGGAGACCGATACCGAGAGCGATGATGGGATCGGCCTGCGGGTAGCCAAGCCTGACAGCCAGGAACCCGCCGAGAACCGCCAGAGAAACAAAGACATCACTCTGGGTGTGTCGCGAGTCGGCGACCAGGATCTGGCTCCCGTACTCAAGGCCCTTCTTCCGTTCGTAGGTGGAGACGCCGATATTGATGATGAGCGTCCCGAACATGACAGAGACGGTGACCACTGTTATATCCGGGATGACGGGCTCGACGAGTCTCTGGACGCCCCCGTAGATGATGCCGGCGGCAGTCAGGAGGAGCATCAGGCCGATCACCTGGGTGCCGAGCGTCTCGATCTTGCCGTGGCCGTAGGGATGCCCGGTGTCAGGGGGTTTCCCGGCGAAGTAGAGTGCGGTTATCCCGACCACGTTTGAGAAAGAGTCAAACCCGGAGTGAACGGCATCCGCCACCATGCTCGCAGAACCGGCGAGGAAGCCAAAGACAGCTTTTGCAAACGCAACTGTGAGATTCAGAACAAGGGTGAGGATTAATATCCGCCGCACCTGGATCTGGACCTCCGGTCTTTTGCCTCCTGGCCGCTGGCGGGTCGCATCCTCCCCCATACACCACGATAGGTATGCGAGCGGTATAGGGTTTCCGAAAAGACCGCATGAATCCACCGGGCTACAGGCTTACCGATCTGGAGATCAAATGTTATTCCCATATAACGAGGGTGAAAGATTTAATAAGCGCGTCCAGAAAAGAGTTCATCATGTCAACAGAAGAAAACGCTCAGAAAGCGTTCGCAGGCGAGTCCCAGGCAAACCGGAAGTACTCAGCCTTCGCTGAGAAGGCAGGCGCCGAGGGCTACTCAACGGTGGCAAAGATCTTCAAGGCGGCAAGCGAGGCTGAAGCCATCCATGCAAAACGGATCCTCTTCCTCCTGGACGCCGTGGGAACCACAGAGGAGAACCTGAAGACCGCGATGGAGGGTGAGAACTACGAGTTCACGGAGATGTACCCCGCGTTTGTAGCCGAGGCAAAGAAGGAACGCAAAAACGAGGCCTCGATCGTCTTCACCCACGCGATGCGTGCCGAAGAGGTGCACGCAAACATCTACCTCCAGGCGCTCGAGGCCGTCCGGGACGGAAAAGACCTGGATGCGGAGAAGGTCTTCCTCTGCCCCGTCTGCGGCAACATCGAACTCGGTACGGCACCAGAGAAGTGCCCCATCTGCGGTGTTCCGCAACGGATGTTCCGCGAGATCCAGTAACCCCTCTTCTTCTTTTCAACCAGATCTCACACCGCTCTCTCCCACGCAAGTTAAATACTCTTTCAGTGTTATTTCTTCACCATGGCAGGCGTGAAGGTCTACACGACTGAGAGCTGTCCCTACTGCCGGATGGTTCAGGCGTTCCTCCGGAAGTACGGCATCGATTATGAGGTCGTAGATGTAGGGAAGGACCGCGAGGCGGCGCGGGAGATGATCCGGATCTCGGGGCAGCGAGGGGTGCCGGTCACGGTGGTCGGCGATGAGGTGATCGTAGGGTTCGATGCAAAGAGGCTCCGCGAGGTCTTCGGGACGGCGGCGATCGACCGGGTCTACGATACGGTCATCGTGGGTGCCGGCCCCGCCGGGCTGACGGCCGCGGTCTACTCTGCCCGCAAACTCCTCAAGACGGTCGTGGTCTCGGAGGATATCGGCGGGCAGGCTGCCTGGAGCTGGATGGTCGAGAACTACATGGGCTTTACGGCAATCACGGGCGAGGAACTCGTCCGTAAGTTCGAAGAGCAGGTCAGGGTGTTCGATGTCAGCCTTGAACTCGACAGCGTCCAGAGTATCGCAAGAGAGAGCGATCTCTTTCTCGTCAGGACAGCCTCCGGGAACGTATTCAAGTGCCGGACGGTCATCCTGGCCCCTGGAAAAGAGCCTATGACGCTCGGCCTCCCTGGTGAAACAAGACTGATGGGACGCGGAATCTCGATCTGCGCGACCTGTGACGCTCCGCTCTTCCGGGGTATGCCTGTTGCCGTCGTCGGCGGCGGGAACACTGCCGCCCAGACCGCTATCGAGATGGCGAAGATAGCAAGTTCCGTGGCGATGATCGTCAGGAGTGACCTCCGGTGCGACGAGGTCTACGTCAACCGCGCAAAGGAACTCGGTGTGCAGATCTACCTCCACCACGAGGTGACGGCACTCCACGGGCAGGATGCCCTGACCGGGATCACGATCCGCGACAGGGAGACCGGGAAGGAGACCGTTCTCAACGTCGCAGGGCTGTTCCTGGCCATAGGGCTCATGCCAAAGACAGGGTTCCTTGGCGGCCTGGTGGCGTTGAATGAGATGGGCGAGATCCTGATAGACGTTAACACCCACACAAACGTTCCCGGGATCTTTGCCGCCGGAGATGCAACCTGCGTCCGGGCCAAGCAGATCATCGTCGCCGCCGGTGAGGGGGCGAAGGCGGCGATCGAGGCGCATGACCACATCCTGCAGCAGGGACTCTCCAGCAACAACAACGTGCGGGGCAGATGAGCCGCAGCACCGCCAATGCAGGTGGAGAGAAAAAGATGACGCTTGAAGAGGCACTCCGTGTCCGCGGGGATCGTGACCTTCCCAGTATCCGTGCGGCCTTTAAGGAGGCCGGTATGCCGGCACAGGTCAGGGATGTGGCCACCATCCTGGATGAGATGATCTTTGTAATGGGGACTATAGGATGCATCAAATCGCTTTTGAAAGAACGGCTCGCGCAACTCGAGGAAGAAGATGAGGACACCGGAAGCCTGCAAACGACCAACCTTGAGATCGTGGAGAAGGTCGCCGGGATCATCGCCGGGATAATGGAACGATATAAGCCGGGCGATCCTCTACCCGGGACGGGTTTTGCCGGGATGGGCTGGGAGACAGGACGACAGACTCCCTGGAAGGATGAGATGCAGTGGTTCATAGCAATCTCAACTTTGAAGGGGAACGGTCTGGCCAGAGAAGAGGACGGCAGGGTGATCCTGCGGAAGCGTGCAGACCCGGAGAGCCTGGTGATGGCTCTGCCGGAGGATATCATAGAGGGTATCGACCCCGAGATCCTCAAAGACCGCGGAATCACTGCGAACATGACCGTCTCGTCGGTGCCCGAATACCGGCTGGTCTTTGAGCCTGAAGCGATACTTGAAGCGGATCTCGAGAATATAGACGATCTTGCAGTGCAACTCGATCTCGATCCTGACACCTACGCGGCGTTCCGTGAGGCGGTCTTCCTGAAACAACTTGTTGCCGCGAGGGTGCAGGAGATCATCGAGGAACGCGGAACCCTGACTCCGGAGGAGGTTGCAGAGATCCTGAAAAAGAGCGTTGTAGAAGATCCCGACGGAATATGGACGATATCGCTGAATCTCTCCACGGAGTTTGTGAAAGGCGTCCTTGAGGACCTCAGGAAGATTGGCCTGCTAAGTAAGAAGGGCACCGGATTCCGCGCAGTCTAGACCTGCCGGCGCCATGACCGAAATTTCGTTACAGCCCCACCTGACTATAGAGTCCACCCACGAATGGCTCTACGATACGCATCAGGGAGCGGTAAGACCCAACAGGCACCTTTTTTTATCACCAGGGAGCGAAGATCTCTCCTCATGTTGCGGCCGTTGAGACGCCCTGATCGCTTCATGGGGGTGAGGTGAGCGTGATCGAGGATACCCTTCGCGGAATGACGAACGGCATGCTGGCACGGACGGCGGGCCTAATCAGCCGGACGGGGGTTACCCCGAACGCTATCACGGTGGCGGGGTTTATAGGGATGGCGGCCGCGGGTCTCCTCTGTGCGCGGGGATCGTTCGCCGCCGCGGGCCTCCTCGTTGCTGCATCCTCTGTCTTTGACGCCCTGGACGGGGCGCTTGCCCGGACTACCGGCGCAACCACCCCCTTCGGCGCCTTCCTTGACTCGTTCCTGGACCGCTACGCTGAGGCTGCGGTCTATGCCGGGCTGCTCGTCCACTACGCCGGCGCCTCAACCCCCTGGGGGGTTGAGGCTGCGTTTGCCGCCGCTATAGGCTCGCTGATGGTGAGTTACGCCCGCGCCAGAGCGGAAGGGATCGGTGTAGACTGCCGGGCCGGTCTCTTCGCCCGGGCGGAGCGGATCGTGGTCCTGATCATCGGGCTCCTGACCGGTCTTGTCCTCCCGGCTCTCGTAATTCTGGCGATCGCGACGAATGCCACCGCGATCGAGCGGCTCATCCTTGTGAGGCGGGCTACGCTCGCCCCGCCACAACCCCCGGGCGCGCAGTGACCTTTTGGGGCATTTCGTACACACGGAGAAGACTGGCATAATCACGAGAATTACAAGTGAACTACCCGTTGACCGGCCACATTCGATGTTTTTATCAGCATGTATCGCTCTACCCTACATGATAGAACAATGAGTTGCAGTATTATCGTCGGCGGGTTCTTTGGTGACGAGGGCAAAGGAAAGATCGTGGCCCATATCGCTCATCACGATAGACCATCCATCATCTCCAGAGGGGGTGTAGGTCCAAACGCTGGACATACCGTTAAAATTGGGGAGAAGGAGTACGGTGTCAGGATGGTCCCCTCAGGGTTCGTATACCCGGATGCAACCCTCATGATCGGGAGCGGCGTGCTCGTCGACCCCCGGGTCTTCCTTCATGAGATCGACCTGGTTGGTGTCCGTGACAGGATCTTCATCGACGGCCGCTGCGGCATCATCGAGGAGGAGCATATTGCACGCGACAGGGGGAGCGAGCACCTCAGGGACAGGATCGGAAGCACCGGGACAGGTTGCGGCCCGGCAAACGCCGACCGCGTCCTCCGTCTGGGCAGGCAGGCAAAAGACCTCCCGGAACTCTCTGATTTTATCACCGATGTTGCAGAGAGGATCAACCTGGCTCTGGACAACGATGAGGTGGTTCTCCTGGAAGGGACACAGGGCTTCGGGATCTCTCTCTACTTCGGGACTTACCCGTTTGTAACGAGCAAGGACACCTCCGCCTCGCAGATCGCCGCCGACAACGGTGTCGGTCCGACCCGGATCGACGATGTCATCGTCGTCTTCAAGGCCTACCCGACCCGGGTCGGTGAGGGGCCGTTTCCCACCGAGATGTCGATGGAACGGTCGCACAAACTCGGGATCGAGGAGTTCGGCACAGTGACACACCGCCAGCGGCGTATCGGCACCTGGGATGGGAAGATGGCCCGCTACTCTGCGATGATCAACGGCTGCACCCAGGCGGCGATCACCGGCATAGACCGGGTCGACCCTGCCTGTTTTGGCGTAACGGACTACAGCAAGCTGACAAAAACGGCTATGGAGTTCATCGAGCAGGCAGAAGAGGATATAGGCAGGCCTGTAACCCTGATCTCGACCGGGCCCGAACTCTCCCAGATCATCGATCTGAGGGGTGAAGTATGAGAAAAAAACTGATGGAGATCCTCTGCTGCCCTGTCTGCAAGGGTGAACTCACGCTCTCCGTGACCGAAGAGAGCGGGGAGGAGGTGCTTGAGGGCAGCCTCAGGTGTCCAGCGTGCGGCGTCGATTACCCCATAAGCGAGGGTATCCCAAACCTCCTCCCGCAGACCGGTTGTGAGGACTGAAGAGAGCAGATGCCTGAGATTCATCTAAACCGCCGGGGGATAAACTCCATTGAGGTGCCAAAGGAGGTTGAGGTAACGGTGGGGAGCGATCTCGTCCTGGATCTCATCAACCACGGTTCGCCGCTGCACATCACCCTCGCCTCAACGAACTCCTCGGCCTTCACCGGATTCTTCCACGAGAACCTCTACGTGAACGGGACAGAGGAGTTTCACATACCTATCAAGGAAGACGCTCCTCCAGGTTTCTTTACCATCCAGGTCGTCACCGGCTACGGGACCCGGCGGCAGGAGTTCCGGGTCGTCGTCAGGGGGCGGCCGGAACCGGCGCCAGAACCGAGAGTGACGCCCGCTCAGGCGGCCGAACTTGCCCCGTCGAGGGGTTTGCATTACTCCCTCAGCATCCTCATCCTCGTTATTGCCGCCGTTGTACTCTACGGGCTCTGGGTTGTCTACCGGGCTGATCTCCTGAACGCCGCTGCGTTCGTGGCGCTGCTCCTCGGGGTCATCCTTGCATGGCTGCGGCGGCGTTCGTAGTTGCCGCGGCGCTGCTGGTTGACCGTCTGGTCGGTGATCCGCAGTCCCGATACCATCCTGTGGCGCTCCTCGGCCGGTTCATCGGCTGGTGGGGGGTTCCGGCGCGTTACCCCCGGAGCCTCCAGCGGGCGGCAGGGGTTGCCGGGGCCGTTCTGACCGCCGCGCTCTTTGCCGCACCGTTTGCCCTCGTCCAGGTTGCGGCGCCGCTGTGGGTATACCTCATCATCGCACCCTTCCTGCTCAAGGCCACTCTTGCCTGGCGGGCGCTTGAAGAGCACACGGCGGCCGTGGTTCGGGCGCTCAAAGAGGGGGGGATCGACGCCGGCCGGGCATCCGCCGGGATGATGGTGAGCCGGGATACGGCGCACCTCGATCAGGAGCACGTCCTCTCGGCCGCATATGAATCCATGACCGAGAACCTTGTCGACAGCATCGTCTCGCCGCTCCTCTACTTCGGTCTATTCGGGCTTGTGGGCGCCGCGGTATTCCGGGCGGTCAACACCATGGATGCGATGCTCGGCTACCGGGACGAAAGGCTCCGGTTAGGGTGGTTTCCGGCCCGTGCCGATGATATAGCAAACTTCATCCCGGCAAGGCTCACCGGGCTGGTCCTTCTAGCCTACTTTGCGGCAAAGGGCCGGTTCATGCCAGCGCTGGAGGTGCTCCGCCGGGATGCAAAGAATCGACCGGGATTCAATGGCGGGATCCCGATGGCCGTCATCGCCGGCGGCGTCGGCGTCCGGTTCGAGAAACCCGGTGTCTACACCATAGGCAACCCGGAGAGAACGCTTGAAGAGGGGGGTGCCGGGATTGTCTCTGCGGTCAGAGCGGCAGTGATCCTGGTTGCCATCCTTGAGATAGCCACAGTATTTTTATTGTGGTTCATGAGCTATACATGAGTAATGAAACTTGAGGAACTCAGATTTGGCACCGAGCTCATCAAGCGCGGCTTTGCGTCGATGCAGAAGGGGGGCGTCATCATGGACGTGGTCAACGCAGAGCAGGCGCAGGTCGCCGAGGATGCCGGTGCCGTCGCCGTCATGGCACTTGAGCGCGTCCCGGCCGATATCAGAGCAACCGGTGGCGTGGCCCGCATGGCCGACCCGCAGAAGATAATCGAGATCATGGATGCGGTCTCCATCCCGGTGATGGGGAAAGTCCGGATCGGCCATTTCGTCGAGGCACAGGTTCTGGAAGCCCTCGGCGTGGATATGATCGACGAGAGTGAGGTGCTGACCCCGGCGGACGAGCAGTTCCATATCGATAAGACCAGGTTCTCGATACCGTTCGTCTGCGGCGCCCGCGACCTGGGGGAGGCGCTGCGCCGGATCAACGAGGGAGCGGCGATGATCCGAACAAAGGGCGAGGCGGGAACCGGCAACGTTGTGGAGGCGGTCCGCCACATGCGGGCGATCATGGGCGGGATCCGGGCGTTGAAAGGGATGGACACTCAGGAACTCATCGCCCGTGCCCGCGAGATCGAGGCGCCTGCGGAGCTTGTCATCGAGTGTGCAAAACTCGGCAGACTGCCAGTGGTGAACTTCTCCGCCGGCGGTATCGCGACCCCTGCTGACGCGGCGCTGATGATGCAGCTCGGCGCCGACGGTGTCTTCGTCGGATCGGGGATCTTCAAGTCCTCAAACCCGGAGGCGACCGCCAGGGCGATCGTGGAGGCGGTTAACCACTACGACGACCCGAAGGTAATAGCCGGGGTGAGCAGGGGTCTTGGTGAGGCGATGAAAGGCCTCGATGTCCACACGCTCAGGGAAGAAGAGGTGTTGCAGACCCGTGGGCGTTAAAGTTGGCGTTCTCGCGCTTCAGGGCGATGCAGCCGAGCATATTGCGGCATTCCGGGAGGCTCTCGCCGAGAGGCCGGGCTCTTCGGTCGTGGCGGTCAGAAGGGCCGCGGATCTCGCGGGGCTCGATGCGCTCGCGATACCGGGCGGGGAGTCCACCACCATCTCCCGGTTGATCGAGAAGAACGGGCTCTATGAGCCGCTCGTGGGGTTCGAGGGCGGGATATTCGCCACCTGCGCGGGGATGGTTCTCATCTCGGATCGGGTGGACGATCCCAGGATCCGGACGCTCTCCCTCATCCCGATGCACGTGGCGAGGAACGCCTTCGGGCGGCAGGTCGACTCCCGCGAGGCGATGCTCGAGGTTGCGGGGCTTGCCGAACCCTTCCGGGCGATCTTCATCCGGGCGCCGGTGGCGACGGACGTCGGGGGCGGCGTCGAGGTGCTCGCCCGCATCCCGGAGGGGATTGTTGCCGTCAGGAGCGGCCGGCACATGGCGTTCGCCTTCCACCCGGAACTTGGAGGGGATCTCCGCCTGCACCGGATGTTTCTTGAGGGGCTCGGGGTATAGGCCCCGATTCACTCTTTTTCCCGGTCTTTGGCGGCGCGTATCCGCCGCACCCATAGAGTGTCCCCGAGATCGGTGAGGCTGTAGATGATCCAGTTGCCCTGCGCCTCGCCGGTGATCAGTCCCGCCTTCTTCAGGACGGAGAGGTGGTAGGATAACTTCGAGTCCGCTATCCCGAGCACCGCCTTGATGACGCAGACGCAGAGCGGCTGGACGGCGAGCATCGCGAGGATCTTTAAGCGGAGGGGGTCGGCGAGTGCGCGAAAGAGGGCGCTCTCCCTTTCCAGGGCCTCGTCCCCCGGCAGCCGCTCCATCAGTCCCGCGATGCCGCCGCACCGGCAGAGCGCCTCCTCGATCCCTTCCGGGAGGGCCATCGATTCCTGCCTGCGCGTAGTGTTCTTTTCCAACCCGGACTCAGACCCCATGTTTCAAGCAATTATGAAATGGCAGCCGATATATAGACACCGATCCGCCGGGAAAGCCTGCGCTGCCCCACCGGCTAATTCCTCTTTTTCCACCCCCGGCCGGACCTATTTCAAATATTGCAGAAACCCTCACCATAATGTCGACATGCAGCCAACTTAAGGTTCAAACAAATTTAAAATACCCTCCGGATGTGATCGAATGGCTGAAAAAGTAACCGAGAGCGTTGATATTGCCAGTGTATTGAAAAAGTACGCGCCGACAATCGTTCTGTTAGCAATCATCGTCGGCCTGACCGTATGGTCCTTTTCAACAGGCATGGCGGCAAAAGAAGGAGCGCCCGCTATCACGTTAACGGCGGCAGTCCTGCTCATTGTTGTCGGACTGGGCGCCGGAATGCTTGGCGGAATCATCGGGACCGGCGGCTGCAGTGTCATGTTGCCGATCCTCCATTTTTACCTGGGGTATCCGGTGCCCATCGCCATAGGTACCACGCTGTTCGCTGTCATCTTTACAGCGATATCCGGGGGATACGGCCATCTGATACGGAAAAACCTGGATGTAAAAACTACCCTATGGCTTGGTGGGTTTGGCATAATCGGCGTGATTGCCGGTTCGTATGCCTTCAACCTGCTCTCGGATCAGACGGCCCTTCTGGGACTGATACTCGGTATAGCGTTCCTTCTGCCTGCGGTGCGCATGATCTTCGAGGGTGTTGCGCATCGAAAGAAAAGCCAGCCGGAAGGAAACGTCATCCCCGGTTCGGAAGGGAGAAAAGGGCTGTTCGGGTTTGTCGTCGGTGTTTTGACGGGGCTTGTCGGACTGGGCGGAGGATATGCCCTTGTTCCCGGTCTGATCTACCTGTTTAACGCGCCGGTGTATGTCACAATGGGAACGTCACTGGCAACGATGATCCCCCTGGCCGTCGTCGGCGGGGGCATCAAGCTCGCGGAGGGATACGTTGCAATCGGCGCTGCACTGATCCTGGCCGCCGGAACGATCGTGGGTGCACAGCTCGGTGCTGCCGTCATCAAGAAATTCCACCCTGCGACATTGAAACTGATCTTCGGCGTCTACTTTTTGTACGTCTCGGTGAAGTTTATACTGGCGTATTTCGGGGTTGCAATATTTTAAGGAGGGGTGTCTGGCATCGGCGCTATTCCCCTTGCGACCACGGTTGGGGCGGGTAGGGGCCATTCCCGATTTAAATGCCTGCTTTGACCCATTCCATCCTGAACTGCCCGGCAGGACAGCTCTTTTTTCAGGCGTCCGCAGGACTATTTCAAAAATTGGTGAAACCGTAACCTTTATGCCCGACCCCGCACACTCTAATTCAAATAAATTTGAATCGCTTGGCCCGACCCCGCACACCCATGATCGACATACTCATCGGCGCCCTCTCGTCAGGGCTTGCATCCGTGCTCGACTACCTCTCGGCGCACGTCCTCACCTGCCTGGTCCCGGCGTTCTTCATCGCCGGGGCCATCGCTGCGTTCGTCAAGAAGGACGCGATCCTGAAGTACTTCAGTCCGGACACTCCAAAATACATCTCCTACGGGCTGGCATCGGTCTCGGGGACGATTCTTGCCGTCTGCAGCTGCACCATCCTGCCGATATTCGCCGGGATCCTCAAGAAAGGGAGCGGGATCGGTCCGGCAACGACGTTCCTCTTTGCCGGCCCCGCCATCAACATCCTCGCGATCATCTACACCGCATGGGTGCTCGGCTTCGACCTGGGTATTGCCCGGGCAGTCTCGGCGGTTCTGCTCGCCATCGTCATCGGGCTTGCCATGGCGCTGATCTTCCGGTCGACGGACGTCGAGACCCTGAAGCGGAAGGCGATGGCGCCGAGCGTCGCCGGGGCGTGCGAGGAGGAGAAGCCGCGCTGGGTCACGCCGGCGTTCTTCGCCCTCCTCGTCGGGGTGCTGGTCTTCGGGGCCTCGCCGCTCGACTGGACGCTCCGGCTCTCGATCGTCTACATCCTCACCCTCGCGATCGCCATCCTGCTCATCTACTACTTCGACCGGGACGAGGTGACCGACTGGGGGATGGAGACCTGGGATCTCACGAAGAAGATCTTTCCGATCCTGATCGCCGGGACCTTCCTCGTCGGGATCATCGCCTTCTTCCTCCCGCCCGAGACCTTCCAGCCCTACTTCGGGAACAACTCGCTCGGCGCGAACTTCCTTGCGGCCGTTGTCGGGATGATCCTCTACATGCCGACGCTGCTTGAAGTCCCGATCATCGGCACGACGTTCGGCTACACCAGCGGGCACATGGCCGCAGGGCCGGCGCTCGCCCTCCTGCTCGCGGGCCCGACGATCAGCCTCCCCTCCGTCCTCGTCATCTCCCGGATCGTCGGGGCGAAGAAGACGGCAGCCTACGTGGGGCTGGTGGTCGTCTTCGCGACCATCGCCGGGTTCCTGTACGGGAACGGGATGCTGCTTATCTAGGAGAGGACCCATGGAGACAGAGAAGCGAGAAAAACCCTGCTGCGCTGCCGAAGCCCTGCGCCGCGTCCGCCGGATCGAGGTCGGCGGGGTCGTCGTCGGGCTCGCGATGCTCGACGATATCCTGGCCGATACGGTTGCCCGTAACCTCTCCGGCGAGACCGCCATCGGCGACGAACTCATCAAACAGGTGAAGATCTACAACTACATCCCGAAGGGGGCCGAACCGCTCTACCGGGCGGCGCTCCTCTGTGAGTACCAGAACGAGGTGAAGAAACAATGAAGATTGAAGTGCTCGGAACCGGCTGCGCCAAGTGCAAGCGGCTTGCAAAGAACGTTGAAGCGGCAATCAAGGACCTCGGCATCGAGGCCGAACTCGTCAAGGTCGACGACATCACCGAGATCATGGACCGCGGCGTGATGCTGACCCCCGCCCTCGCCGTCGACGGCGAACTGAAGGTCTCCGGCCGGGTGGCGGATGTCAAAGAGATCAAGGAGATCCTGCAGGGGTGAGACCCCTTTTTCCCCTGCAGTGGAGTCTGAGAGATGGTGCTGGTTGAAATCTTCGGAACCGGCTGCGCCAGGTGCAAGCGGATGAACCGGAACGTCGAGATCGCGGTCGGGGAGCTCGAGATCGATGCGGAGATCCGCAAGATCGAGAGCCTCGATGCGATGATCGAGCGGGGCGTGATGCTGACGCCGGCGCTCTACGTCGACGGCGAGGCCAAGGTCGTCGGCCACGTCCCCTGCGTCGAGGATATCAAACAGATATTGCTTGGAGAGAAGTGAGATGACGGAACAGAACACACCCCGGTGCGCCTGTGAATCCGGGATAGAGCCGGAAGGCGGAACGAAACGGATCATCTTCGCCTGCGCCGGCGCATCGAAGGCCGGACAGCTCACAAACGAGGCCGCTGTCCGGTTGACGAAGGAAGGATACGGGAAGATCGCCTGCACGGCCTCCCTCGCCGTCTCTACACCCTCGATCACGAAGAAGGTCGAGGCGGCGGACGAGGTGGTCGTCATCGACGGCTGCCCGGTCGGCTGCGCCCGCCAGATCGCTGAGAAGGCAGGCATCACGCCCGACCAGGAGATCGTGGTCACGGACCTCGGGATCGAGAAAGGCGGGGGCCTCGACCTCTCCGAAGAGGACGTCGAGACGGTCGTCTCCGCCGCCTGGGAGGGCAAAGGGAGAACGGAGGAGGAGAAGGGGCGCAGGCCGTCCGGTGGATGCGGCTGTGGTTGCGGGGGCTCGATGGATACTCTCGTCATCGAATGGCGGCATATCGGAAGAGACATCGAGAACACCTGCGAGCGGTGCGGCGCGACCGGGCGGGCGGTGATGGACGTCGTCGAGCAGATCCGCCCCATCCTCGAGGAAGAAGGCATCGCGGTCCGGGTTGTCGAGACGGTTCTCGAGAACGAGGCGATAACGGAGTCGAACAGCATCCTCTTCAACGGCGTGGCGCTCGAGATCCTCATCGAAGGCATGGAGGTTACCAGCACGCCCTGTGCCTCCTGCTCCTGCATCACCGGGCAGGACGACGTCGAGTGTCGTGCGGTCGAGTATAACGGCGAGCGTTACGAGTCGATCCCGCCGGATCTGATCGCCCGGGCGGCGCTGAAGGCGCTCGGGCTGGAGTGATCGTGGCGGAGACGCGCTCTCCGCCTGCACACACAACGTCGAAGTTGTCCCCGAGGCCGGAATAGCGAACGGCTTGCAGCCCGGCCGATAAGATGCACCTTTAATACTCCCTCCCTCAAACATATTGTTCGGGACGGAACGCCGTGATCAAAGAGAACAGTGACGATCCGTCGGCCGGTGGGCCGAACGTAATCGAGGTCGAGAACCTCACGAAGACTTTCGGCGCCGTCACTGCCGTGGACCGCGTCTCGTTCGAGGTTCGGCGGGGCGAGATCTTCGGGTTCCTCGGGCCGAACGGCGCCGGGAAGACCACCACCACGCGGATGCTCACCGGCGTCGTCCCGATGGACGGCGGGAGCGTGAGGATCTTCGGCCACGATATCCTGAAGGAACCGGTCCAGGCGAAACAGCGGTTCGGCGTCGTGCCCGAGACCTCGAACGCCTACGTCGAGCTCACCGCGTGGCAGAACCTCATGCTGATGGGCGACCTCTACGGGCTCGACCGCGCCCACTCGGAGCGGCGCTCACGCGAACTCCTCGAAACCCTCGGTCTCTACGGGAGGAGGGACCAGAAGGTGCGGGGCTACTCGAAGGGGATGAAACAGCGGCTCGTTCTCGCCATGGCGCTCCTCCACGAGCCCGAGCTCCTCTTCCTCGACGAACCGACGAGCGGGCTCGACGTGCAGAGCACGCAGATGATCCTCGTCCTCCTGCGCGAGCTGAACACGGACGGAACCACCATCTTTCTGACCACCCACAACATGGAGGAGGCGAACCGGCTCTGTGACCGCATAGGCATCATCCGGGCCGGAAAGATCGTCGCGATCGATGCCCCCGAGAGGCTGAAGACGGCGATCGACCGCATGCACCGGCTTGAGGTGAGCTTCGACCGGCCGGTGCCCGCCGACGCCCTCGCGGGACTCGACGGCGTGGCCGAAGCGTACCGGACGGGGGATAAGTGGCGGATCGTTACGGAGGATCCGGATCTCGTCATCCGGTCGCTCGTGGCCTTCAGCGGCGATTGCAGTGCGGCGATCCTCACCTTAAATACCCTCGCCCCGTCGCTCGACGAGGTCTTCCTGCGGCTGACCGGGGAGGAGCAACCGTGAACCCGGCGGCGTACGGTGAGCAGGCGCGGCGGGCTTGGGCGATTGCGAGGAAAGACATCCGCGTCTACTACCTCAAGGGCCCGGTGCTCATCTTCGGGATCTTCATGCCGGTCTTCCTCTTCCTCGCCTTCTTCCTGGGCGGCCGGGACCTCCCGCTCGCGTTCCTCCTCTCCGGGCTCGTGGGGATGACCCTCTTCTTCACCGCGACCGCCGTCTCGCCGGCGATCTTCCCCTGGGAAGGGCAGGCAAGGACGCTCGAACGCCTTGCCGCCTGCCCCGTCACCATCGAGGCGATCGTCCTCGGGGACATGATTGCCTCCGTCCTCTTCGGGATCGGGGTCACGGCGGTCACCATTCTCCTCGCGCTCGGGCTCGGCCTGCCCCTCCTGCACGGCATCGTGCTTGGCATTGCCGTCCTCATCGCTGCATGCTGCTTCTCGGCAATCGGCGTCCTCCTTGCCGTCCCCCCGACGAACGTGCCCTCGAACATCATGATGCTCTCCACCCTCCTGAAGTTCCCGCTCGTCTTCATATCCGGCATCTTCGTCCCCCTGGAGCAGATGCCGGCGTGGGGGCTCATGCTTGCGGCCTGCTCGCCGCTCACCTACTTCACGGACGTCGTCCGCTACGCGTTTTCCGGCGCACACCACTTCCCGGTGGTGGTCGATATTGCGGCGCTCACGCTCTTTGCCCTGGTCTTCACCGCCGCCGCGATGTACCTGCACAGGCGGAGCATGCCGCGGAGGATCTGATCCGGTGCAGCGACAGGAAGATGTCCTGTCAATGTCAACAGTGGAGGTGCACCATGAAGAAGGAACTCGTCATCGAATGGAAGCACATCGGAAAAGACATCGATCACACCTGTGAGCGGTGCGAGGAGACCGGGATGGCGCTCAATGCGGTTCTTGCGGAGATCAGCATGCTCCTTGAGATGGAGGGGGTCAGCGTGCGGATAATCGAGACCATCCTCGAAAACGACACGGTCGCGGAGTCAAACAGCCTCCTCTTCAACGGGGTGCCGATCGAGGAACTCCTCGAGGGGATCGAGGTGACCACCACGCCCTGCGGCTCCTGCTCCTGCATCACCTGCGATGCGGAGACGGAGTGCCGGGCGCTCCGCTATAACGGCGAGGAGTACGAGGCGATCCCGCCGGACTTGATCGGGCGGGCGGCCGCAAAAGCGCTTGAGATGGAGTGAAGTTGTGGCGGATCCCGTCACCCTCATCACCTGTTCCGGCCTCTCGAAGACCGGGAAACTGACCAACCCCGGGCGGGCATGGTGCTCCTGCGGGCAGGTCCGGGCCTTGTGGAGGCATGCGTCCCGGCAAACCGCCCTCTTGAGGAGGCGACGCGCTACGCAGAGCGGATCCTCGTGCTCGATGGGTGCAGCGATGCCTGTGCGCTCCAGAGACTCCGGGAGATCGGGGTCGAGCCGGACCTGCACATTGTCGCGACCGGATGTGGGATAGCAAAAGAAGGCATGGCAGAGCCGCAGTTCGACGAGATCGAGAGGCTTGCGGGGGCCGTGCTCGCGGCCCTCCGGGGCGAGAGGGAGTGAATTTTCGTTGACGGGTTTCTCCCCCGGGTGATCCCCACCACGGTCCACCACCCGGGGAAAGGCTGTTTTCATCCGTGCGGTATGGGGCGCTGCCTCATGTGGGTTTCATGGTTGTCTGTGGCCGGGATTGTGCGGTCGGATCGGAGAGAACCTGAGAACCAGAGGGTATGAGCGTGCTCCTGCTCCTGGACCGGTACTGCCGGGCCGGGGCGGCGTATTTTAACGTATATTTGTTAACATCATTGTAGAGTTAAATAGGTATTTTAAATAAGGCTCACGTCCCAACTACGGTACCAGAATCCTCCGATACCTCCCGTCCAGGAGCGTGCCGGAGAAGACCGAACGGACGTGGTAATTATTACAAAACGTTGTCATATTCTGCTTGTAATGCTCGGAGTCTGTGCAGTTCTCCTCTGCGCCTCCGCTGCATGCACCGGCACCCAGACCATCGAATCCCCTGCAGAAAACCGCACGATCACCGATATGGCGGGCCGGACCGTCGTCGTGCCGTCGGAGATCAAGAGCGTCCTCTGCACCTCGCCGCCGTCGACCAATCTCGTCTATATGGTCGCGCCCGACCGGCTTGCGGGCTGGAGCTTCCTGCCTGAGAAGGAGTACACCCCCGAGAAATACGCAGCGCTCCCGGTCGTCGGGGGCTGGTTCGGGAAAGAGACCGGCAACTACGAGAACTTCATATCGATGCATCCCGACATCGTCATCGAGGGCTACACCACCGACGGCGGGGCGGCGCGCGCTACCGTCGCCGAACGGCAGGAGAAGATGGGTTCCATCCCGGTCGTCGCCGTCGAGGATACCACCAACTCCACCGGCTACTCCGCCCCCATCAGGTTCATGGGCGACCTCCTCGGTGAGGAGGAGCAGGCCGAAGCGATGATCTCATTCTACGAGGGCGTGCTCGCCACGGTGACGGAGCGGGTGGCCTCGATCCCCGACGATGAACGGGTGGGTGTCTACTACGCCGAGGGTCCCAAGGGGCTCGCGACCGATCCCACGGGCTCGCAGCACTCCGAACTCATCGAACTCTGCGGCGGGAGGAACGTTGCGGATTGCGCGCTCACGCCCGGGATGGGGATGACGGAGGTCTCGATGGAACAGGTCATCTCCTGGGACCCTGAGATCATCCTGGCAGGCGACCCGGCGTTCTACGCCACCGTCATGACAGACCCGCTCTGGCAGGATATCACCGCAGTAAAGACAGGCCGGGTCTATCTCATCCCGCGGACGGCGTTCTGCTGGTTCGACCGCCCGCCAGGTATAAACCGGATCATCGGGATCCCCTGGACCGCGAAAACTTTCTACCCGGACATCTTCAGCGACATGGACCTTGAGTCCCTTGTCAGGGAGTATCACGACCTCTTCATCCATGTATCGCTCTCCGACGACCAGATCAGGGAGAACCTGAACCCCTGAGGCCTGATCTGGCATGGAACATGAAACGGGCAGGTTCAACCGTGATGGTGCGGAGCACATGGACCGGATCGCAAAGACCGCCTTCGCCCCGGTCTACCCCGTGATCGCGGAACAGATCCTTGACCGGTGCGGGATCTCCCGCGGCCGGTGCCTCGATGTCGGCAGCGGGCCGGGGTCGCTCGGGATCGCGCTTGCGCAGGCGAGCGACCTTGCGGTCACGCTCCTCGACTCATCTCCAGATATGCTCAAGATCGCCAAAAAGAACATAAGGGAGAGCGGGCTTTCGGGCCGCATCTCACTCCTCGCAGGCGATGTCCACGACGTCCCGCTCCCCGCCGGATCCGTTGACCTCGTGGTCAGCCGCGGCTCGCTCTTCTTCTGGGAGGACCTCGCCCGGGCGTTCTTTGAGATCTACCGGGTTCTCGCACCCGGCGGAAAGACCTACATCGGGGGCGGGTTCGGGACTGCCGAACTCAGAGACTCGATCGCGGCCGCGATGACGACGGAAAACCCTGACTGGAAGGGTTTCCGCGATAAAAACCTCGGCCCTGAAAACCGGGCGCGGATCGCCGGGGTCGTTGCAGGCCTCGGGCTCCCCCACCGGATCATCTACGATGACTCAGGGCTCTGGGTCATGATGGAGAAGGGGGAGTAGGCATGCAGTGTTCCATCTGCGAGAACCGCTGTGCCATCCCGCACGGGGGGACCGGGCGGTGCAGGATGTACACAAACCAGGGCGGGACGATCGTCGAGCGGTTCCCCGACCACTACATCGCTGCCATGCCGATATCCATCGAAACTATGCCGATGTGCCACTACCACCCCCGGGAGACGTTCCTGCAGGCAAGCGGCATCGGGTGCACCTTCTCCTGCGGGGGGTGCATATCTGAGACGGTCGCCCACCACGCAGAGGCTGTCTCCGGCGCTCTCAAGCATATCCCGCCCGACGCCCTGGTCATGCGCGCCCGGGAGGAGGGGTGTCGAGGGATCGCGTTCTGCCTCAACGACCCGACCGCCATGCACCAGACATTCCTCCGGGTGGCCCGGGCGGCACACGATGCGGGGCTACTCGTCGGATGCGCGACAAACGGTTACTACACCGACGAGTCCCTCCGCGATCTTGCACCCGCAATCGATTTCGCAAACATCGGGCTGAAAGGGGCGTCTGATGCATGCTATCGCACGTGCGGGGCGGTCTCAGCTGAACCGGCCTTCAGAACAGTGCGGGCGCTTTTTGAGGCGGGTGTCCACGTCGAGGTCTCCTGCATCTACGCCCGGGGTTCTGAAGACGAGCTTCGCGCCGCTGCCACCCGGATTACGGAGATCTCTCCAGACATCCCGTTCCTCGTTATGCGGTTCATACCGTTCGGCGACGAACCGCCGGAGAGGGAGCCAACGATCGCTTTGTCGGAGCGAATCTGCGATGAACTGCGGGGGACGCTTCGCTACGTCTACCTCTTCAACTCTCCCGGGACCGAATACCTCAATACGGTCTGCCCCTCCTGTGGGGGGACGGTTGTCAGACGAGAGTTTTTCGGGCCGATGGGAGCACGGACGATCGCGATCCCGCCTGACGCCCGGTGCTCCTGCGGTTTTTTACTCCCCGTGACCGGGAGTATCGGCGAGACACCCTACGCCGAGCCAGGTATGATGGGCGGCTACCGGTTCACCAGGGCGCTCGAGATGGTCCACGCCATCCTGGTCTGCCTCGGCGTGGAATCCGACGCCGAATTAGCCCGGATCTGGGCAGGCGTGATCAGGGATGACTTTATCCACGACCTTCACGGGAAGATCCAGCGGATAGACAGGTATATCGATCTCGTCCGGGAACTCGGGGAGCGGGCCGGCCGCCCCGAAGCGGCGGAGAGGCTCACAACCTACATCGAAGACCGTCTGGCGGTGGTCTCGTCGGCGATCGAGGGCTGCCGCCGGCCCCGGGTCTACTACTCGATGGGAACGCCGCTCTTCGCCCTGAACGCCGAACGATTCGAGATGAGCCTTGTGGAGGCCGCAGGCGGCGACCCGGTCAACCGCAGGATCGAACGTGCCGGGAAACCGGGTGTCAATATAACCCCGGAAGAGTTCGCCGCGCTCAACCCCGAGTATATATTCATATCCGGTTTCCTCTCGGCACCGGTCTCAGACTATCTTGCGGCATGCCGGAGGCTGGGGCTCTCCGCCGATGCCATCGAACTCGGCCGGGTCTACACCATGCCGCCGGGCTGGGACTTCGGAAACCCCCGCTGGGTTCTCGGTCTCACCGCCATAGCCAGCACCCTCCATCCTGAGCGCGCCAGATTCGACCCCCTCACAGAACAGGAGCGGTTCTACCAGGCGTTTTACGGGACCGGCGCGGCCGCGGTGTTAGGGAACCGGTCGTTCTACCGGCCGTAGACGGCAGACCGCGGTGCCGCGGTCAGTGAACCGCCCCCCACCGCGGCCGCTGCAGGGGTTCATCGGGACGCAGACCGTCCGCCCAGCCTCCTCGATGTAGTGGACACAGATGTCAACCCCGTAGGCTTCACTGAGGTTCTCCTTTGTGATGACGTCCTCGGCCGGACCCTGCGCGATCAGCCTGCCGCCCTGGAGGATGGCGGCCGAATGCGAGACCAGGAATGCGTGGTCGGGAAAGTGGGTGCTCATCAGGATGGCGATCCCATCGGCGGCAAGGCGATCAATCGTCGCGATCACCTTCATCTGGTTGCCGATGTCAAGGTGCGACGTCGGTTCGTCGAGGATGAGAAGCGAGGGCTCCTGGGCAAGAGCACGGGCGATCATCACCATCTGCGACTCCCCGCCAGACATCTCTGAAACGGGTTTCTCCCGGAGGTGGGATATCCCGATCCGCTCAAACGCCTCCTCCGCCTTCTCGCAGTCTTCCTCTTTTGGGACCGAGAAGGTCGATATATGGGGCGCCCTTCCCATGAGAACAAAGTCAAACGCCGAGAAAGGGAAGACGGAACGATGGCCCTGAGGGACGTAGCCGACCTCCCGCGCAACCTCGTTGGGCCGCATTTCGCTGACACGACGGCCGTTGATCTCCACATCCCCCTTCTGGAGCGTGAGGATGTTTAAGATGCACTTGATCAGGGTTGATTTTCCCGTGCCGTTCCTCCCGAGGAGGGAGAGGACCTCTCCTCTCCGGAGGGAGAGAGAGATATCTTCAAACTGTTTTGTGATGCCATCGTATGAGAACGACGCGCTATTGACGTTCAGAATCATGTCCAGCCAACCTTCTTCTGTGTTAAGAGGTATGCGAAGAACGGCGCGCCGACGAGCGCCGTCAGGATGCCGAGCGGGATCTCGGTTGCAGTCAGGGTTCTTGCTATATCGTCGACGACCAGGAGGAACGACGCCCCGAGGATGGCTGAGACCGGGACGAGGTTGCGGAAATCGGGGCCGACAAGCATCCTCCCGATATGCGGAACAACAAGGCCCACCCACCCGATAATCCCACTGATGCAGACCGCGGATGCGGTGATGACGGTCGAGGCAACGATGAGCACCACGGTCATCCTCTTTGTGTCGAGGCCGAGCGCCTGTGCCTCCTCTTCGCCGAGCGAGAGGAGATTGATCCGCCACCTGATGAGGTAGAGGCAGAGGCTCCCGAGAAGAATCGGCGGGGCGACCGCAATGATGTCGGTGTTTGAGACCGAGGAGAGGCTTCCCATCAGCCAGAAGACGATCGCGGGCAGGGTGTCGTAGGGGTCGGCGACGTACTTGGCGAGGGAGAGAAGGGCGGAGAAGAGGGAGCCAACGATGATTCCTGCGAGGACAAGAATGAGGGTCGAGGAGTTGTGGTAGACGCGGCCGATGCCATATGTGACAGCAACCGCGACGATCCCGAAGGCGAAGGCCGATACCTGGATGACCCATGGGTTGCCAGAGACGAGGATGCCGAGGGCCGCCCCAAACCCGGCGCCAGCTGCCACGCCAAGGATATCGGGTGAGACGAGGGGGTTCCGGAAGAGCCCCTGGAACGATGCGCCGGCGAGGGAGAGTCCTCCCCCAACGAGCATCGCCGCTATCACCCGCGGAAGCCTGATCCGGAAGACGACCGTCTGCTCTGATACCCCCCAGGTCTGCTCGAAGGCTGGGAGGACGACCTGATGACCTGAGAGTGTGGAGAGCAGGGTTGATGCCCCATCGAGGAGCGCGTTCGCCGACCCTATGACGAGGATCCGGAAGGTCTCCACAGGGTCCATCATGTACCTCCCGACGAACAGGGAGACGAATAAGAGGACAACCGGGAGGATATAGATCGCCCTCTCTACCGGGATGAACCGGAGGACGGTCTCAGAGATCGGTGTCGCGCTGCGGGAGACCAAACGCGGAGGATTGGTCGTGATGTTCCTTTTTGGCTCCGGCCCCGCTTCTGTGATTGTTTCTCTCCCGCAGGTCATCTCGCGCACCGCTCTCATACCACGTTTGTATATGAAGTTTATTTAATCATTGGTTAATGTAAATGATATAACATTTACTTCAACGGTAAAAGTGTTTGGTTGAAACCCATTCCGGACGTGGTGCTGAACCACGCACAACCGGAGTCATAACCTCCAACCACTGGTGCATGGGGTGCCGGATCAAAAGGGGGGTGAGCCCGCCGGACGCGACCGGTCTCCACGGCCCATCAATACATCGGCGGCGAGCCCGGCGGGGAAGACTGGTCGGATCTCTCCTGCGATCCACCTGCGATCAAAACAGGCTGCATTCATGCGTGCAGCATCTTCGCTCCGTCTTATGCGCGATCCAGGGTATGAAAAAGAGCGGGGCGGTATCTTCTTGACAGCGCGCGTTGTTGTCGCCTGCGCTTTCGAACGTGACGTGCGGGCCAGGAGGAAGACCCACACCACCCCTATGGGCTATAGCATCTCCGGAGGATTATCGGGCTGTTTTGTGAGGCTCCGGCAGCGGCCGCATCCGCAACCAGCAAAGAGAGACCGGGGATGCAATCCGCCTGTGGTGCTGCTGGTGTGGCCCTGGAGAACGCCTGCGCCTCCCGCCACTCCCATATCGCGTCCATCACGGCATCGGCCGTCGCCATGACGCTCGCTGTCCTCACGTCCACCACGACGGCGTTCTTGATGTTCCAGCGCTCGACAACCGTGTGGAGCAGTCTGCGCCTGACCGTCCAGATCATCGGTGGATGAGGATGACTGACCAGTCGATCTAGGCGGTCAGCCCAGACCGCACCCTGCAGTTCAAACCTCCCAACCTCGTCAACCACCAGCAGATCGGTAGACCGGGGATCGGGCGGCGCGAGCGCTCTCCGCCCGAACGCGAGCGCTTCCGGCCGGAAGTAGAAACGTCCGTGAACCTCGCACCGAGGGTCGGGATCGATAGAGCAGAGTTCCTCGTGCTCACCGGTGGCCAGGTCGACCAGCGTGAAACCCGACCTCCGGCCGTCCCGCACATGCCCTGGAGCGATGATCCCCCTCACCCGAACGTTTGCCCCGACGGTGAGCCCCAGAACCTGGTGCAGGAACGTCGTCTTGCACTGACCCTGCCCGCCGGTGATGATGAAGACCGGCGCCCTGCCGTTCATACGAGACGCCTCCTCCGCCGGCACCGGGAGTAGACGTTCGCTCCAGAGTACATACATATACTTCCGGGCTGCCTGTATAAATCAGTTTTACTTGCAGGCATTGTTGGGTAGATATAGTTAACATGCGTGGCCGGCCCTGCGCCGATACCCCCGCCGCAGTATAAATGTGGTAGCGGACAATATCATACGGAGTTAATGGCCATGGCAGAGAAGAGAGTCGTGCTCCACACGACAATGGGCGATATAACGATCCGGCTCTACAATGATATGCCGGTGACCGCCGGAAACTTCGAAAAACTGGTCCGTTCTGGTTTCTACGACGGCACTGTGTTTCACCGTGTGATCGACGGGTTCATGATCCAGGGCGGTGATCCCACCGGGACCGGAAGCGGCGGGCCGGGCTACACCATCACCGACGAGTTCGTGAAAGGCCACTCAA
>Ga0208462_1000853_pt1 | contig 25002 bp, 18 predicted proteins | sample AD_SCU001_MetaG_FD_184452 | JGI IMG/M metagenome (GOLD analysis project Ga0208462, IMG submission 184452) | Active sludge microbial communities of municipal wastewater-treating anaerobic digesters from China - AD_SCU001_MetaG (SPAdes) (version 2) | ecosystem: Engineered > Bioreactor > Anaerobic...
ATAATCCAGCTCTTATGAGCAAGCAGAACTGCGACAATGTCACCAACCCGCTCCTTTACACACCCATGCCAATACCGCTGTGCATCAGGAGCACCAATATGCCTTAATCAGGTGATCCTCAAAAAGAGAAGATTGCTTAAACAAACCGTAAAGCCGGCAGACATTAACAATGTGTCTGCCGGACTTCACGCAATGCGGAGGAAACTAATATGGCATTCCTCAAAACCTTAACAGACTGTCTGGCTGGGTTAGGCCTTACTTCAAGAGCACTGGAATGAAAATATCAAGTTAGTTGCGTAGAACGACGGCCGGGTGGAAAACTGTTTTGTTTTCAGCCCGGCCGTATTTGCTTTATAATTAATATTTAAGGAGAAACTTCATGCAGATTGATTTTCATCATGCCGTAACCTATGTCGCCGCACGTTTGGCCGGATTTTCACATGTAGATGCAGACATAATCGCCTATGCCGCTCAGTACGTCGACGATGCCACAAGCCGCGGCATCATCTTTTTCGACAACAAAGCCCTGTATGAGAGGACCAGCTCCGCTCACAAATCCATAGATTTAAAAAATCTCGATGTTCTGGACAATCAAAAAGTATGGATGCCGTTCCATTTTCTACCCGGCAACGGCGGCCCCGACAGCGAATATGTTTCCAGGAGCACATTTGTTCACAAATTGATTTGTCTGCCGGAAAGCCCGGTGGCAAAAGATATGGTTAAAGCCGCCATTCTTGATCAGGACAAGCCTTACAAACTGCACCGACTGGGCATCACCATGCATGTCTATGCCGACACCTGGGCGCATCAGGGCTTTGCCGGTGTTATGCACAATGTAAATAAAGTGAATGATATTTCAGAGACGGGAGATTCCGATGTATTCAAAGACTCTCTGGTAAAAATCATCAGTAAATCTACGCCTGAGCTGGGGCATGGGCAGGCCAATGTCTTTCCGGATATGCCGTTTCTTTCGTGGGAATACGTTAACGGCCAGGGTAAAAAGATCGCGCGCAACAACGTCGACATCTTCTGCGAAGCCGCCGATAGCCTTTGCCGGGCGATGAAAAGATATCGTCTGCAGAACCCTGACGCAGATGTCACAGGCATTGAAGAAAACGATATGAAACAGATTCGGAAGCTCTTTGCCGGGCTGAAAAAAAAGGACGGCGAAGACCGCCATCGAGACTGGATCAATAAAATAAAGCAGGGCGTCTTCAGCTTCGGTCGGGCAACCATCTCCTATGCCGAAGATGGGAAAGGTTCCTGGAAAGCGGAAGCGCTGGACACCAGCAGAGACATATTCGAATACAAGTACAAAGAATCGTTTCTGACGAGCAACTGGAAGCTGTTCCACGATGCATTGCAGCTTCACCGTATAACGGTATCGCATGACATACTTCCCCGGTATGGTATCTGTGCTGCATAAAACGGTCTGTTTGCATCAAATTAAATGCGGGATTTAGCAGAAAAATTTGAAGCAGGACAAGACGATTATCCGGAATTGCGGAGGTGCGTAGATGGAAGACGAGGCCAAGGCTGGCAAACACTATGAGACGGGCAATAAGTTTTTGGATTCGGGCAAATTTGAGGAAGCATGTGCGGAATATGAAAAAGCTATCCAGTTAAAACAAAACTTCTCCGATGCATACAACAATTGCGTCCACGCTTACAACAGCTGGGGTAATGTTCTTTTAAATCAACAGCGCTACGAGGAGGCTATTGAAAAATACAAGCGGGCGATAGAGCTGAAACCCGATTACGTCTTTGCCTATTACAACTGGGGCCTGGCCCTGGCGAATCTGAAGCGTTACGGGGAGGCCATAGAAAAGTACCGGCAGGCATTGGAACTGAAGCCCGATTATGCCGATGCCTATAACGACTGGGGTAATGCTCTTTACGGCCAGAGGCTTTACGAGGAGGCTATAGAAAAGTACCGAAAAGCAACGGAGCTGAAACCGGATTACGCCTTCGCCTATCGCAATTGGGGGCTTGTACTAGTCAATCTGAAGAATTACGAAGAAGCTATAGAAAGGTTCAAGAAGGCGACGGAGCTGAAGCCCGACTATGTCGATGCCTATAACGACTGGGGTCTGGCCCTGGCGAACCTGAAGCGTTATGGAGAAGCCACGGAAAAGTACCGGCAGGCATTGGAACTGAAGCCCGATTACGTCGATGTCTATAACGACTGGGGTAATGCTCTTTACGGCCAGAGGCTTTACGAGGAGGCTATAGAAAAGTACCGAAAAGCAACGGAGCTGAAACCGGATTACGCCTTCGCCTATCGCAATTGGGGGCTTGTACTAGTCAATCTGAAGAATTACGAAGAAGCTATAGAAAGGTTCAAGAAGGCGACGGAGCTGAAGCCCGACTATGTCGATGCCTATAACGACTGGGGTCTGGCCCTGGCGAACCTGAAGCGCTATGGAGAAGCCACGGAAAGATACGAGCAGGCGGTAAAGCTGAAACCTGATTACATCTTCGCCTATTACAACTGGGGCCTGGCCCTGGCGAATCTGAAGCGTTACGGGGAGGCCATAGAAAAGTACCGGCAGGCATTGGAACTGAAGCCCGATTATGTCGATGTCTATAACGACTGGGGTAATGCTCTTTACGACCAGAAGCTTTACGAGGAGGCTATAGAAAAGTACCGAAAAGCAACGGAGCTGAAACCGGATTACGCCTTCGCCTATCGCAATTGGGGGCTTGTACTGGCCCATCTGAAGAATCACGAAGAAGCTATATCAAAGTACCGGCAGGCATTGGAACTGAAGCCCGATTATGTCGATGTCTATAACGACTGGGGCAATGCTCTTTACGATCAGAAGCTTTACGAGGAGGCCGTTGAAAAATATAAAAAAGCAGTAGATCTGGATCCTGATTACGTCGATGCCTATTACAACTGGGGTCTGGCCCTGGCAAATCTGAAGCGCTACGGCGAAGCCATAGAAAAATACAAAACGACTATCAAAATAGAAAGAGATTATTCCTATTCCTTCCACAATCTTGCCGATATGTATTTTAAATTAGGTATGTATGAAGAAGGCTGGGCGAGTTGGGATGATGCTCTTCAGGCATATAAACGGGCTCGGGAAAAAAAGACTTTGTTATCTTACGGGGCCGACTTTTACCAATATTACGGAGATGTATTGAGATCGATTTCAGAAGAACTGGAAGAGGCGGAATCGGTCTACGAAGAAGGTCTTAAAATTGAACCGAACCATATCGGCATATTATCCGGGTTAGTCGATCTCTACCTGGAACAGGCGGAGATGGATCCGAAACAAAGGAGCGCCTACTATTGCCAAGCAAGAGACAATTACCGGAAGGCGGTGCGTCTGTTGACGGAACAACTGAACCGGAATGATGATCCGGAGACGCGTTTGCGTCTCGGGCAGCTCTACTTGAAAATGGAAGACTATGAGATTGCGGAAAATACAATTCTTCCGGCCCTGGAAAAAGAGCAGGAATCGGCGGAATTGAACACCCTTCTCGGGGTGCTCTACACTCGCCTGGAAGATTTCAAAAAGGCTGAACGTTACTTTAAAGAGGCTCTCAAATATGATCCGGACGATCTCAACGTGTGGAGCAATCTTGCCGAAGTTTTTCTCAAATTGAACCTGAAGGATAAAGCTGAAGAAGAGTATAAGAAAATATTACGAATAGCGCCGACCCACATAGAATCTCATATTGGATTGGGTGAAGTATATCTGGCCATGGAAGGTGATGACGAAGAAATGTACGATCGGGCGATACATTGTTTTAACGAAGCGCTGAAGATTGCAGATTCAACCAGCCGTTCGAAGAATCTGAAAAAGAAGGAGCGGGCTGCGGTTCTTTATTCGCGGGCATATGCCAGAGTAATGTATCATGAGAAGGTTCCCGTAACGATAAAAGATGAAAATTACCTGCGTGAGGCAATGAAGGATTTTGCACAGTGCTACAGCCTGGATCAGGACAACCATAAAGCTAATCGAGCCAGAGAGAAATTGTCCAAGAGGTTGAGCAGGTTTTCCTCGCGCTGGTTTGCCGATAAAGTTGCTTCCTGGGTAATAGCAGGTCTGTCCCTCATCAGCTTCACTTTTACCCAGTTCAGATTCTTTTTCTTTGACACGAAAACCGGTGTGCCGATAAATGATGCGGGCGTGTATGCTTTGCTCACGTTTGGCTCGCTCATATTTATGGTGGCCGGATTTTACCTGCCGCAGCTTCTTAAGCTCAAAGTCGGCGGCATCGAAATAGAGAAGACGCCCGTGGAGCAGGTTTCCACCTCCATGAGCCTCGGTATAACCTCCCGATAGCTGCCGAAGTATGGGAAGCCGGTTCGGGATTTGACAAGATTTACAGCAGGAACGTTTTCAGGAGCTGCTCCAAAGAGAAAAACAATTGAACAAAAAATTATAAACTGATCACCGGTTACCGGACGAGAAGACGGATTGTTCAGCCTGGCGGGAATCAAGCGTAGAGGAAAACAGGATATGACAGGGGAGAGTAAATCATCCGGCATTAAAAGCTGGCCTGAGGATGACCAGCCCAGAGAGAAACTGCTCAAGCGTGGAGCGGGTGCTTTGAGCAATTCCGAGCTACTGGCGATTCTGCTGCGCACCGGTGTAGCCGGGCTGAGCGCGATTGATCTGGCGCGCCGGATTATTGAAAAGTTCGGCACCTTCCGCAACATGAGCCACACGGATATGCGCGAATGGAGGGAATTCAAGGGACTGGGCCCGGCCAAAATCGCACAGATTCAGGCCGCCCTCGAAATCGGGCGGCGTTTCCGTGAGGACGAAATGCGCCCCGAGCAGCAGAAGATTACTTCCGCCCGCGATGTTGTCGGCGTTATCATGCCCCAAATGCGCGATCTCAAGACGGAAGTATTTAAGGTTGTCTATCTCAACAGCAACAATCGCATCATTGAAATCTCAGATGCCGCCACGGGAACCGTCAATCAGGCCATGCCGATTGTAAGGGAAATCATGCATGCGGCCCTGCAAAAATTCGCCGCCGCAATCATCTGCGCCCACAACCATCCCAGCGCCAGCACTACGCCCAGCCTGGAAGATAAAAAGTTCACGCAGGAGCTGGCCGCCGCGGGTAAACTGCTGGGAATCAGCGTTCTCGACCACATCATCATCGGCGGTGACGACTATTTCAGCTTTGCCGATTCGGGAATGATGACAAAATAGGGATGCTCTGCAGTTATGCAATTTGTAAAAGCAATTGACGGAATGCATAACTTCAGTTTGGCTTGATGTCCGGCATTACATTTTGATTCATGTTATCAGAAGCTTTGCAATTTTTAGTTTGTCGTTTGTAATCGTGGAAAAAAAATCAGCCGACCAGAGACCGACCGAGTCGGGATTTTTTATGAATGGCAGCACGTCTTTTTTGGCCTGACAAAATCAACCGCTGCAAAGCGCTTACATAAACGGCTCTTCAAATCTTCTGCGGTTAATATCGCATCGTCGGCGAGGTGTCCGGTCTGCTTCATCCTTTGTGATAGATGCGTGATGCTGACAGGGATGGATTGGGATAAAAACCAGACGTAATCATAAAAATCACACCCCTTGACCCGCGGGGATTTGATTTCGTCAACAAAAACCGTCAAAGTCAAACCTGTTTTTCCTTCATTTGCTGATGACCCGAACAATGGATTGTGGTATACTTCAAAAAAAGTTTGAAAATGTAGCAAATCAAAGACGGGGTAAGGGAGCCAAACTATGGAAGAACCTGTTTCCTGTCAGCAATGCGGTAAGTGTTGTTTCGTTGATTTTGCGGCTTACATTGAACAAAGTGATTTAGACCGTTGGCGAGCCGAAAACAGGCAAGACATTATAGATCACATCGAAAACCATCATCTCGTTTGGGCGGGAGATAAAATGGTTTCCACTCAGACCGGCGAATCTCCCAAAGAATGCTCTTTTCTCTACAACGAGGGAGATAAATGGCTCTGCTCCATATACGAGACAAGACCTTTGGTTTGCCGGAGCTATCAACCGGGATCGTCGGAGCTGTGTTCGCAATTCAATAACAAAAAACGGAAGAACAAATAAGCTTTTAGCAATTTGATTGACTTAAACACTGCAGCCTCCTTTTTTAAGAGGTTGTGTCGTAATTCATTAGTTGATTGTCATTGCGAAACGCCTCTCAGGCGTTGTGGCAATCTAATATTTTCAAGAGTTACGAGATTGCTTCGCTCATTGTATTCGCAATGACATTATGACACAGTCTTCAGCGGAGGACATGAAAAGGTAATGTTTGCTATTGTGCCCCAGCCTCTGTAGATAATTTTACAAGTAACGGGAGGTTGTTTGTGCCTTTGGAAATAGAACGCAAGTTTCTGGTGAAAGGCGATGAATGGAAAACAGATAACGGCATGCACATTGTACAGGGTTATCTCAATAACGACAGGGAGCGCACCGTGCGGGTGCGCATCTCTGGCGCGAAGGCTTTTCTGACGATCAAGGGCGTCAGTACCGGAGCAACGCGGGCGGAGTTCGAATACGAAATACCTGTTGTTGATGCAGAGCAACTGCTGCGGCTTTGTGAGGGGCCGCTGATTGAGAAAACGAGGCATGAGGTTGCCTTTGCCGGCATGACGTGGGAAGTTGACGAGTTTCAGGGAGCGAATGAGGGCCTGGTGGTAGCTGAAATCGAACTTGAAACCGCAGGGCAAACCTTTGTCCAACCGCCCTGGGTCGGCCCGGAAGTCACCGCCGATGCGCGTTATTTCAATTCCAGTCTGGCGGTGCGGCCGTATAAGAGTTGGCGTTAACAGGAGGGATGTTAATTTCTCCAGCCAGAAAGACTGTGTTGTAATGAAGGATGTTGCTCGCATCTTTCTCATGATGTCCACCGCCGGGGGGTGCAGGGGGTGGAGAGAACGGGTTCAAGGGTAAAGGAGCGAGGAACAAAAAATTAATGACGAGTAATGAATAAATAGTGACAAGGGGGAAATATCTTACTCGTTACTATTTACAGTTTACTCGTTACTCGAAAATCATTCCTTATAGATGTTCTCAATCCACCTCCGTCACGGAGGACATGAAAAATTAGGAGGTACATGATGAAACGACCCGCATCGTTAGCAGCAGGTATTTTGTTTCTCTTGATGGCTGTTGCTCAATTATGCCGTTTTGTTTTGGGGATCGAAGTGACTGCGGGAGGTGTTGTGATTCCCCTCTGGCCCAGCGCAGTTGCCGCGGTAGTTTTAGCTTTGCTGGCTTGCTGGCTTTTGAAAGAAAGAAGTAAGTAAGTAGGGCCATTTATAACCCTGATTTTCAAAGGCAGGGTGGTTACTTGTAAATGACAAAGTTTTTTTAAAAGGAGGGTGATATGAAAGAATTAGATTATATGGTCATTGCCGAGGAAGTTGTCAGGAGAGCCAGAAGGGGAGCGTTTTTGACTGTAAAAGCAGGAGATGAGCTCAATACAATGACAATGGGGTGGGTTGCTTTCGGATTTATGTGGCAGAAGCCGATTATGATGGTGATGGTGCGTCCGACGCGGTATACCTTTGAAATCATGGAAAAAGCTGTTGATTTTACCGTTACCCTGCCGTTGGACGATATGAAGAATGAACTTGAATATTGCGGCTCCAAATCCGGTCGGGTTGTGGACAAATTTAAAGAATGCAACCTCGAAATAGAAAAAAGCCAAAAAGTCGTTTCACCGATTATTAAAACTCACGCTTATCAGTACGAGTGTAAAATAGTATATAAATCCGCGATGAATCCGGCCTTTTTAGCCAAAGAAATTGATGCCTCTCTCTATGCGGAAAAGGATTACCATACAATTTATTTTGGCGAGATTGTGGCTTGCTACGGGATCTGATGATATATGATTCCAATTCCAAATCAAGCGCTACCTTTGTTGGTGTCGTCGTTGGCTTCCTCAACGTATGTATAATACGCCTCGTTGCCTCCTCCTAGCCGCCGCGGTATCATCTTTGATTTGGAAATGGAATAAGAAACGGGCTTAAGCGGAGTCCGAAAAAAGTGAAGCGGGTTGTTATGGAAAGACGAAAATCCGGCAGAAAGAAAATTCCGCGGGGCATGGAGCTGCTGCACAATCCCAGGCTGAATAAAGGCGTTGCCTTTTCTGCAGCTGAACGGGACGCGCTGGGTTTGCACGGTTTGCTTCCGCCGCGCGTCTTTTCCCAGGAAAAGCTGGTAGCGCATGTAATCAACAATGTTCGCCGCAAACCTGACAACCTGGAAAAATACCTTTATCTGACCGGTCTGCAGGACAGCGATGAAAGGCTGTTTTATAAAGTTCTGATCGACAATCTGGAGGAGCTGAGCCCGATCATTTATACGCCGACCGTCGGGCTGGCCTGCCAGGAATACAGCAGGATTTTCAGCAGGCCCCACGGATTATTCATTTCCAAATACGATCGTGGGCAGGTAAAGGATGTATTGCGCAACTGGCCGGAGAAAGATGTCCGCGTGATCGTTGTCACGGATGGCGAACGCATCCTGGGTCTGGGCGATCTCGGCGCCAACGGCATGGGGATTCCCATCGGTAAATTATCGCTTTATACGGCGTGCGCAGGCATTGATCCCAGGATGTGTCTGCCGGTGATGATTGATGTCGGAACCGGCAACAAAGATCTTTTAAGTGATCCGGAATATATCGGTTTGCCGGAGCCGCGCCTGCGGGGTGAAGAATATGACGCACTGCTGGATGAGTTCATGGCGGCGGCCAGCGAGCTCTTTCCCCGCGTCATGATTCAACTGGAAGACTTTGCGTGCGACAATGCTTTCCGCCTGCTGGCCAGGCATGCTCAAGCATATTGCGTGCTGGACGACGACATTCAGGGAACCGCCGGAGTTGTGCTGGCCGGTTTGTATTCCGCACTGCGGATGACCGGCGGCAAGCTAACCGAACAGCGGCTGGTATTTTTGGGCGCGGGTGAGGCGGCTATCGGCATCGGCAACCTTGTGGTTTCCGCAATGGTCGAGCAAGGCCTCTCGGAGGAGGAAGCCCGCAGACTTTGCTGGTTTGTCGATTCCAAAGGTCTCGTGGTTGCCGGCCGAACGGGTTTAGCCGAACGCAAGCTGCGCTTTGCCCACGATTTTCCTTTTCAGCATGATCTCCTTGCGGTCGTCGAGGCGATAAAACCAACGGTGATCATCGGCGCATCAGGAAAGGCGGGTACTTTTACGCCGGAAGTTTTGCAGGCGATGGCGCGGATAAACGAGCAGCCGATTATTTTTGCGCTTTCCAATCCGACCTCCAAATCGGAATGCACCGCCGAAGAAGCCTATCGCTTTACGGATAAGCGCGCCGTCTTTGCCAGCGGCAGCCCGTTTCCCGCTGTAGTGATGGACGGCAAAACTTTTGTGCCGGGGCAGGCCAATAATGTTTACGTGTTTCCCGGCATAGGTCTGGGCGTGCTTGCTGCGGAGGCGTCCTGCGTTACGAATGAGATGTTTGCTGCGGCTGCTCAAGCGCTCGATGCTCAGGTTACGCCGGATGATTTTGCGCAGGGGCGGATCTATCCCCCTTTGTCACGCCTGCGCGAAGTGTCGGTCAACATTGCTGTGGCGGTCGCCAGGGTCGCGTTTGCCGCAAAACTGAGCGCGAGAAGTGAACCCGCCGATTGGCGCGGTTTTATCGAATCGATTATGTACAATCCGAGCTATTAGACACCTGCTTAATGCATCAAAGATACGGCGGTTGCTTTTAATTATTTTTAAAGGGAAGTATTATTATGGCAGATACAGACGACAAACGGTGGATGCCGGAAGATCTGAAAAGATGTGTGGAATTTCACGGCCACATCTGCCCCGGTTTGATTTATGGCTACCGGGTGGCAAAGGAGGCGATGCGCCTGATGGATATCGCGCGCGCTGTGGATGAGGAAGTGGTCGCCATTTGTGAAAACGATTCCTGCGCCGTCGACGCCATACAGGTGTTGCTGGGGACCGTGATCGGTAAGGGCAATCTGATCATCCGGGACTACGGGAAGAATGCCTATACGGTGCTGAGCCGCTCCCGGCGTAAAGCTTATCGATTTTCCCGGAAAACAGATTATGCCTACAGTGGTGAAGCTCAAAGCGAGTTTGAACGCCTGGATAAAGCCATGACCGCCGGAGAGGCATCCGAGGCGGACATACGGAAATTGAGGCGCCTGAAGATAGATGATCTGCTCACGCGTCCTTTTGCGGAAATATTTGTTACTGAGGAAGCGCCTTTTGATGAACCGCAATATGCGCCGCTGGACCGCTCCGCATCCTGCGCTCTGTGCGGTGAAATGACCATGGCGGCGAAAATGGTGAAGCTAGACGATGGACGGCAGGTCTGCATTCCCTGCTCCCGGAAAGCTTAAAGGAGGAGAAAATTATTGTTTTTTAAAGTAAAGACACCCGAAGAGGTGCTGGATATATTGCAGGATTTTGCTCCGGTGGACACGGAAACAATTCTTATCGGAGAAGCCCTGAACCGCGTTGTGAGCGGGGAGATAATTTGTGCAGAGGACATGCCGAATTTTTCGAGATCTTCAATGGATGGTTATGCCGTCCGGGCGAAGGACACCTTTGGCGCCTCCGACAGTCTGCCGGCGTTTCTGGAGCTGGCGGGAGAGGTAGTCATGGGTTCTATTCCTGCTGATGTCGTGACGCCGGGGAAGGCGGTAAAGATATCAACCGGCGGGATGATTCCCGAGGGTGCGGATGCCGTGGTCATGGTCGAATACTGCCAAAGTGTGGATGAAAAGACGATCGAGGTGAGCCGTACTGTGGCGCCGCTGGAAAATATTATCCTCAAGGGTGATGATTTTAAAGAAGGAGAGGTGATCTTTAAATCAGGAACAGTTCTCCGGCCGCAGGATATAGGCGTTCTGGCGGGTTTGGGAATCGAGAAGATCGCCGTTTATAAGAAACCTCAGGTCGCCATTATTTCTACGGGGGATGAGGTCATTCCCATTAATCAAAAACCGGCGCCCGGACAGGTGCGGGACATCAACAGTTACACCCTGAGCGCTTTTTGCACTTCGGCCGGCGCAGTTGCTGTCAATATGGGCTTGTACAAAGATGATTTCGGCCAGCTGAAGGAAGCCGTAGCCCTGGCTCTGCAAAGCTGCGACACTGTTTGGTTGTCGGGCGGGAGTTCCGTGGGGACGAGGGATATGACGGTGAATGTGCTGGAGTCATTTGCCGATGCTCAGCTGCTTGTTCACGGCGTCGCGATAAGCCCCGGAAAGCCGACCATTCTCGCCAGGATCGGCTGTAAGGCTGTATTCGGGCTGCCGGGCCATGTCGCCTCGGCTATGGTCGTTGCAGAGATCTTTTTGGCTCCGTTTCTGTCCAGGCTTGCAGGGGAAACATTGTCGGCCGGCAATCATCATCAATATGTGCAGGCCGAGCTGGACCGCAACGTCGAATCGGCAAGCGGCAGAGACGATTATATTCGGGTTAAGCTGAACAGGCGTGAGGGCAGGATTTTTGCGGAACCGATTTTCGGCAAATCGGGATTGATATCCACCCTGGTGGAAGCCCAGGGTTTATTGAAAATCGATAGAAACACGGAAGGGCTGTACAAAGGGCAAATCGTGGAGGTGATGCTCTTCAAGCCCTTGAGGGGAGTGGCATAGATGAAGAGGAATGTCTATCTGGCCATGAAAGGGCTGGAGGAGGCCAGAGAAATATTTTTCCGCTTATGGCAGGATGAGAAAACACATCCGGAGGAGATCAATACGGAAGACGCACTGGGGCGTGTCACGGCGGGTCCGGTTTTCGCCGGAGTTTCAGCGCCGACCTATCATTCAGCCGCGATGGATGGAATTGCCGTCAAGGCGGAGCTGACGTACGGCGCTTCCGAGCAAACCCCGAAAGTTTTAAAGACAGGAAGCGACGCCGTCTGGATCAATACGGGCCATGCCCTGCCTGAGGGATATAATGCCGTTATCATAGTGGAAAAAATCCAGGAACTGGATAATGAGCACATCGAGATCATGTCGCCCGCCTACCCCTGGCAGAACATCCGGAAAGTGGGCGAAGATATCGTCGCCACGCAGCTTCTGTTTCCCCAGAATCATGTGATCCGTCCCTACGATATGGGCGCCCTGGTCGCCGCCGGTGTTTTTAAAATTACGGTCTGGAGCAGGCCCCAAGTTGCCATCATCCCTACGGGAACGGAAATCATCAGCCACCGGGATGTTACGGATTACAGCCAATTGAAAAGCAATCGCATTATCGACTCGAACTCCGTAACACTGGCGGGGCTCGTCCGTGAGGCGCACGGAGAACCGCATATTTTCGATATTACGCCTGACGAAGAAGACGCCTTGCGCGCCGTCCTGCTGCGCGCGGCGGATTCCGATGCGGACATGATTCTGATCAATGCCGGATCTTCCGCTGGATCCAAGGATTACACGGCCGGTATTCTCAAGGAAATAGGAGAAGTTCTTGTCCACGGCGTCGCCATGATGCCGGGGAAACCGACGATACTGGGCGTGGTCAATGCAAAGCCGATTATCGGAATTCCAGGCTATCCCGTTTCCGCCATCCTCGCTTTTGAACAATTCGCCCGGCCTCTTCTTTTCAGCCTGCAGGGCTTGAATCCTCCGGAAAGGCCGTCCATTGCGGTGAGAGCATCGAGAGCCATTCCTTCGAAATTGGGAACGGAAGAATTTGTCCGCGTGAACATCGGCAAGGTCGGGGATCATTGCATTGCAACGCCGCTTCCCCGATCGGCCGGTTCCATTACCACTCTTGTCCGGGCGGAAGGCATTATCCGCATCCCGCCTCTGGCGGAAGGCGTGAGCCAGGACGAGGAAGTGAAGGCCGAGCTGCTGATCGAAGAGAAGGATTTGTTCAATACGGTCGTCGTTATCGGCAGCCATGACATTACGCTGGACATAATTGCCGATGAGGTAAGGAATGCGACGGGGAAAAATATTCGTATCTCCTCGGGCAATGTCGGCAGTCTGGGCGGCCTGATCGCCGTCCGGAAAGGGGTATGCCATTTTGCCGGTTCGCATCTGCTGGACACGCAGACCGGCGAATATAATGTCTCCTATATTCACAAATATCTGCAAGGCGTTAAAGTAAGCCTTTTCCATCTCGTCCTTCGGGAGCAGGGCTTAATAGTTCAAAAGAATAACCCGAAAGGTATCAAGGTAATTCCCGATCTGGCGCGCGAAGATATCACCTTCGTGAACAGACAGCCGGGTTCGGGCACCCGCATCCTGCTCGACTACAACCTAGCTCTTGCCGGCATAAAACCGGAATCCATCAAAGGATATGATCATGAAGAGTTTACTCATATGTCCGTAGCCGTCGATGTGTTGAGCGGAGCCGCCGACTGCGGCATGGCGATTTATGCCGCCGCCAGGGCCCTTGACCTGGATTTCATTCCTCTGACCAGAGAACAATACGATCTGGTGATACCGACTGATTTTCTGCAAAATCCGAATATTCAGGCGGTGCTGGAAACGATCCGTTCACAGACATTTCGTGACAGAGTCTCCGCGCTTGGCGGTTATGATCCATCCCAAAGCGGGGAATTGGCGATGGAGATAAACCCTTATCAATAATATTTCAGGGAGGCTGCTATGTTTTGTTATCAGTGCGAACAGACGTTGAAGGGTGAAGGATGTGTGAAGGCGGGCGTATGCGGCAAGCAACCGGACGTGGCGGCGTTGCAGGATCTGCTGATCTATGCGCTCAAAGGGTTTGCGCAGGTCGCCTGCGAGGCGCGCAAGGCGGGGATTGTCGACGGCGAGGTTAATGTTTTTACCGTGCGGGCGCTTTTTGCCACCTTGACCAACGTCAACTTCGACCGGGAACGTTTTATCGGCCTGATCAATGAATGCGTCGGACAGCGGGAGAGGCTCAAAAGTCAAATGACAGACCGCGGCCTAGCCCTCCGTTATGTAGACGGGCCGGTCAACTTCCAGCCCGACGCTTCACCGGATGGACTTATTAGTCAGGGAGAAGCCGTCGGCCTCCATATGCATCCCGATCTTGATCCGGATATCCTGTCTCTGCAGCAGATCCTGATTTACGGCATAAAAGGCATCGCCGCTTATGCCGATCACGCCCGCATTCTGGGCCGGGAGGACGATGCTGTTTACGTTTTCTGTCAGGAAGGATTGGCGGCCACCCTGCGGCGGGACATCGATTTGAATGGCTGGGTAGAGCTGGTCTTGAAATGCGGGGAAGTTAATCTCCGGGCAATGGAGCTGCTGGACGCGGCGCATACCGGACGATACGGCCATCCCGTTCCCACCCGCGTCCCGCTCGGAGCAAAAAAGGGCAAGGCGATACTGGTTTCCGGCCATGACCTGCATGATCTGGAAAATATTCTCAGGCAAAGCGCCGGTAAAGGCATTCTGGTCTACACCCACGGCGAAATGCTGCCGGCGCACGGCTATCCGGAGTTAAAGAAATTCCCTCATTTCTACGGCCATTACGGAACGGCCTGGCAGAACCAGATCAAGGAATTCGCCGCTTTTCCCGGCTCCATCCTGATGACAACGAACTGTATTCAAAGGCCGCAGGAAGGATATAAAGGCAATATATTTACCACCGGCATGGTGGGCTGGCCGGGCGTGCAGCACATATCCGACGGCGACTTTACCCCGGTCATCGAAAAGGCCCTGGAGCTTCCGGGATTTTTGAATGATGCAGAAGGCAAAACGGTAATGGTCGGTTTCGCCCGCAACGCTGTTTTGAGCGTTGCCGATGCGGTGATCAAGGCGGTTCAGAACAAACAGATCCGCCACTTTTTCCTCGTTGCCGGCTGCGACGGCGCCAAGCCGGGCCGCAACTATTACACCGAATTTGTGGAAAAAGCCCCGCCGGATACGGTCATTCTGACTTTGGCCTGCGGCAAATTCCGCTTCTTTGACAAGGAACTGGGAGACATCGGCGGAATTCCCCGACTTCTGGATATAGGCCAGTGCAATGATGCTTATTCGGCGATTCAGATCGCCGTCGCCCTGGCGAAGGCATTCAATGTCGGCGTCAATGATCTGCCGCTGTCGATGATCCTTTCCTGGTATGAGCAGAAGGCGGTCGCTATCCTGCTGACGCTGTTTCACCTGGGCATCCGTAATATCCGTCTGGGGCCTTCGCTGCCGGCATTCATCACACCCGGCGTGCTGGATGTGCTGGTAAAAAATTTCGACATCAAACCCATTACCACGGCAGAGGAAGATCTGAAGGCTATCCTGGGCTGAAAGGAGAATTTGATTGAGTTCGAAAGCCGAGAGGCTTACCAGGCGATGCGGGCAAACCCGGTTCACGACGAAGCGAGCCGGCGGGTTGAACCTCTGCTGGAGGGACATCCGGTTCCCCGGTTTTTTGACGTAGTGAAATGAAGAGCTTGAGACGCGATGGAGCTATCATATTGGCGGCGGCGCTGCTGCTTTTGCTTGGTTTGGTGTTGACATACCCTTGCCAGGCCGCTGAATCAGAACGAACCCCGCCTTCTTTGAGTGACTTCGTTTTCCTTGGTGCCGGTTCGTTGGCCGATCTATCCCCGGGGGATAATTGCCCGCAATCGAGACGCGCCTGCATAGAAGCCTATCTGAAGGCTGTTCCGGCCCCGGCTCGCAATGTTTTACAAAAAAGTAATCCCGATCCGGAGCATATCCTGTCCTTCCGGAGGAAGCGCCTTGTAGAACAGGTTTGTATTTTCATGGGGCAGGACGCGCGCCCGGAAGCCCAGAATTTCATCCGTGATCTTGTATTGCGTTCGGAATGGGAGGGTATGCCGGATGGACCGCAGGCCGAAGGGGAATCAGCGCGCCGATGGCTGGAAAACCATAAACAGGCGCGCATCAGGCCTTTTGTGGAGCTCTTTCATGCCCATCGTATGCGCGCGGCTGCCGAAGCCGCTGAACGCGGGCAGGCCCCGGAGCTTGTCCGTCAATATTCAGATGCTTACCGGAGCGCCCTCGATGCAGCCCGCAAATCATCCCCTCCGTTGATCACCTGCCTGGCTGAAGATCTGGAATCCCAAACATCCGTTTATCTGCCTTCAGGATTCAGGCTGACCTTGCAAGGGTGCGTGAAGGCCGGAGAGCGCTTTGAACGTGATTTCGGCCGGCGTTTCCTCTTCATCCTGGAACCCATGGCCGGCGGCTGGGAGATTCAAGTCCGTCAGAAAGGCCGGGAGGAGAATCTGGCGCGGCTGAGTCCGCCGCTGCACTTTGCACCTAATCCGCGGGAGATTGAAGGCTGGCACCTTGCTTCGTCGCTGCAAGCCTACCCCTCATGCGCTGCTGCCGCCGGTACGGGGCCGGAAAATCCACGCCGCTTTATTTTTTCACCCGAAGTCGGGCTCACCATTGGCGTCCCTGCCGCCGCCCGCAGCGTAACTCCCCAAGATATCGAAACCATCGGCCGCCATGGCCGGGGTGCTTTGAGCATTGAGCGGTTTGCTTTCGGCCCGCAGAAAGATGGTTGTCCACAGATTGACTGGATGGAGTTCAGCGTGGAAATTCAAGGCGGAAGAGAGTGAAAGATTTTACCGAGGGCGACATTGCCAGACAGGTGGTTAATTTCAGTACGCCGATTATGCTCGGCAACATACTTATTTCCGTCTATGGGATTATTAATATGATCTGGGTCGGACGGCTTCTGGGGCACAAAGCCGTGGCTGCCGTCGGGGCGTCTCTGCCCATTATCATGCTGATGCCGGCGTTTCTCATCGGGTTGGGCATGGCCACCAATGTTTTGATCGCCCAGGCTTTTGGCCGCAAGGACACGGCCCTGCTGAAGAAAATTTTATCCAATTCCTTTTTCGCCTCAACATTGTTTTGCCTGCTTATTTCCATTGCCGCTCTTGTGCTGCGTCGCCGGCTGCTGCAATGGGTGCATGTTCCCGGGGAAATAGAGGAGATGGCGTTGTCGTATCTGACGATCATGATGGCCTCGCTGATATTTCAGTTCTTCATCAACTGGATGAACGGCATGCTGCGGGGCCTGGGCGACGCCAACACGGCCTTAAAAATCCTTGCCCTGCTTACGTTTTTTAACATTACTTTTGTTCCACTATGCATTCGCGGCATAGGGCCGTTGCCGCCTCTGGACGTGGCCGGGGCGGCCTGGGGAACAGCACTGGCGGCCTTAATAAGCTGCATCATCGGCTATGTTTATCTGATCCAGTATAATCCCTATGTTAATGTGCGCAGTTGGGACTATCGGATGGACTGGCAAATTATCCGGGAAGTTTTCGTTATCGGTGTCCCCGCGTCGCTGCAGATGATGGTGGTGTCCCTGGCCAATGTATTCATTGTTTCGCTGGTCAACCGCTGCGGCTCCGATGTGACCGCCGCCTTCGGCATCGGCATGCAGGTGGACCTGCTGGCGGCAATTCCGGCGATTTCCATCGGAATAGCAGCGACAACGGTTTCCGGTCAGAATCTGGGGGCCGGGAAAATGGATCGCGTTTTTCAGACGATGAAGATATCTCTTTATTATGGAATGGTTATCGCCTTTGCCTGCACGATTGCCTTGTTGATCTTCCCTTATCAGATCGGCGCGCTTTTCCTCAAAGAATCCGCCGAAAATGCCGGTGTGCTGGGCTTTGTGCGCGATTATTATCGCTGGATGGCCTTCATCTTTCCCTGTTTCACGATCATTTGCGTCATTCAAGGCGTTCTTCGCAGCGCAGGAGATACAATGGCTCTGCTGGCGCTTTCTTTTATTTCCCTGATCGTGATTCGCATTCCACTGGCTTACCTGCTGGCCGGTCCCGTTGGTTTCCAACAGGACGGCATCTGGATGGCAATGCTCGTCAGCAGCGTCTTGGCGGTGGTCCTCAACTGGCTTTACTTCAAGGGAGGAAGATGGAAGAAAAGACGGATACTGGGAAAACATCATCCGCTGAATACTTAACTTTAATCTTTTTGAACATTATTGTTGTAAATTTGGCCGGTTCGATTTAGAAATCTGTGGCGCCGGAAAAAACCGGTCAAATTATTTACTATTCTGAAAGGAGATTCCTATGGAACCGATTAAAATCATGCCGTGTCTGGATATGAAAAACGGACGCGTGGTGAAAGGTGTTCATTTTGTTGATATAAAAGAAGCGGGTGATCCGGTGGAGAACGCCGCTTTTTATCAAGCCGAGGGAGCGGACGAGCTGGCCATGCTGGATATCGCCGCCACTCTGGAAAACCGCAAAACACGTCTGGAATGGGTAAAGAATGTTGCTGCAGTGCTCAGTATTCCGTTGACGGTCGGCGGCGGCATATCAACCCTGGAAGACATTGAGATGGTTTTAGACGCCGGAGCGAGCAAGGTTTCCATGAACAGTGCGGCGGTGAAAAATCCAGACCTGGTGCGCCAGGCGGCTCAAAAATACGGTGCGGATAAAATAACGGTGGCGATTGATGCAAAAAGAAACTCCGCGATGCCTTCAGGCTTTGAACTGGTCGTCTCCGGCGGTACGCTGCCTGTGGCTAAAGATGCCGTCGAATGGGCCAAAATGTGCCAGGAGCTCGGTGCGGGCGTTATTCTGCCCACCAGCATGGATGGGGACGGCACCAAGGCCGGCTATGATATCGAATACACAAAAGCGATTTCTTCGGCTGTTTCTCTGCCGGTGGTGGCTTCCGGCGGTGCGGGGAAGCTGGAGGATTTCTATGAGGCCGTGGTCAAAGGCGGGGCCTCTATTCTGCTTGCCGCGTCCGTCTTTCATTTCCGGATGATCAAAATTAAGGAAGTAAAAGATTACCTGAAGTCCAAAGGGCTTCCGGTCGCCTGATATTTTTTAGAGTTTTTTGTAATGCTGGAGCACCGCCTGGAGAAGGGAAGCGCTGTGCCCGAGTTGGATGTAAGCTTCTTCAGGGGTCATGTTCCGGTTTTCAGCGCGCAGTTTATAGCCCAGCAGCCGGGAGATGTTGGCTATCCGGGCAATTTCACGGATAAGATCGGCTTCAAAATGATCATCCCTTAAATTGATTTTATACATGTGCCGCTCAATATTTTCGGGATGCTCCTGTACCACCTGATCAACTATACCATCGTTGGCCTGATGGCGGTTCTTGTTATAATCATCATAGGGGATATTGTGTAAAGGCATGGTCAGATCGCCGATGTAGTGGGCGCAATAGACGATATGATATTCGGCGTACTTGCCGGAATTTAAATACTGTTCATATGCCCGCAGTGCGGCGACAATTGCACCGTAAAGGTGGCCCTCGGCATCAAACACCTCGTTTGTTTTATTGTATCGGCTGATCTGTTTTGTTACTGTCTCCGCCGTGACTGCATACTCGCCGTTGTTGTTGTACCAATGGTTGAAGTATTCAATGTTTCCCGCTTTTATTTTAGCGATGTCAGGGGCGGCGGCATTATACCACATCGGGTATTTTGCCGCTTTAGCCACGGCAAGATGGGTGTTGTCATGCCATCCAAGCGCCGTTCCGGTGAACGGGAGCAGGAAAAATAAAATAATTGCCGCGTAAACAATTTTTTTCATAGTTGTTTTCTGCTGTTCAGTCTGCGATTGCAAAATATTATTAGCAGAGTGTTGAAAAACTCCTGTTTTACAGGCTGTTCAAAAAGGTTCAGATGCAAGGCACCGCAAAAACCGCATCGCGAAGCGTATATAGAATACGTTGAGCGATGAGGTTTGCAGCGTAACGCTGCAGATGAGCCTTTTTCAACAGCCTGTCATTCCGTTTCCAAATCAATGATGATACCGCGGCGGCTAGGAGGAGGCAACGAGGCGTATTATACATACGTTGAGGAAGCCGACGACGACGCCAACAAAGGTAGCGCTTGATTTGGAAATGGAATCAGTGAATAATTTTTCTGTCAATAGTCACCGGCTTACTCCCCTCGTGCTCAATCATATTGCCGGCGTCCGGGTTGCCCCGGAAACGCAGAACATTGAGCATGAATATCTCCAGCTTATTGATTACATTAGGCGTCAGGAGATTGCCGTCGATCTCAATTGAGATCACAGGGTACTTTCTTTCCCGCGCCCACGGCGTAATCAAACCTTCAATGACGCGTCCAATAAGACAGGCAAAGGGTGAAATGTTGACAATTCCCGAGTATCCGTCCATCATTGCCGTCGCCGCTACTCCGCTGGAGATGCTGATTTCCGAATAAAGCTCCTGATTCACGAAATACTTCTCGGTGTTTTTCATAATTTTGGTCATGTCGTGCGGAGTTTTGGGAATCAGGTTTGTAGATCCCAGCGCCTCGCTCACTTTTCTCACCACATTTTGCTTGTAGGCGTGTTCTATATTCCAGTCCATCAGTTCCTTGAACTCTTTGGCGAATGCCCGGCGGTACCAGGGGATTAATTTCAGCTTCTTTTCCAGCTCGTACTTCCGGACAAAATCACAATAATAGACCCACTCGGCGACATTCGATACTTTGCCGATGATTCCGCGCTGGCTGAAATGGGCGATCAGTTCATCCACGGCGAAATCGTCGCGCCGCACATATATCTCGCCGACGATAAGGACTTTCGAACAGTCTTCCATCTTTTTCTTGAGAGGAATCCGGGCGATTTCTGCGGCAATTTCTTTTAAAACCGGCAGCACCTGCGTAATGTCCTTTTCCGCGACGCTGATCATGCGATGCCAGAGTCTGTCGTAGGTCTCCATTGCGGCCACCGGATCGACGGCGCAGGTGCGCAGCGAGGTTTCCACATCTTTCATGTGGTCGCCGATGGTAATGGCCCACCAGGCGTATTTGGAAAATTCCGTGCCCAGTTCGTTGTAGGAATTATCCGAGTCCAGAGTAAAGACAACCACATTTTCCAGACGCAGGTCCCGGAAAAGATTGTCATAGAAGACAAAATACTGGCCTGTACGGCAGGGACCGGTGGTTGTCGGGACGAACAAAATATATATTTCATCCTTGCGGTATTTTTCCGAAGAAAAGTATTTCAGGGCGCTGCCCAGAACGAGGTGCGAGGGCAGACACTCTTTGCCGGAAGCATGATTGCGCGCCAGTTGCAGGGTAAGGATATCCGGTACGGGCATTACCTCGGCATTGATGCCTAATCCGCGGATGGATGCGCCGACGAGTTCCGCCGAAAGTCTGCCCATGTTGGAAATCAGCAGTTTGACCCGCGGGTTATTCTTGATTGGTATCTTTTCGCTGTTGGTTATATTTTTAATGTGAATGTCTTCACCGGGATTGTTGATGAAGCGCAATCCGTTGTCGTATCGATCTTCATTGACGTCGAGAATCTTCGATCGATATCCTTCAATAATATCCAGAAATGCTTCAATGCGTGTATCTACACCGGCGTCGGCCGTGTGCGAATCCATTTCCAGAATCAGAAAAGGCTTGATGCCCATGATCCATTTCAAATAGTGCAGCATGAAAGAATCAGGTGCACAGGAAAAATTGGATATATACGTGACATAGATATTATCCTCGTTTTTGAGGAGTTGGCTGGTTTTCATGTCCTGTTGTCCATAATACCAGTACATGTTCGGGTAAATGGACTCATCCTGAAAAGGCAGAATGTCAAAGGGAATTACCGAATAGCCGCGGGTAGTGAATTTTCGTGGGATGCCCATGTTGGCATCGGCTGTAAAGGCGTTGTAAGGCCGGCCCAGAAGTGCAATTACCGGGTGTCCTGCACGGCGTGCTGCAGCCAGCGCCGTCTGCCCCAGTTGCTGCGCCTGCCGGAAATATTCCATCTGCTTTGCGCAGGCGATTGCAAAAGCTTCTCCAGCTTCTTTGGCGGTAAAGCCGAGCGTCGTTCCCATTTCGACGAACGATTCTCCGGCCTTTTCGACGCCGTACATGAAGCTTACGACCGGCGTTAAATATCTATTATCGGGGATTTCCGGGAAAGCCTTTTTTATGTAATAGGGAAGACTTTGCGTAATGGGGCAGAGATTGGCGGGTGCATCCTTTTCATAACTTTCCATGTCCTTAAAATGGGGCAGGAAAATATAATCCAGATTGCGGTCAAAAATATCCTGCACGGCTCCATGGGCAATTTCCGCGGGGAAGCAGTAGCTGCTTTCCACCCGCGCCGTACCTTCATGAGATACATTCTCTGAAAGAGCGGCTTCAACGCCCAGCGAATGGAAAAACCAGGAATACAGGGGCCAGAGGGTATAAACGGAAAAGCAGCGCGGTATACCAACGACAAAGTCTTTTTTTCTGACAAATTTGTTCGGATCCGGCGCACATTTTCGAAAAAGAAGGTCGTTGCGTTCTTCGATATAGTCAAAGACTTCGGCTTCGTTGACCACTTTTTTCTTGCGTATGTTGGCGTATTTATTACAGCGGCCGCCGAACATGTATTTGTTTTTATTAACGTTCAGGACACGGATCGGGCAGTAATTGTCGCAGGCTTTGCACTTGAATTCCTTTTCGTAGATAATTTCTGTGGCCAGAATCGTATCGATATCGTACGAAGATTTGGCGATAAGGCCGTCGGTCAATTTCTGTCGGGCGAGGATGCCGACGCCGAAACAGCCCATCATTTCGGGATCAGGCGGTACAAGGATATCTTTATTCAGCAGCATGGCGAAGGCCAGGGGAATAGCTTTGTTTTTGGCCACGCCGCCCTGCAGGACTATGTTTTTGCCGATTGTTCTGTTGCCGACAACTCTGTTGAGATAATTGGAAACAATTGAGGTGACGATGCCGGCGGTGATGTCCTCGCGGGAAGCGCCCTGCAAGATGGCGTTGCGGATGTCGGAGTTGATGAACGCGGAGCAATGTTCCCCGAACTTCAGAGGTTCATTGGCTCTGACGGCGATGTCGCCGATTTCCCAGGCATGGGCGATATTTAAATCTCCCTGGGCGGATTCTTCGAGGAAGGAGCCGGTGCCGGCCGAACAGGCTTCGTTCATCGCATAATCAATAGGGACCTTGTTTTTCAGGAAGACATATTTGGCATCCTGTCCGCCGATTTCGAAGATTGTATCAATATCTTCTTTGTAAAAGGTTGTTCCCACGGCATGAGCTATTATTTCATTATATACGGCCGGTGTTTCCAGAAAAACGCCGAGTATTTCCCGGGAAGAGCCGGTTGTCGATGCCAGCGTTATTTTGATTTGCCCGTCGCCGATATCTTCCTCGATTTGTTTTTTCATCTCGACCAGACAATTTTTGAGAGCCTTTACCGGATCGCCGTGGGTGCGGCCGTAAAATGATGCGGAGACTTCGCTGGTCTCCATATCAATCAGACAGGCTTTGGTTGTTGTCGAACCGCCGTCAACGCCTAGAATATACTCGCGTTCGGCGACAACTTTTCCCTTTTGGGAGGTAAGATAAGATACTTTTTCCGTCGCTGTCTTTAAGTTCTGAAACCGTTTAAATTGTACTTTTCCCGGTTTGAACAATTTATCGAGGGAGGGCAAAGTGCTGCCGAAATTTTTTGCCAGCAACGCCGCTCCATAAGCTTCAAAATACGCCGCAGGTTTCGGCACGATGAATTCTATTTGCGGCATCCTCTCCCTGATGAAGCGAATGATGTATCGATTTTTCGTGACGCCGCCCACCAGAAGGACTTTTCCTTTGGATATTCTGGCTCTTTTAAGAAAATCAAGAACTTTCGTGGCCATTACATTGCTCAGCGACAGAACAATGTCACCTTTATTGGCTTCACCTTTGTTTAAACGGTGGGTGCAATCGCTTTTCATAAAGACCGAACAGCGGGAGGAGAGTGTCAGAACGCAGCTGTCGTCGGGAATGTTGTTAATGTCGTTCAGATTCATGTCCATTCTGGCCAGCTGCTGCTTGAAAAATTCGCCTGTACCGGAAGCGCATTTGTTGCCGGAAAAACTGGTGATAATCTTCTTTGTTTTGTTATCGATAGTGTAAACGGCCAAATCCTCTCCGCCCAGCGAGACTACCGCATCCGCTTCGTAGTTCAAATGCTGAAGTGCTTCTTCAATGCACAGGGGTTCGATCACGCTGTTGATGTTTAAGAGATGCCTTCCTTCGGTTCCACAAGCTAGAGCGGTAATACCGGTGGGAATCTTTTTTGCACATAAAATTGTATGGAGAGTTTCCAGAAAATTTCCTTCGTGCGGTTCAACTTTGCTCCAGAGAATGTTGTCTCCTTCCAACATGGTAACTTTGACATTTGAGGAGCCTATGTTAATTCCAAGGCTGTGCATTTAAAATACTCCAAAAAGTAGCTGTTATTCAAACGATTAATCGTTATTGGATATGGCGAAGAATATGCTGAAACTATTGAGTATATAGAAAATAACTGCAGGATAAAAAGAAATTACAACCACCCGGAGGGACGGCTTTACGGCCGTCCCTCCGGGTAATCTGAGAAATTAATATTAATGGCCTTCTTCCAGTGCTCCGCCTATATACATCATCGACAGCAACATAAAAACGAGTGTCTGAACTACGGATGTAAAGATCATCAAAACGAAAACCGGCAGCGGAACAAGATAGGGAACCAGAGCGAGAATAACGGCCAGAACGATATCTTCACCCTTGATATTGCCGAAGAGTCGGAACGTCAGTGAAAGCACACGGGATAAATGACTGATAATTTCGATGGGCATCATCAGCGGAATCAGCCACCAGACGGGTCCCAGGAATTGCTTGAAATATTTTAAGCCGTGAGTTTTAACGCCCACTGCATGCGTTGCAAAAAACACAACCAGGGCCATGGAACAGGTAACATTGATGCTTGCCGTTGGTGATTCAAAACCGGGGATTATGCCGATCAGGTTGGAGGTCAGGATGAAAAGACCGATAGTGGCTATCAATGGGAAATATGTCCGGCCATGATGGCCCATTGTATCATTAACTAAAGTATCAAAGCCGCCGATAATTGTCTCCATGACGTTCTGCAGCGGCCCCGGATAAATCTGCAAGTTCCTTGTGGCCAAAAAAGACAGCACAGTTAGAAGAAGAATGGTGAATATTGAGTACGTTACATGTGGGGGAAGATAGCTGTTTTCTAAAAATAAAAATGGGTGCATATTTTAAATAACCTCCTCAAGACAGTTTTTTTTTGAAAAAATAGTTGCAGTCACGGTGATAATTATGTTGATTATCACCACGGAAAGCCCGACGACTAAACCGACGA
>Ga0208462_1000857_pt1 | contig 24819 bp, 26 predicted proteins | sample AD_SCU001_MetaG_FD_184452 | JGI IMG/M metagenome (GOLD analysis project Ga0208462, IMG submission 184452) | Active sludge microbial communities of municipal wastewater-treating anaerobic digesters from China - AD_SCU001_MetaG (SPAdes) (version 2) | ecosystem: Engineered > Bioreactor > Anaerobic...
TGGACGAATCTTGAAAAATCGGCTGAAATGAGGTTTCCAAATGAATGACGGAAAGTTGACGATAGATTTAAGTGGGGTGGGGAATGATATTCCGACAAAGCTGGGGAAAAGTAGACCGACGTTGACAGTACAGTATGGGCACAACAAAGAGCATGATCCCCTGCCCCAATTGAAACTGGCCCTGGTCTTCGGGCAAGAGTCCAACCTCCCGTTCTACTATCGGAAAATTGCAGGAAACATCCTTGATTCCAAGACCCTCCGCCATTTGCTCGCAGATTTAGAATTCCTTGGGCACTCGAAGATAAAACTGGTCATGGATCGCGGGTTTTATAGTGCAGACAACATCAATGGCCTCTACCGGGATCATGTGAAGTTCCTGGTATCGGTCAAGATGTCCTTGGTGGTTATTCGAACCGAGCTGGATGCAATCTACGACACGATTCGAAGTTTCGAGCATTACAACGAGGATTACGAACTCTATTCCCAAACCGTTCGAACTACCTGGAAGTACACGCAGGAACGCCCGTATATGGGCGATACACTCAAGGAGCCACGCCGCCTTTATATCCATTACTATTATGATATCGCCAGAGCTGCTGAGGACGAGAAAGTCTTTGACCGCCGGTTGTTCGCGTTGAAGCAGGAACTGAAAACCGGTAAGCGTGTTCCGGAGCATGAAGCACTCTACCAGGAGTATTTTACCACCAAGACAACGCCGAAACGGGGAGCACAGGTGAAGGTCAAAGAAGAGGTTGTTCGCAAAGAAAAGCGCTATTGTGGGTTCTTTGCCCTGATTACCAATGAGACGATGGATGCGGTGACCGCTCTTGAGCTGTACCGCAACAAGGACGTTGTCGAAAAGGCCTTCGGCAACCTCAAGGAACGCTTGAACATGCGGCGGGCTCTGGTCTCTTCGGAGCAGAGTATCGAGGGGAAGCTGTTCGTCCAGTTTGTCGCGCTGATCTACCTATCCTACATCAAAAAACAGATGCAGGTGCAAGGATTGTTCAAAGACTCCACATTACCGGGCGTATTAGACAAGCTGGACATCATTGAATGTTTTGAACAACCAAGAAAGACACTTCGGGTGGGTGAGATTCTGGATGCGCAAGTCCAACTGTACCGTGACCTTGGGGTAAACCCACCGACCTCGTTATGAGTCGGCGGGAATCCAGGTGGTAAGGTATTTCCCCTCTTCGATCAGAAAGAATCGGCATGCGGGATTCTGGCAGGTGATTGAGGTGACGCTCCGAGAACGGGGCATGATCAATATTATGCAAGAAGCATTATAAAAATATCTGGATACTTTGTGCGAAATAATTGGATACAGGTATTACCAGTTGACTATTGAGCCACTACCGGATTTAGACGCTTGCTAAATAATAAATCAAACCTATGACTAATATATTTTGATAAAGGGGCATTAGATGAATACTTCTTCTAATAGAACATTGAAGGCAATAACTAGTTTTGGCTTAATTCTTACATCAATTGCACTTATCATGATACAAGGAAATCCCGCAAGCGGATATGAAATATCCATTTACAGAGGATTTTCGTCACTTATATGGGCCATACTTATTATCAGTTCAATTGGAAGCATTGGGGTAATAACATTTCAAGCATTTTCTATTCCTAGAAGTGGCCTTTGGAAGGTCGCGTTCATGAATCTAATATTGAATGGATTTATAATTGTTTCCCTTCACGCTCTCCGAGGATATTATCTTTACACTGGTATTGATCAACTATACCATCTAAATGTGATTCAAAGTTTAGTCCATAGTGGAAATCTGGGAGAATCTAATGTCTACCCAATAGCTCACATACTTATAGCAGCTTGTTCCCTAATCTCAAACATTGATCCGCACTACTTAATTCAATACCTCCCTTCGTTTTTCTCAATCCTCGTTTTAATGGTCATAATATACCTTCTTGCGAAGCAAATTATGCGATTGGAAGCGGAAATATTAATTGCGGCAGTAGCAACCTACGTATTTTTCTTTAACAGTTTACACTCACAGTTCTATCCACAATCATTTTCTGTGCTTATTTTTATATTCGCAGTATATGTATATATCAAGGCGCTAAGTGCAAACCAAAGAAAATATATTATATTATTGACGGTTGTTCTACTAATTCTGCCATTGAGCCACCCAACCAGCGCCCTCATATTAATTCCGCTGTTATTAATAGCGGAAATCGCTCGATTGTACCTGTTTAGAAATTATTTGAAGACTCAAAGCACTCATGGTTACTACATTCCGATCATATTATCCGCAGTAGTCTTTGTTGGTTGGGTGAGTTTTTTCAGGCTCTTTTCAGAGAAGACTGTGCACCTTAAGACTATATTCCTAGATAGTTATTCTAATCCGAATCTCGCTACAACTGTAGATATTGCCGATAAACTTAGCCTTGTTGAAATTGCTCAGTACAATATCAAGATGTACGGGGAGAATATGTTCTACCTTGGGCTTACATTTATTTGCATTCTACTATTTTTAAATGCTATATGGTATAAAAAAGAAATCGTGTATCAGTATAAATACCTTTTTTTGTTATTGGTCGCTACTGTCGCTTGTATACCTTTATATCTATTCACCGTTCTAGGAATTGGGAGTGTGACTATAGGTAGGGCATTACATTTGATGTATCCCATATTGTTTACGCCGCTCTTTGTTAGTTTTGTTATCTGCCACTTTCAGAAAAAATATAGCCCCAAAGGGACGATTGTAATAATAATCGTACTTTTCGCAATAGTATCTACGTTAAGTACATTCTCTGTTTATCATTCACCTTGGACATATTCAGCAAGCTGGCAGATGACAAAAATGGATGCTAATGGCGTAGATTGGTTCGTCGAAAAGAGTCAATCAACTTATCCCCATGCGATAATGGGCATTGAAACGCTCAAACTTGGACGATCGAGCCCCCTCTCAAAGTCCATAATAACTGAGGCGTCCAGTATCGAATCACAAGGACCATTAGGTGGAGCATATTTATTGTTCAATAAAAAATCTCGAGACATTTGTGATGAACCAGATGCCACAAAAGCAACAGTGAATCCATTCAAGTCCCTAGGATTTGGTAAATATGATCTTCTAAATGTAAAAAACAATAAGAGAACTCTAGAGATTTACTCAAATGGAGAGATGAATATCTGGCTGGTCTGAAACTGAGGTAGCTAGATGGGCATCCTCGACTCGGGAGAGCAGTGTATATCCAGCGATCCAGTGACGGCAGGGCGGCGCTCTCCTATCAACAGCTCGGAAAGGTGTCGTGCGCCCCCGTGTGTCCCTTTGGTGATGAGCCCGGCTTTTTGCGTGAGCCGGTTGAGGTAGGTGCTCACCTCCTTCGGCGGCCTCTCATAACATTATTATAATGAGGAGATATAAACTAACCTTGGTATATTTTTCGCTTTAGAGAAGCCGTATGGGAGAAAATTGTGTATATCTATCAGGAGATGTTAAAAATACCTCAGTACTCTAAAATTAGAGGACTTTGCACAGCTCCTTTCAAGTTGGCATATTCGTTATTACCATATTAGAATATCGCTGATCAGAATTTGGAGTGATTTATATGGATGATATAAAGCAATCGGGAAATGCGAATAGAATTGGGGTTGTAGCTGTTTACTGCTCTAAATCCTGTAACATGCCACTATCTAATCTCATAAATATATTGATCCCTTTTTCAAAAACGTGTTGCCTTATCACAGGTAATGAAGGATCTAAGTTTTTCCACTCAGATACGCGCATTAACATAGAAGAAATATATAACCTTTCAGGGGAGTTTTTTGTATCGAGGCTCTTTAGATTCGTCCGAACTCAAGTGAAGACAGCTTTTAAAATAATACGAATTTCGGATCGTATCGATATATGGATCTTCTTCTACGGAGGTGCTCAATCTATTCTACCACTTCTTTCAGCGAAGTTGTCAAACAAAAAAACGTTGTTACTCCTCCCAGATGCAGGTCCACAAAAATCTACAAACTTGAGCAAGGTTATCATATTCGCGTTAAGGAGCCTAGCAGTCATAAATTACAATATTATAGATCGAATCATCGTATATTCGTCTAATCTTATCCAGAACTGGAACCTCGAGCCCTATCGCCACAAAATCCTCATCGCACACGAGCATTTCCTTGACATCACTACCTTCCCCGTCACCACCCCCCTGCGCGACCGCCCCCCCCTCATCGGCTACATCGGCCGGCTGAGCGGGGAGAAGGGAGTCCAGCACTTCGCCCAGGCCCTCCCTGCCATCCTCGACGACCGGCAGGATCTCCGGGTGATCATCGGTGGGGATGGGCAGCTAAAAGAGTCGATCGCGGCCTCCCTGCAGGAAGGAGGAGTTGCCGCCCAAGTCAACCTCCCGGGCTGGATCTCCCATGATGACCTACCGAGCTACCTGAACCAGCTCCAGCTCCTCGTTCTCCCCTCCTACACCGAAGGGCTTCCAAACATCATGCTCGAGGCGATGGCCTGTGGGACCCCGGTGCTCGCGACGCCGGTCGGAGCGATACCGGATGTTATAATAGATGGCAAAACTGGATTTATTATGGAGAATAACTCGCCCGAGTGCATCGCGGAGAATGTGATCCGGGCGCTGAACTCCCCGGACCTGGAGCGAATCGCGGAGGATGGAAGGCGGTTTGTGGAGGAGAATTTTACGCTCGAGCGCGCGGTCGAAAGGTGGAAGGAAGTGCTCGAAGAGATATGATATGGTAGATTGAAGAAGAACTGATCTCTTTTACAGGATGTATGGTGGAACATGGCCTACGATCATCTGCTTCAGCTTTGTAGAACAGTGTTAAACAAACTTCTGGTTAGCGTGAGGCGAAATGCTGATATCAGAAACTTCATGTACTTTTGTCTTAGATACTCTGGACTGCCGCTTATCTTCAGAGAGATATTCCAGAAAAATAAAGTCAGTATACTATATTTTCACAAGATTGAGCCCGATGTTGCAGAAAAAATATTCAAATATTTACAAGAGAACTACAATATAATAAGTCTACACGATTTTTTTGACATGTATAAAAGGAAGAAAAATTTCCCGGAAAGATCGCTCGTCATTACCTTCGATGATGGATATAGAAGCAACTATGATCTACTTCCGATCTTCAAAAAGAGTAGTATCCCAGTAACTATATTCCTATGTTCTGGGATCATAAATACAAATAGGCACTTTTGGTTCGAGGAAGCACTCGCTAAAGAGACGCATCTGCCACTTACGATGGAACAACTAACAAAGGTTTTAAATGACGAACGGCTTCGGACCTTAAATATAATTGGGTTTGAACAAGAAAAAGAATATACAAATCCCCATGCCCTCTCAAAAAAGCAAATTCGTGAAATGTTGCCCTATGTAGATTTTCAATCTCATACACTATCTCACCCCTGCTTAACGCAGTGCGATGATAACGAAGCTCGTGATGAAATATTCATTTCAAAACATATTTTAGAAGAAGAGTATGATTTAGCCATAAATGCAATCGCATACCCGAATGGTGACTACTCTGAAAGAGACATCCAACTGTGCATGGCTGCAGGATACGAATTTGGTCTTACAACCGACTTCGGGTTCAACACTGTGGATACCGATCCATTCAGACTGAAAAGGCTTTCTATCAATGAGGAGAGCAATAACCTAAATGAACTTGTAGTCAGCGTGAGTGGCGTTAAGAATTTTTTAGGCAGTGTCGCTAATATGAAACGCTCATGATGCCCCATTCGAAGCTGCAGACTCGATCAACGAAAGCTCCCAGGCAACAGTTACAGATGGTAATTTACTTATTCCTCTTTAACTAACCCACATTGGGATCCGGTGGATACATTGGAAGTGAAATATTTTGTGCTCGATGTCCAAAATGCCAATGATGGCGTAAATAAGAAATTATTAAGCCAAGTATCAGGAATGAGTCAGTTGGGGCTGAATGTAGAGTTGGTATTGGCCGATACGGGATGCGCTCACGACCCCTCCCATAATGACTTTCTAAAAACGTACTCAGTGAGTGAAGCCCCATCAGGTGATCTTTTTGGGCGGATCAGGCGCTCTCTCAAGATCAGCAGAATCTTTAGCAAAATAATTGATTCATTGGGTCCCAATGATGTCTTGTATTATAGATACATAAGCGCATTTCCCTTATATTATCCGAAAAATTACTTCAAACGATCCAGAACATGTAAGATTGTAACAGAACATCAGACAATAGAATTAGATGAGAACAAGTTGATAAACAGTACCTTAGGTTATTGGTCTGAACGTCTCTTCGGAAAACTGTTAAGAAAACAATCTGACGCTATCATCGGCGTCACCGATGAAATCACCCAGTATGAGATTGCCTGCGCCGGAGATCCGGAAAAACCCCATATCACCATAGGAAACGGTTTTGAGGTCCAATCAGTCCCTGTGAGGGAAGCTCCGCACTACGCCGGCGACGATCTCCACCTCCTCTGCGTCGCCAACGTCAGCCGCTGGCATGGGCTCGACCGGCTTCTCCGGGGCCTCGCCACCTATAATGGAACACCAAAAGTCATCCTTCACATCGCCGGGGATGGAGCAGAGCTACCTCATCTCCAGAACCTGACCGACGACCTCGGCATCGGTGACCGGGTGGTCTTCCACGGCTTCACGACCGGTAAAGCCCTCGACGCCCTCTTTGATCAGTGCCATATCGCGGTGGGGAGCCTTGGGATCCACAGGATTGGCCTGAAGGAAGCATCGATCCTCAAGGCCAGGGAGTACTGTGCCAGAGGGATACCCTTTATCTATGGGATACCTGATCCCGACTTCCCCCCCGACTTCCCGTACATCCTCCACCTCCCCGCCGACGAGAGCCCCATCGATATCGATCAGGTCCTGGCATTTGCGAAGAGGGTCTGCGCCGACCCCGACCACCCGCAGAAGATGCGCCGCTATGCCGAGGAGCACCTTGATTGGTCGGTGAAGATGAAGAAACTCAAGAATTTCCTGGAGACGCTGGTCGGGGAGGATGAAGATGCCAGCGTTTCGGAAGCCAGCGCATCGTCCCTTGCCGCACAAGGACTGAAGGTTCCCGGCGGCACTGCGTTGCCCGGTGCAGTGCAGGGTGATACGTCCTCAGGGGCGTCGAGAGGCCGGGGATCATAACACCGGCGGAGATCGGCATGTCGCTGGACCCACTCGCCTTGGTGAAACTACAAATATTCACCCTCCCTTGGTCAGAGATCTCCTAAAGGGTCACATCATTGTTCCGGGAATAAACCTCCCGTAAATGATCATAACCCGCGGCCAGGTAGGAGTTACAAATTCTGTCCGCCCTCTCTTTCTGGCCGGAGCGGTAGAGGCAGTCAACAATCTTTTGAAGTTGCTTCTCCTCGTACGGCAGGTGGTTCCCCGCATCTAAGTTGATCAGGATCAGCTCAGCAACTTTCCCGGGCGCCACTTCAACACGCTCCTGGAGGTAGTCAAAGAAACGCAGACTACCCACTCCATTTCGCACGTGGGCAGCAGAGATTTTCAACCATTCGTACATCTCATCGTCTATCTCATCGAATACCGAGATCCAGTTAAAAAGTCCCGCCAGGATCTTCTGCCTATCTGGCTCAACATCCCCGACTGCATAGCGGTTCATGATCCACCTCCAGAGTGCTTTTACCTTCCCTTTCATCTCTGCATTGAGCAAATCATGTCTATTGAAGTACCACATCACCCAGATCATGGTAGATACCTGCTTAAGATCACCCCGCTCGATCAGCTCCGACAGCAAACTCCCGGGGTCGTCTACCTCCTCCTCAGCGTTGAGGTAGCCTCTGCAGATGCTTGCGATAAGATGTTTCTGCACCTCGTGATCATCATCAAAGGCCCCAAGGGCTCTAGAATAGTCGCGATGATCCCGCAGGAGCCTGTAACACTTTCTGCTCGGCGCGACATACGCGGCATACTGTAGGTATCCCCCGAATGCAGACCTCCAGTGCCCCTCATCATTCTGGGGGAATATAGCATCCAGGTTTTCTGTCACCCAGTCCTTGTCCAGATAGCAGAGCTGCGGCAGACACCTCCCCGCCACAGTCGAAAACTCAAGACTCCTCTCAGATGGCCGGCTGAGCCGCCTGGCAAACTGATCCCTGATGCCTCTTACCCAGCGGTATCCCGATTCCTTCTCGATCATCGGAGCGACGCTCATTGAGTAGGAGATCATTGTGCGGAAGATCTCAGATTGTAGCGTAGTTAAGCCGCTCGCGTCTCTGACTTGAGGATTCGTCCTGTCTGCCAGGAGCGTAAGGACCCTCTCAGTTTTTGAGCGTAACTCCGGTCTTGAACAATACCCTCCATGCCTTACGCCTTCCGTGATCAACTCGCTGATCGCTAATACCATCTCGGGCTCAAGATCATACGCTGCATCCCTATCCCGCCCCTCCCGAAAATTCTCGGACTCGATGAGATACAGGATATAGTCGAGCACCAGACCCCAATCCAGGGTGGACCCTCCTTTCCCGGCGCCGGCCAGCCCTCCCAGGAGGGTGCTCTGGTAGATGGATGGCAGTTCTGGGCGCTCTTTGAGGATACTGTAGAATTTCTCCGGGTCTGTTGCAACGCAATCCCCAAAAACACGCGCGAGACCTCTGCATGAGAGCCCATTGAATCCCGGCTCCTCTCGGTATGAACGAAGGTACTCGACAATCTCGGAGACTGGCATCCTGAGAAGGTCTTCCTTCTCGATGGGGCTTAGATCCCCGATGAAAGAGACCATTGCCGGACCGTCTTCCAGGGTACGCACTTCCATCGGGCAGATGATATCACACCGGGCATACTCTGCAAGAACCTCCGGATCCTCGGTTGCTACTATTGTCGAGAGCCACCGCTTTCTCCGACATGCAGTATGGAGCTCTCTCTGAGCGGGGTCTATGGTATCTACTGGATCGTTTTCTCGTATCCAGCCCATGATCCTGGTTATCTCTTCTTTCGCGAAAGAGGCACAGTGTGCTTTGAACAACTCGCTTACTTCATGATCCAATTGGTATTTAATGAGCGGATTGTAGTCCAGACTCCAGAATATCTCTTTCAGTGTATCATAGTGATAGTTGATCGTGTGTATGGCGATTCTGTTGAATATGGGATGTTCTTCGTGGATTAACTCCTCTATTGTCCCTTTTAGCGATTCTGCGTCTGAATTTTCGAATATGGTTCTTATAAATTCGGTGATCCGGACATCAAATCTATCATGAAATCCCTCCTTCTCAATCGCAGGTATCCATACGTGATTAAATTGGTTGCTGTCCTGTGTTGTGATCTGACGGACCTTCTCAAGGGCTACCTCTGCTGCTTCATGACCGCAGATATCTGCAATATCTTTCGTTCTGCCCTTGAGAATTTCGTTTATCCAGTAGGGCTCTATCCGTGACGTATACTCTTCAAACGCCAGTCCATCTACCTGGTGATACTCGAAGATTATGTCGATCAACTTCAGGACGTGCTCTCTTTCCTTTTGCGCTATGAACCGGGGAAGCGCCACCTCCTCTATCGCTGTTGCAATGTGTATCGTCTCCCAGGATGTATTCAATGCAGTTTTGATGAATTCGTAGTGTGCGCTCGTAATCTTATCACGAGGCAGCGAGAATATCACCTTCGCCACGCTTGCATTGGTATGGTGATTATCGACCCTCTCGCCGGTTCCAGGGTGTAGTATACCCTCAAGAATTTCCAGAATCAGGTCAGTGACCTCTTCTGACGACGCCTTCAGGTTCTTTGCCGCTACATTCTCCAGGAATCCAAGTACCCCCCAGTAGGGGACGGTGTAGTAGCCCGTTTTGACCTCCTGCGGCCGGGGGTTGCGATCGGGGTCCAGGTATCCGCAGCCGTAGAGCGCCTCCAGCCATGGCTGCGGGTTGGCGGCGGTCTCCAGAAGACGGAAGAGGTGTCGCCTCTGCGGTGCATCGTTCTGGATGAACTGGAGAGCATCTTCGATCCTCTCGGCGGTGGGATCTTTGACACTTTCTTCAAGATCGCTGAAGGACTCGTGCAGGTATACCGTTGTCTGATTTATCTCTTGTTTCCAGGCCCGGATCACGTCGTACAATCTCTCGTAGTCGCCGTCGCCGATGTGATAAGGGATGACGTTGATCCCCATGAGATTGTAATAGTATTCCTCGAACCTGAGCGTCCGCTCCTCTTCGGTCTTGAAGGGTTTGAGGATGTGGTGCTTCAGTTCGATTTTTTCGTCAGACCTGTACTTGCCTATGAGGAAATCGAGCAGTTCGAACTCTTCCAGGCCGTATCCGATAAAGAGCACCGTATACTTCGCAAAAATAGACGTTAAGAAGTCCTGGAACTCCCGTGCATTATACCGTGTTAGATACTGGGGGATGGTAAGCACCACCGATGCAGGGTCGGATATTTTTCCGTGAATATGATAGAGTTTGTTCCGATCCAGCTCTTTTACAAAATCCTCTCTCTGGTACGCAATCTTTGGTGGTGTGAATTTAGCATCAAAGTGCTCATCCATGTTCGTTGTGATGAAAAGTGCTCGAAAGCCCCAGAGTTCATCGTAGATATTTCTAGTTTTAAGTTTCTCCGAATCTGCCTCAAGCGATCTCTCGATCTCATCAAAAAAGTCCTCTTTGCGCCCGCTTTTATCGAGTATTTCTTTGCAGATGGTTATCTTCTTCTTATTGTCATAATCCCTAAGTACGTCGGCATCCTGCTCCCCCAGGCATGGTGAGCCGTCGCTCTTCTCGGTCATGGTGCAGCGCTTAATGAGGTTCTCACTGAGGCTATCCCATCCTGGACAACCCAGTACTCTCGATACGCCGGCACCGATAAACACAGCCAGCGTATTTCTGTTAACCGCGTCTACGATCTTATATGGTAGATCCGGGATCTGTTTGATCTCTCCTGGCACCATGGCTCTCTGATCCCTTAAGGTTATGCACTTACTGTCCTATTGGTTCTCCAGCAACCTGTATATCCTCTCCCTCACCTCATCCTGCCTTTCCCAGTCCACACACGCATCCATACCCTCGACAATCTTCTCCAGCCGCTCTGCATACCAGCCTGAGTTCTCAACGCCCGCAATGAGGTTGTTCTGGTTATCGAAGGGATCCGGAATGACCCCTTCCTGGAACGCTCCGATGAGGCCTTTTAACGCACCCCTGAAATCCGGATAGAGATCGTTGTACCAGTAATCCCTCTCCGCATACTCGACAATCGCCGATTCAATCGCAAAGGAGGAGACACCGAAGTTATACGTATCCCTGACGCGCTTACAGAGCCGGATAACGTTCCTGAAGTTCTCTTTGTTATGTGCCACCTCCTCAAGGCGTTCTTTATCCCGGTGCGGCGCTGTCGCAATCCACCCGTTTCCCTGGTCACCCTTCGGGATGGCGTAAAATGTTTCACCGCTGGAGTTATGCTGGAGCACTGCTGCCGGGACCAGGTCGAGTTTCAGGTTCTTTGATTTGATCGTCGCTGTGATCGCCTGGCCGTTCCGTACGGGTGCCTCGACCCCATACTTGCCCGTTGCAGACTCGACGACATCTTTGAGCCAGTTCAGTAACTTTGCCGGGCTTACCCCGGAGCCGTCGGATTTCTTGTATTTCTCATCGAACATATGGTTCGGATCGGCGCGGCCGAACCCGCTCCCGACGCTGATGCCGCTATGTGAGTACACACCATGATTTGAATCAAGGATTATCAGAACATCGAACTCATCCACCGCCGCCACTTTGGTGCCCTTGAAGTAACTCCCGAAATTGAGAGTGTTTCGGTCTGGATAGAGGACCGGTTCACCGGTACGTCCCTTGATCTCCTGCTTGACCAGGTCTATGAGCCACTCCCGGCTCCTGACGGCGGATGATATATCGGGCTGGGGAAGTCTGATGACCTCGCCGATATACCAGTTTAAAGCCTGTGATACGTCTCCCATTTATTCCTCCCGACACTCTCCTGGAGTGTACGTCTCCTCGCCGTCCTCGAACCCCTTTTGGGCTTTTTCGTAGTCCTTCCGGTTCGTAGAAAGGCAGACGGCGTCTTCGGTGATCTGTTCGTATTCCTGAGCGAGGCTATCGAGCCGTTCTCTGAGTTCATCTGCGGACAGGGCTCCATCCTGGTAGTATGCTTTCATTCTGGAACATTCATTGGCGATATGCAGATATTTTGTTGCGACCATCCTGTGTTGTTCTGCTGTGCGTGAGTAGTTGAAGAACGCCTGCACAACTGCGAGCACGGTAGCTATCAGGCCGGTGAAACCGATTATCATGCCGAAGGTGCGGATCTCCGAAACGATCATGTAGACCAGGTTCGACGCGATAACGGCGTTCGCCACAATGAGGAAGATTCCGATGCAGGTGTTGTATCGCTCCTTTCGGTCGGCCGCATTGAAGTGCTTCTTCTTGCCGTAGACGGCATTTACTCGCAGGTGCTCAACTGCGCGGATGGTGTGGTCCTCGCCCATTGTATGGGGTTTTGGGTGGTGGATACCTTAACATTTGCTTTTGGTCTTGCGATTAGAATGGAGGTTGATCATTTTAAATGGTAATTTTGGCTCTTTTCCGATATTGGGCAAGGTATTTCTTTTACCTCAATATCTGGGGGCTGCATGACTCAACCTGCTCCTGCCATCCGCCGTTTGAGTTCTCTCCTTCTTCGTGGGTTTGCGTGTATCCTTCCGCGCCAGAATAGATACCTAGTTAACCCCCACCTGTCTAAAAATAGAGTATTCCAATGCCCAGCCCAGAGCCCTCCCGTTCATCCACCTTCGCCACCGACGTCCTCAAACTCGTCACCGGCACCACCTTCGCCCAGGTCATCGCTGTCCTGGCATCCCCGCTCCTCACCCGTCTCTACGGGCCGGAGGCCTTTGGGTTCCTCGCGCTCTTCACCTCGATCACGAGCATCATCGGGGTCATCGCCTGCATGCGCTACGAGATGGCGATCATGCTCCCAAAGACCGACGAGGAGGCCGCGAACCTGCTGGGCCTCTGCCTCCTCTGTGTGGCGGTGGTCAGCGGACTGACGGTGCCGGCCCTGTACTTCGGGGGCGACGTGCTCCTCTCCCTGCTCAGGGCGCCCGGGCTCGAGCCCTACCTCATCTTGGTCCCGGTGTTTGTCTTCATTAGCGGGGTTTTCCTCGCGCTGAACTACTGGAACTCGCGCACCAAACACTTCGGGCGGCTCTCGGTTGCCCGGATCACCAGTTCGCTTGCTACAACAGGTACCCAGTTAGGAGCAGGGTTTGCCGGGTATGCAACGGGAGGGACCCTCATCGGGGCGAACCTGGTAGGAGTGTCTGTTTCTACTGGAGTTCTCGGCGGCCAGATCTGGCGGGACGATCGCGCACTGCTGCGCGGGAGCATCTCGTGGAGGGGGATGTTGGGGGGATTAAAGCGGTACAAAAAGTTCCCTCTTATTGATAGCAGTTCGGCCCTGATGAATACTGTCTCATGGCAACTGCCGGCGTTTCTTCTCGCTGCGTTCTTCTCACCAGTTGTAGTAGGGTTTTACGCACTGGGCTTTCGGATGTTACAGTTTCCAATGAGTCTCATGGGGGGTTCTATTGCTCAGGTCTTTTTCCAGCGGGCATCTGAGGCTCGCTCTGATGGTACGCTCCCTCTTCTCGTGGAGAACGTATTTCGCTTGTTGGTCATGATCGGGATCTTTCCCATTCTTGCCGTGACGATCATTGGACCCGAACTTTTCGCCGTTATTTTCGGAGATATTTGGGCTGAGGCGGGATTATATGCTCAAATATTGAGCATATGGGCGTTTATGTGGTTTATCTCCTCACCCCTCAGCACGATTTGGATCGTTCTAGAAAAACAAGCGTTTGGAATTCGAGTGACAACATTGAATCTTGTGACGCGCATTATTTCTCTTGTTCTTGGTGGGATAATTGGAAGTCCCGTTGTTGCCCTATTGCTATTCGCATTTTCAGGTATCCTTCTCTATGGGTATCTCAATGTAAAAATGCTGCTCTTCTCGGGCGTCCAGTTGATAACTGCCAGCAGGCATCTTTTTTCGAGTCTCAAACTGTTCTGCCCGTTTGGTGTTATCCTTGTCGGATTGAAAATAGTGAATGCTGGATCTCTGTTCCTTATTGCCGTAACATGTATATTTGGCATGGTCTATTATCTGTACATCATCAAAACTGATTATCAGATCAAAACTCTGTTCTCAGGTTTGAAGATGCGCACTTAAACTTTTCAGGGCTTTATAGAACTCTTGTTATTTTCGTACCAGCAATACTACCTGGTGATATGGTTTTTGAATTCGAAGTAAACTTTTTAGTTTGTTGTCTAATAAGTTCAAGCCCCCAAGAATGTGTCTCAGGAATGTCTGGGATGAAATAGGTCGTCCACCGCATTTTGGGCAACTGGCGTTTTTATAACCTGAATATACCCCACAGTGATGTTTCAACTGAACAATACGGGGGTTCGGGGGGACTTTATTGGTAGTATATTTCACAAATTGTATCTCATAGTCTGGGAACTCCTTAGCATACCATTGCTCATCGAATTTTCGGTAATGGTGGACGGTATTAAATATAAACTCACATGAGCTACATTTACATTGGTTCACTTCTAGATTCTCTTCAAATGGGACTGTTATCAGGAGATATTTTGCCTTAAGTCTGTTTATTTCTTGTACTGCTTTAGTGTAGATTTGATCGGAAAGATGTTCTAGGACTTCTGTCGTGATTATCAGATCGAACTTATTCTCTCTAAATGGTAGAGAGTTAATGCTTGCGCAAATTGCATTTTTTTTCACGTTTTTTAAGGGAACGCTAGCAAAATCCATGCCTAGGACAAATTCCTTGTCTATCATATTTGTTATAATTCCATTGCCGCAACCGATATCTAGTATGGATTTCACTTCATCGGGAAGATAACTTACTATCTCTTTTGCTCGTGCAATTTCATTAGCATTCTCATAATAGTTATGCCAAACTTCTTGCTGGTTATAATACTTCAACTCGAGATCCATTCACTACGTACCTCCTTTTAGTATAAAATTAATGAATTTATATTCATCACAATCATTTCAAGCATCTCGTAACCTCACTGGTAATTTCATTCACAAGAAATCAACTACTGGTTCTTATTTCCTCTCCCGATCCCCCTATGCACAAACTTCGCGCGGATCCACGCGTCCGGGTTCACGACGTTCCGCCCGTCGACGACCGCCGGGTGGGGAGACCCGCACAACCCCTTCACCTCGCCCGGCACCAGCCCCCGGTACTCCTTGTGCCCGGCAAAGACCACCACCGCATCCGCACCGTAAAGCACCCCCGCAAGATCCCGCGAGAGCCCGGGCGGCGCGTCCGGCGACCTCACCGGGTCGACATCCGCACCCGGGAAGACCTCCATCAGGAGGTCGAGGTCGGTGATGCTCCCCTCGATGAACGTCACCCGGGGGTGGTCGAGGAGGTGCTCGATGTTCACCCGCCGCCCGGTGGCGAGGTTGTCAATGATGACGACGTCGTGGTGTTGAGCTAAGGTGTCTGCAAGGTTCGAGCCGATGAAGCCGGCCCCGCCGGTGACGATGTAGCGCATGAAGAGATTACGTTGAGGGGATGTTTAGGGGTTTCTGAATGGTGCTGGGTCACTCGATTCAGAACCCTGTAATGCAGTAGTCATGAGGTTGTAGGAGGGCGCACCCATAGGAGCCAGCCCCCTCGCTCCACGAGGGGAGGACGCTGGCCAAGAGCAGTGAGCCTCCTGTCCGGTTGAATGGTGGATCCAGTGATGAAAGCGGTGCCTCTCATGATTGCATGTTTGCACCAGAATCCCGGTTAGAATGCAAACAATCTGCTCACAACCGTCACCACTTGATTCTGACGCAGACCACAATACATCCGTGGATGAAGAAATGTTATTTCGTTTTTGCCAAAATGTAAAATGGATATTTACATGTAGTGTAAAATCTAATCCGCTCTGGGGCGTGGGTTGCAGAAACCCGTCCTCTGGAGATGAGCCTATGGTAAAATCGATCCTCTGCAAGGCGATACAAAATCGCCGGCAGATCAGCATGAGATATGAGGGGATAGAGCGAATCCTCGATCCCTATCTGATTGGAACCACTACAGCGGGTAACGAGGCCCTGCGGGCATACCAGGTCGGGGGATACAGTGAAAGTGGAGGGGTGCCAGCCTGGCGACTGTTCACCCTGAGCGCGATCAGTAACGTCAAGATCCTGGATACATCCTTTGGGATTCATCCGCTGTACAACCCATATGACAAGGCTATGGTACAGATTTCCTGCAGAATCTAGGTTGGATTGGAACTTCAATCCAACCTCTCTCTTCGGGAAACGATCTATCTTTGGACCCGCTCTGCAGTTTTTACGCCCTGTGGAGTTCCAGTAGAATCATTTTGCTGAGCACAGCAGCGGATGATGCAAGAAGAGAATTCTAACCAAACAGTCCCCAACGACGGCTGGGAGGGCTGTATGATGAGGTGATAGTCCCTGAGGGGGAGCAATGGACCTGGATGTAAAGTTTCATGCGAAACAGTTTGGGATGGCCCTTCTGGAGGCGACTCTCTCAAGAACAGTTGTCGGTATCGTGACTGATACTATCTTTGGGTATCTGACCCGGGTAAAAATGGAGCGTGCACAAGGATTTACTGGTGGATTTCTGGAGGACATAAAATCGAGTGATCCTGACAAAATCGACTGGGAATACCTACTAAGCGAGGAATTCTTAGATTTCTTTTATTCTGTTCTTCGAAGGGTTATAAACACTACAACCGAGGAGAAAATACGGCGATTCAAGAAGATTCTGCTGAACGAGGCGACACGTCCCTACAAGTCTGATTTCAAAGAAACGTTCCTCGATATCGCCTTCCGCGTCAACGAAGATCAAATCCAGATCCTCAAGCATTTCTGGAATGCCAAAGATGGTTGTGAATCTGAAGACAACTCTGAGCAGAGAGTCGTTGATGGTGAAGGTGCCGAGGCTTCTCTCAAGTGTAAAGCAAATCTCCTAGGATTCGATGAGGCAATGTATCTCTTCTACGTTCAGGATTTGATCTCGAAATCGCTGTTACTTGATGAAGCTATTGCACTATTCGGTGGAAGGACAAAGCCCTATATCAACCTGAGAATAACGCCCTTTGGTGAGGAATTTCTGAGGTTTATTGAAGGATCTCCTGATCAGTAGGTTGCCTCCGCTCCTCATTTTTCCCGGAGAGTATCTGCTGCAACCACTCGGCCCGGGCCGGTCCCATCAAACGCGTGAAAAACCGCTTCTCCTTCTCTGATAGGTTGCATCCGCGCGTCGATCTGAATTCGGATGTGCCGTTCCGGTAATGGATGATGCCTGAGATCCGCCCGGAAATATCGTCGCCAAACCCCATTATTTCAGGGCCTGCATACGTGCAGTTAATGATGAGGATTACCGGGTAGTCGGTACCACTGGTGGCTTTCAAAATCTGGTTGACGACTTTATTCTCCACTACAATCTCCGCTCTAGATGGACCGGCGTATCCCTCCCTCTCAATTCCCCTGCCGGGATCAAAGAAGCCAGCATGTGGTGTATCACTGTACATTAACTCAGTCTCCAGGCTCATCCGGGGCGTCGTGACCTCGATGAAGATGTCCCTCCCATCCGGGCGGACCCTGAAATCGAGGTTCTTGGGCTTATCCTTCGTGTTCTTGCCCTTCCGCGCCTGACCCCCGGGCGCCACATCCCTGTCCGGAGAGCAGCCCGCTCGCTTCAGTGCGTCGTAGACCTCAAGCTCAGAGGAGTAGTTCAGAAAGTCGCTCAGGAGTTTTCCACCGAACTCTGCGTTCGCATACTCGGGGTAGAGCTTCAGCCAGTTCTCCACACGCTGAAGTCGGTCCCGGAACTCTGCCTCCTGAACGGAGTGCAACAGGAGTCCACCAAGAGAAAATTCAGCGACCTCCTCGAATCTCTCTGAAGGTATCTTTCCACCATACCAGTCGAAAGCCACTCGGTAAAGCAAAGAGTTCCGTGGAACGATGCTGTTTAACGTTGGATAACTGGCGAGGTTCCGCAGTATGATCTCCTTCTCCTCGTCAGTAACCCCACAGGCATTGCGCTTCTTCTGCTCCCCATTATCTTCAGGGAGAGCAGATTTTTCCGCAGTCTGAGACATCAGTATTGCCTTATCGGGTAGGTTTTATAAACGGTTACCTTCTGTAGGGCCGTAGCCCCCTGGCAATCAACGATATCACTCCCCTCACCCCCCGCCCAGCACCCTCACGATCACCGCCACGACCCCGCCGACGATCCCGCCGGCCCCGGCGCTGATCGTCGAAACCCTCTTCTCCTCGCCGGCCTTCTCCGCGCGCCAGCCCTCCAGCGCCCGGAGCCGGTTCTCGAACTCCTCGTCCTGCGCCTCCATCCGCTGCAGCGTCCGGCAGATCCACTTCACGTCCCGGTTCGTCTCGTAAGACCGAGCTCCCGGGTGGCCTTATCCCCGGTCATCCTGGTAACCCTCCCGGAGAGCAATAGGATGTCGGAGAGAAAAAGCCTGACCGTAAGGGTTATATGCAGAAAAAAGGCGGAGCATTGCGCATCCGGCCGGAGGGTGGGGTGCCGGGTCCGAAAGCCACCCGGCCTCACCCGGTGAGTTCGACCTCGCCGGCCGCGAGAGGCCGGCAGCAAAGCCTGCCGCTATGGAATTCTTTCATCACGGCATCGATCTTTTGGGAAACTTCCGCGCTGTAGTACGCCTCACCGCACCGGTCGCAGATGAGTGCCGGAACGTCCCTGACGACAATGATCTCGTCCCCGACCCGTGCAATAAATTCGGTCTTCCCTTCCCGCAGGGTTCCTTTGCAGAACGTGTCTCTCTCCGGGGTCATTCTGCATCCTTTTCAGAGATGCCGGGCAAAATCGTCGGGATCGATCTTCGCCAACTTCAGAACTCCGCGGAGTGTGCCGATCTTCAGTTCGTCGTGCAACGGGACGACTGTCCCCACCTTACCGCCGGGCATCGCCTTTGACATACGCACATGGCTCCCGGTCCGCCCGCTGACGACGAATCCATACTGTTTTGAGAGTATCTTTATCACGGTCTCGCCCGATACCGGCTTAAGCCCGGGCACCCTCGGTCACCTCAAACGTCGTGATGATCGGCCTTCTCCCGTCTTCCAGCGGGAATTCTTCTAAGTACAACTCCGTAGCCTCTTTGAGGTTGGCTACCGCCTCCTCTACCGTCCGACCCTGGCTGACGGTGCCGACCTCCGGGCACTCCGCGATGTACATGTCTTCTTCCCTGTAGAGCACGGCCGTGAACGTCCTCATGATCTCACCGATAGAATAGCATCTCTCTTTGTGGTGATAATACTGACCGACGTGTTCGGGTGGTCTTATCCCCGGTCATCCCGGGAGCCTTCCCGGGGGCCAGCAGGATGCCAGAGAGAAAAATCTGGCTGTAACGCTTATATTCACGAATCCGGGCCCAATCCGCCCTCCCCGATAAAGTCAGGCTAATCCCCTCCCGGGTATACCCTATAATCGTCTGTCATATTCCCGGGAGCATGCAGGCCACGGAAGATGCTCCGCATCTTCCTGACAGGCACGACCTGGAGCGTTGTGCCGTGAGGAGTTACCAACCATGGCAGACTTCGTGCAGACCACCGTCAACAAAACGGCGCTCCGGGACCTCGCCGTCCCGATCGCCGACGTAACGTCGTTTAACACCCTCGTCCAGTCCGTCATCGACGACAACCCCTTCGGGTGCGTCGGGTATACCGGCTCCGACGGCCAGACCGTCGACCCGATCGTCCTCAACCGCGAGCACTACACCGCGAAGGTGGACTTCCTCGACGGCGAGGGGAAGCGGGTCGGGACCGTCTCGCTCAACTCCCCGACGATTGCCGCCTTCAACGCGAACGCCGCGGAGGCTCTCGCCAACGCGGCCCTCGCAACGGCGATGGGTGCAACCGATGCCGTCCGGAACGGCCCCGGCGAGACCTACTACGCTCAGCTCAAGTGCCACGACGCGTCCGGTGACGACTACTACGTCACCTTCACCCGGAAGACCGTCCGGATCTCGTCCTACCAGGACGATGCCATCAAGGCCACCGTCGAGACCTGGGCCGACCTCGTCCCCGCGCTGGAGTGAGAGGGGACTCATCCCCCTTTCACTTTCACGCCGCGCACGGCCACCCCTTATCACCATCCCCCTCTCCAGATCTCCCTATGACACACTCGCCGCTTCTCCGGAGCGACCAGACCCTCTTCCGCAACCCCGAGACCTTCGAGCACACCTTCGTCCCCGAACACCACCGCGACGCCAGGAATTCGCCTTCCTCCTCGGACCGGCCCTCCGGGATGGGAGCGCTCTCTCCGCCGTCCTCCGCGGCCCCCCGGGGACGGGGAAGACCACCACGGTCCGCCGGATCTTTACCATGGTCCGGGAGGAGACGCACCAGGTCATCCCGGTCTACGTCAACTGCCGGCATGATCACACCCCGCTTGCCGCCTACCTGAGTATCTTTGCCCAGGTCTGCGGCTACGCTCCGCTGGCCGGTAGATATCTCAATGTTATCAAGCAGGGGATCGCCGTCTGGCTCCGGGACCGTAACGCCACCCTCATCGTCTGCCTCGACGACGCCGACGAACTCATCCCGGCTGGGACCTACAACCTCCTCCCCGGCGGGACGGAGCTTCCTGATAGCAGCGTCGAGCCGCCGGGCCGTTCTGGCGCAAGTTGGTGTCCGTACCGGGACGTGTCCGGTTGGTGACGTACTACGCTGGAGGGGAAGAAGGGGAGCTATCTTTTTCGCCGGAGCCCACGATTGAATGCACCTTCACCGGGGGACTTTAGGCGATTGCTTCATAGTACGAGTAGATATTCCTCGGAATGGCCTGGCTGGTATGCTTATCCAGATTGGGATCGTACCGGGATTATCTCTGAAAAAACTTGCGAATAACTTCGCTATACCCGGCTGAAGTTCTCTCCTTCTCAGTATCTGGAGATCCAGGTCCCATAAGACAAACGCTCTCGACTTTCTGGTTCAGCGTTGGAACGTTGCACATTTTGTTGCACATGTGTGCCTCCTCCTCCATGTATGAGTATAAAACTTTCTGCTTCTCGGCAGTATCTATGCCGCTAAAGGGCATCTACTTTGGTAACAAAGATCATGTGCTATGCTCCTATATATGTTGTTCTGTTTATTGGTGGGCCTTTCTGCTGGGTGCAGTTTAGCACTATACGCCTCCCTGTGCGTTACACTGAAGCAATCCGATGATTATCGTAGCAACTGTTGCCATCACGCTGATAATAAACCCATGTGGTCTCGTGAGATGATATCCGTTCTGATAGTATGAGACGTATACGAAAACGAACGAGAGTAACATGCCTGCAAGGGTAAGGTAAACCGATAGATCAAGACTTATCGGAAAAACCCACTTGAAAATCGCAAACGTCGAAATGAGTGAAGAGGCGACGATAAACATGAATGGTAAGACAGTTGATAGTAGAAACGCGTCCCATGAGATTGCAGAGATGTAATTCAGTTCAAAAGAAAACTCTTTGGATTCTTCTTTGTAGTAATCATCTGGAAACTCAAAAAGCAAGGAATACCTCCAGTGGCCGTTAACGTTTTCCGACGCACTGTGGCACCTGATCTGATATTCACCGGCTTTAGCATCGTCTTCGTTTGATAGTCTGTACGTTGAACCTTCTGGGTTTGTATACATTAAATAACACTTTACAGCGAAACGGCAGGTTCTTGACCTGGGTCGTCGGCTCAGTATCCACCCTTTCGGGAGAGTTATGGTCAACTCGGGCTGTATTTGCTGCCCTTTAATCTGCATGAAAACCTTCTTTTTCGGAGAAAAGCAGAAATTAATCATCTTCGCCAACTCAGGATCCCCATAATAATTTATTATTGCAGGCTTCGGGATGGTATACTCAACCTCCATCTTTACATGTCGATAGAGAGCAGCTTCAGGGCCTGTTTTCCCGATGAGAAACGAAGATGATGGTTTTGGGAATGCGTCTAAATCGATGTTACACAGAGCACGATTTTCACGCCATATATACCCTAACTCCCTCAGTTGAGAATTACGTGCAAAAACCCTCAATCCATAAAAATTCCCGTTTTTCCGACACTCATTGTCGCTGGCGGCAGGCTGTAAAAAAGGGAGAATTATGGGAAACTCATTCTCATTGGTGATAAAGTCCATTACTTGTCTCATCGATTGAGTCGGTTCTGTATCATAAGAATCTGTGATGTGCCACCAGATTTGTTTCATGCACTTGACCATTATCGATCGTTATCTTTCATAATCTCAAGTTATTTATCGCTTCTGAAACGTTATACTCTCTAATTTTTCCAGATAGTGAGAAATTTCTGATATCGGCACTAAATCAGGATGGAAGTCCAGTAATTGCCGAGAACATGTTCGTTGAACCACTTATGTTTCCCCACTGACAGTCGCATCGCTAAATTCTCGGCGATAAACTCCCCTCTCAAGACGAGATGAAGAGCATGGAGAAGACCAAAACTGAGTTGTGCGCCCGCTTTGGGAAAGGGTTTTCGAAAGAATATGGATGGGCAGCAGATAGGACCAAGATAATAACATTCAAGGACCTTGAGAATGAGGTCGGCATAAACCACCTCCGCCCCTACTACAAGATGGCCAACATCTCGATCCACGCAGGTCCTAAAGGTATCCGGTTCTCGCTGGGGTCTCCGAATAACAATATCATCCCGGTAGGGAGCAAGCAACATGGGGCTTGCAGATCCGGGTATGAACACGGTAATCTCGCTTCTGAACATGAACACTGCTCTCTTAACTATAAGACCCGACATTGGCCAATTCATCACGTTGAAAGCGATGTCTTTGCTCGCGGACGAAGTTAAGGATGCGTTCTATCGGTGTTACAAGGAAACATGGGCCGAATACGAGAGAAGGAAAACTATGTAATACGGAGGAATGACGTGGAGGCGATATCCTCTGCTTTAGAATGGCGACCCTCTGCGATGACCTGGCCGCAGAGGAGACCGGCATCCGCGAGATCTCTGATCGACCTTCCAGAGACATTTCGTCTTCCGGTCCCGTCCGGCTGACAACGATCGAGAGGTCGTGCTTTCCTGCAATGAGCGAGAGTATCACCGGGGGGCAGGGGAACATGGTTGCCCAAGGAGCCTACCTGCGCGAGTACTCCTTATGAGCCCTCTCGATCGTCATGATCTTTACGATCTTGACGACGTTCTCCTCGTGCTCGATGATATAAAAGACAGTGAACGACCTGCCGATGTGGAGGCGATAGACCGCAGGAGGATGGGGATACACAAGTCTCTCCTTGTTCCCCCCGGGAAACGGGTCCTCCGCGAGGACCTGGATCTTTTCGACGACGATGCGCCGGGCTTTCTGGGGGAGTTTTTTCAGGAACTCCCGTGCTCGTCTCTCGATCAGAACGGCGAACACGCTCCCCTCTCCCCGGTGCCTCAGTCGCCCTGCAGGATCTCGTCCGGGTCAAAGGCTACGAACTCGCCGGTCTCCTCGATCTCGACGATCATCTTCCAGTCGCGGTAGTCCCGCTCGCGCCGGATCATCCTGGCGATCAGTTCATCGTAACTCTCCCCCGCCTCTTTGAGGTCGTGGAGGTCCCTCCAGGTGGGCTCTTTCACGGGGATGCGCTTGATCTGGGTGCCGGGATCGTTCGTGGCAGAAGACATACACCTCTGTAGGCTGGCATGCTATTTATTGATGTGCACATTTGCCAGATTGAGCACATGTGCCACAATGGGCAACGGGGACCTTTGATGAACAGATCGACATCCTGATCATCGGCGACGAGGCCCGGGTCGATCACGGTCGGGTGCCGGCACTGGAGGCAGAGACCGGTCGCGAGGTGCAGGTGACGGTCGTTCTCTACTACCGGTGGGAGCAGATGAAAGGGGAGGGCGACCCGTTCGTCGCGAGCGTCCTCGAAAAACGCATGCTCGTTACCGGGGTCCGCCTATGAGGTGGCGGGAGTGCGTCGACCGGGGGCTCATCCGCGCCGACCCCGGAGCGGTGGAGCGTCTCCCTGGTTCGCTCGCAGCCTGTGGCGAGGTCATTCGTCCGGGCCATTCAGGAGCCGCACCGCTTCTTCTCTGAGGTGTGAGATGCCGCCCTGGTGTAACACATACTAGAGTACGCCATCGATACCGTCTCTTCAAGCCGCTCGTTTTCGAACAGAATCTGTGCAGAAGTGAGATAACTCTCCGACTTCTTCCGGTACGCCTCCTGGACCTGAGCACTGGGCTCAACGATCTGGATCTTCCCTTCACGGTAGAGGTTACGCAAAAAGCGCTGCTTTTTCATACTAACGTTCAACTCCCTTCAGGATGACATGGTTCTTTACGATCTCCTGGATCAGCAGATTCTCCGGATCCCAGGGCCCGACCTTCACGCTGAGCCGCACGTGAGCTCGTTCCAGGTCTCGCTTCACCGTTCTGTCGTCCGTCTCGATGTAGAGATCGATATCGCTCTTCCGATCCGCGGTCCCCTTCGCATAGCTGCCGAAGAGCACGGCAAGCGGAATATCTTCTCTCTCCTGGACCGCCCTGACGATGGACCGAAGATGGGGGGCCTCCTCGATCAGGTCTCCGAGCGCATACCACTCCGCCACATAGGCATGCACCCGCACCTCAACGGTCTTCTTCAGGAAGTAGACCCTGTTCTTCCCCTCTATCCTGAAGTCGACGACATTCCCGTCCAGGAGACCGCTGAGTTTCCGCAGCACGGTGGTATGCGAGATGCCCAGATCCTTTGCGAGTTTGCGGGGGTGCGAGTCGCCCCTGAGCAGGAGAGCAACGATCTGGATGGATGCATTCTGTTCCACATGGAACATATTTCGACCAATTGGTGAA
>Ga0208462_1000860_pt1 | contig 24770 bp, 22 predicted proteins | sample AD_SCU001_MetaG_FD_184452 | JGI IMG/M metagenome (GOLD analysis project Ga0208462, IMG submission 184452) | Active sludge microbial communities of municipal wastewater-treating anaerobic digesters from China - AD_SCU001_MetaG (SPAdes) (version 2) | ecosystem: Engineered > Bioreactor > Anaerobic...
GTTTTCCCTGCACCGTTTGGCCCTACGATTCCTGTCCATCCTTCCGCAAGATGAACTGTGATGTCCTCAAGCAATGAGGATATTGCACTATCATAAGAAAAGGTAACGTTTTGAAAAGATATTGACACTGTTGACCTCCAAGCATGCTGTAACTAAACATACTGGACGTCCCATTCCCATGAAATCAGCTAAAATAAAAAATGCCACGTCTTAAACGTGGCATTCAAATCATAAACGCTGAAGCCACCCAAGATCCACGGAAACAGAACGCCATTTTTTGGATATTTTTAACGATCCAAAATGGAAACACGAAAATTTCGTGAAGGCTCGTTTCCGTTAGATTCTCAAGGGTATACCTCCATATAAATTTGCATTTAATTTAGCATCACAGGATGATGGCGTCAAGTTTTTCCTTTGATTTTGATAAAGCTCAGTGTCGTCATATCATCCAGTTTTGGCAAAAAAATTCCATTTACCTGCTCTTGTGGCAGATCCGGTACTCGAAATTCTTGGTGTGGGCGTTGCGCTGCCGGTCGATGTCGAACCCGGCGTCTCGGATGACGTCCAGGTCGTTGCTGATGCGCCGACCGAGCTGGGCGGGCTTCTTGTATTCGAACTCGAGGTTGAATTCCCGGCCAACCCTGCGTAGCGCCGCGAGCAGCCTTCCAGCCGACACCGGTTCCATGGTGTTCTCGTTCTCGAACCTAACCTGGTAGCGTTCGATGAACCCCACGACATGGTTTGCCCGGTCGTCCTCGCCGTAGCGGGCCTTCTCGTCCAGCTCCACCGCGTTCCGGTAAGCATGAAAGAGTGACGCCAGCGCCGTTGCGATGGGGTTCGACTCCCGCGCCATCTCCTGGCTGGTGTCGTTGATGGAATGGATCTGCTCGATGAACAGCGGGCTCAGATCATCGAGTCCGGTGGTCACCTCGTGTTCCTCGGACCCGGCCAGCATCATCAGGTACATCAGGCTCAGATAGTCGTTGCACCGGCGTTTGCCATGGGTCGGCATGGTTCGGTGCAGCAGGCGCATGACCTGCTTCTGGGCTCCGTTCCGGATCATCGCCAGCACATGGCTGGTCCGCTTCATGATGGCCGAGATGATCAGATCCCGGTTCTGCTGGATGGCGGAGATGACCTCCGATTCCAGAAAGCAGTCGCTGGCCTGGTTGGCGAGGTCGAAGTTGATGACGAAGGACCTCGACAGAATCTCCGAAAGCTCCCCGCACAGCGGCTCGATGCCGGTGGTGTTCAGTAGGCATTTGGTCCGCTCGGTGATGGTCTCGCTGTCGGTGCCGCTCTTGCGTTTCTCCTTGGCGATGCCGGTGATGCTGGTCAGCATGAAGGTGGTCAGATCCTCGGTCATCTGCTTGACCTCGATGTTGTCGAGGACGATGAGCGGGTTCTGCGAGCCGTCGGTGTAGTTCGCGGCGTCGGTGGCCTTCTTGTGCTGGGGCTCGCCGTAAAGCAGCGTCGAAGTGATTTTGCTGGCGGTGGTCTTGCCCGATCCGGCCGAGCCCTCGAAGCGGGTCATGGGCCGCGTCCCGGCAAAGTCGATCAGCAGGAAGCAGGAGAGCCAGGAAAGGATGAGAAAGCGATCTCCTTGCGGGCAGGTCATGTTGCCCACCAGCAGATCGACCAGGAGCCGGTCCGCCTCTTCGAGGTCGGCGTCGGGCAGGAATTTCAGCGGCTTCATCTTCCGCGAGCCGTCCAGGATGATGCCGTCCTCGTTGCCGCCGTTCTTCATGATCTGAATTTCGTCCGGGGTAATCTTGGCGATCTCGTGCTCCGGATTGTTCAGGTTGAAATAGACGGTGTAGGAGGCCACATCCGTGTGCAGCCAGGAAAAATGGTCGCGCACCTGGCCACGGATCATCGCCAGGCTTGGCAACACCTCGAAAAATGTTCGTCCGCCGTTGGAGGTCGGCACCATGCCCGTGTGCTTATAGAGCATGGCCGCGTAATGGCGCTTGCGGCCCCGATCCGGCGAATCCATCCAGTAGATGGCGTTGTCGAAATACATGAACGGCTCGCCCTGCAGGGTGTGAAAGAATTGGGCACCGTTGGCGTTGAACCAATCGTAGGCAGCCTCGGCCGCCAAGGTGTAGTCGGGAGCGCCGTTCTCCAGTTCCGTGTCGATCAGCACCTCGTCGACCCGGGCGCGGCATGATCCGGGCATCGCGCCGGACATCCGCTTGGCCTTCTTCTTTTCGTTACGGAACTCGACCTTGCGGTCCTTCTGGATGGCGCGGATCTGCTCTTTCAGGGTGGCCATCGAAACACCACCACCGATGCGCTCCTGCACCATCTTCAGCAGGCGGGCCTGTTCCAGCGGCGACTGCTCGGAAATCTCCCCCAGGATCGGTTCGAGCAGGCGGTTGCGTTCCTCTTCCTCAGCGCCCTCGGGCAGCGAGCGCACGCCGAACTCGATGGGCGTGCTGGCCTCGGCGAGCAGGCGTTCGAAATCCTCCCGGGTATGCCCAGCGGCAATGTAATCGTTGACGTCGATCTTTGCGGTGGCGAGAAGCGCCTCGGCCGCCTGGGTTTCCTCGGCGGGCCGTCCCGCCAGCAGCTTGGCCAGCTCCTTCGGCCCCACGCTCGCCGTCAGGCCGAAGCGTTCGGTCAGCTCCTGCCGGGCCGAGAGCTGTGTCTCCGACAAGGGCAGCGTCACCAGGCGAGTGTCGATCTTGTGTTCGGCCAGGGTGCGGGCGGTTTGCAGCGCCCCTTTGAGACCGGCCTGTGAGAGCTCGTTGTCCTGGCAGATGTAGACGGTTTCGACGCCGCGCAGCTTGGGGATCAGGCGCTCCCAATCGGCGGCCCGGATGCGGACGGTGACCGGCGACACGGTGGGCAGGCCCAGTTGCATCAGCGCCAGACAATCGGTCACCCCCTCGGTGATGATCACCTTGCCGGGCCTGGCCAGCAGGCAGTCCTCGTTGAACAGCAGCGCGTTGTTGATGAAGTCGGCGACGTAGGGCCGCTGGTGTTCGTCATGAACCGGCAGTTTCTTGTATTTCCCTTGCTCCCAGCCCACGTCCGGGGTCCACGGCGTCTTGCGGCCGATCATGAACACTACCCGGCCACGGCTCCAGTAGGGAAAGACGATGCGGCGCTCGAAAAATGGCGTCAGGCCGTCCTGGCTGGTGGGACGGAAAGCGCCGGTCGCGGCGAGCTCCCGCTTGGAAAAACCGTCCTCACCCCCGGTCAGTTGGGCGACCGCGCCGGACGCGTTGTCCGCGTAGCCGATCAGGAGATCGTCGATGGTCTCCTCGCTCAGGGCGTATTTGGATTTCAGCCAGTCGAGGACCTCCGGCGACTCTTTGAGTCTGGCGTGGTAAAGCCTGGCCAGCGAGGTCAGCGCGTCCTTGACCCGCAGTTCGAAGGCGCGGTCGGCCTCCGTCTGGGCCAGACGCTCCTGGCTGAGGCCATAGCGCGACAGCGGAGGCAAGCCCGCCTTCTTGGCGAGATAGTCCCGGGCCTGACGGTGGCTGTCCGGCATCGGACCAGATTGCCCGGCGGTGACCGAGCCCGTCTGAATGAACTCAACGAGCTGCAGCACATCACCGCCGACTCCGCAGCCGAAGCAGTACCAGCCCTGCTTGTCGAGCATCACGTGCAGCGACAGACGCGACTGGCTCTGATGGTTGGGGCAGTCGCACATCAAGCGCTGGCCGGTCTCTTGGGTGATCCGTCCCGGCAGGAGTTCCCGGGCCACGTCACCGATGTCCATCTCGGTGACGAGCCGGTAATACTCCCTGACGTTATCCGTTCCGCCCATACTCATTCGGCCTCCGCGACACGGGCGAAATCGGCCTCCGCGTGCTGGGCGGCGTCCAGAAACAAGGGCAGGAAGGTTCGGCGGTCATCCACCTGGCAACGCTTGGCGCAATTCTGGATGCCCCAATGGTCACCCAGGACAATGGCGGTGCGCCGGGCGCGGGTCACCCCGGTGTAGAGCAGATTGCGGTGGTGCATGAAGGAATGCGCCTTGTGGACCACCACCACGGCGCAGGGGAACTCGGAACCCTGGGTTTTGTGGATGGTGAGCGCATAGGCGAGCTGCAGGTCCTGAAGGTCGGGCGAACCCTTTTCCATCTCCACCGGCATGCCGTCGAAGTCGATGACCAGGGTGCCGTTCGCGAGGACATCGACCACATAGCCGATGGCACCGTTCATCACATTCAGGTCGTAATTGTTCCGGGTCTGGATGACCTTGTCGTGTTTGAGAAACGGAGCGCGGCGGCCCATAGCGACCGGCGGTACCTCGGCGTTCCAGAGCTTGCGCTGGATGAGCCGCTGCAGTTCCTCGTTCAGTTCCTTGGTGCCGAGCGGCCCCTTGTGGGTCGGCGTCAGCACCTGCACGTCCTTGATGATGTCGAACCCCAGGGCGTCGAGCCGCTCCTGAAACAACTCCAGCAGGAACGAGCGTGCCGCCATCGGATCTGTGAACTGATCCACCAGATACCAATCCCGGCATCCAGATACCGACGCCTCGCTGGTCTTGCGCACTTCGCCCTTGAGAACGGCGGTGCAGTTCTCCTTGAGGACGCCCGCCTGGCGCACGACCTTGTCGAGGATGACCGTGGGGATGGCGCGTGTCTGGATCAGATCGCGCAGGATGTTCCCTGGTCCCACCGGCGGAAGCTGGTTGTGGTCCCCGACCAGCAGCACCGTGGTCCGCGACAGGTCGACCGCCTCGAACAAGTGCCAGGCCAGGGGCACGTCCACCATCGAAAACTCGTCGACCACCAAGACGTCGGCATCGATGGGATTCTCCTTGCTGCGCGAGAAACCCTTGCCGTCATAGCCGAGCAGGCGGTGAATGGTGGTGCCGCTACGGCCGCTGACTTCCTCCAGGCGCTTGGCGGCCTTGCCGGTCGGCGCGGCGAGCACGACCTCCAGGTCGCTCTCCTCGCAGATAGTGTTGATGACCGAAATGGTGTAGCTCTTGCCCGAACCGGCTCCACCCGAAATCAGGCTGATGCTGTGGTGGAGGGCCGAGTGCACCGCTTCGAGCTGCTTCTCGTTCAGCGTTGATGCGCAGCGCCGAATCAGGGCATCGAGTTTCTTGACGGACTGGAAATGCGGGTTGGGTGTTTCGGCTTGGCCGAACAACGAGGCCAGCTCCCGCTCCATGCGGACGATCTCGGGCAGAGCGACCACGAAACGCCCGCCGTGGGAATCGCAGGCAAGCGCCTGTTCTTCGATGAGCGCGTCGAGGGCGCTCTCGATACGAACCCGGCTATCCAGGGCATCCATGACCAGCAGCAAATTGGCCTGGTCCACCAGATCCTCGTATTCGATCCAACAGTGGCCATTGTCCAGGGCTTCACGGACGCAGAAATTCAATCCGGCCCGGATACGAGGGGTATGGTCCTTGGGGGTTCCCAGCTTGCGGGCGATCTTGTCGACCTTCTTGAAGCCGAATCCCCGGATCTCCCGAATGAGGATGTACGGGTCTTCCTTCAGGATATCGAGGCAGTTGCCGCCGAGTCTTTCGACCAGGGTGGTGACCTGATGATGGGTCAGGCCGAATGCCGACAGCCAGGCCATGACGGTGTTGACGCTGCGGTTCTTCAACCACTCGTCACGCAGCCGCCGGGCCGCGTCCAAGGGCAGCCGGGCTTTGAGCGCGATACGCTCGGGGTCACTCAGAAGTGTTTCTTCAAAGGCGTCGCCGAAACTCTCGACGATCAATCGGGCCTTGGCCGGACCAATGCCCTTGATCTCCGGATGGTTGGCCAGATAGTGGATCAGCCCCTCCGGATCGAGTTCGAGGTCGTGCTCCATCCCGTCGACCTTGAACTGACGGCCGTATTTGGGATGGGTGGACCACGACCCGAGCAGGACCACAGGCTGATTTTCCCGGGCGAACATATTGCCCGCAAACTGGACTTCCTCACCGGTCGGGGTGAGCAGTCGGCCTGCGGAGAACTTGGGTCCGGCATAGTAAACGCGCTCTATTCTTCCCCGGAGTCGCGCCGGGTTACTCTCATTTCTTTTTGGCATCTCGCGATCCTCCGGTGAAAACGTGTCAGGTACTCCTCGACAAAACGGCAGGCGGCCTGCCGGTCCGAGCAGAAGTAGACGGGGACACCGAAGTCGACGACGATGGAGGCGACCGTTCCGATCAGCGCGTGCGGGTGGGCATCGCTGCGGTAGCGGCCATCGACCAGATCGCGAAAGTTGCATTCGACAACCACACAGGCGGATTCGTAGGCGGATAGCTTTTCCAGCTCGCGGTGGAACCGCTTTCGCCCCCGGATGACGGTGGAGACGAAATCCGTCAGGGATTTACGCTCCACCGCCACCCGTTCCTCGAGGCCGACCAGCGAGTAATCACCGGCGGGCAGCGCCTTGCGAACCGCCGAAACCTTGTCGCTATCGAAGCTGTAGGGCTCCTGTTCGCGGGTGTCGACGACAACGGTGATCCGGTCCATCATCAGAACGGGATCATGTCGTCCATCGCCGCGCCGGGAGCCCCGGCATCGTCGGCCATGACAATGCGACGGTTGAAGTAGATGTTCTCGTTTTCACCGCGAGTGCGCTTGGTCACCTCAAGCTTAATGTTGAGAAGCTGCTCGAGATGGCCCGGCAGATCGGAGAGCTTCTGAAGCTGCAGCCCGCAGGTGTAGAGGTCCTGCTTGAGCCACTTGATGTTCTCGTTGCTGGCCATGACGTTGTTGCGCCAGAGCAGACGGCCCTTGTGGGTCGGCGCGAGAATGCGCAGGGTCCACTTGAGCATGGGGTTGCCCGAGGTCTGGGCGCGGGTCAGTTCGACCCGGTCGACGTTGACCTGGTACTTGCCGTCGGGGACGGCCTCGAACTCGCGTTCCTCGACTTCGGCGGTTTCAAAGGCGTCGTCGAACTGCGCCAGGTCGAGGTTGCTGCTGGATTGGTTTTCGTAGTGTTCCATGGTCGGATCTCCTTACTGTTGGGGTTTCGCCGCCGCACTCGCGGTCGGCTCCGGCTTCGGCCGGGCGGCACTCGCCGCAGCTCCGGCTGCCGTGTTGTTGAACGCTTTCATGAAGCTCGAAAAATCGAGGGGGATGACTTCGGGGAGTCGGCCGGTGCGGTCACCGGCGTCGTAGTTGGGACTGGGCTTGGTGCGCATCACGCGCTGCCAGACCGGCTTGCCGTCCTCGCCGGTTTTCATGTCCAGGTCGCAGAACAGGATCAGGTCCACCACACCGGTGACCAGCTTCCGCGCCTTTTCCGGCAGCGTCGGCACGATGCGGGTGTGTTTGCCGGTCCGGGTCTCGATGTCCCGCTCCTGGGAGTGGGAAATCAGGATCAGCCCGTAGGGCAGGAAGGCGAGCTTGTTGATGACGCGCTGGAACTCGTTGTTGATCAGCGCGTAGCCCTTGCCGTAGCCCAGGTCGGATTCGTGCTCGATCTTGAATTTCTTGCAGACGTAGTCCGAGCACATCTTGTAGGCGTTATCCACCGTGTCGACGACGATGGTCTTGAACTCGTGCTTGCCCTCGGCGATTTCCGCGCAGGCCTGCAGAAGATCGTCCCAGCAGGTGATCGGGGTCTGAAACACCTCCAGGGCGTTCAGGCCCGGCTCGGTCGCCAGGAACAGTGCGTCATCGGCCTTGGAGCACCAGGTGCTCTTGCCGATCTTGCTCGGGCCGTACACCAGAGCGGTGAGGTCCGAGAGCGTGTGTTTGGGTTTGCTTTTGGTCTTGGGAAGCATGGCTTCGTCTCCTTATGGTTGGGATTTCAAAACACCGGAGCGGCGTCTTCACCGGCTCCGTCCCGCAGCTCTTCGTGCGGGGCGATCCGTTGGAAATGGTTTTCGATGACGTTGGGGTTGCCGCCCGAGCGGCAGAGCTGGAAGTAGGCGCAGGGCCTTCCGTACTGGAAGCAGTAGCTGGTGTTGCGGTAGAAGGTGTCGCGCCGACGGGCGTCGAGCATGGCCTTGGAGAGTTCCCACAGCTCCGCCCGCAGTTCCTCGAACTGGTCGCGGGAGATGTAGAGCACCTCGCGGTGGAACATGCCCGGCTCGAGGTACTTCTCCTGGAGCCGCTGCTGGAAGGTGTCGTCGTCCTCGGGCAACTTGCGCTTGGCGCTGCTCTTGCCGGTTTTCGACTTGGCGATCAGCTCCACCCGGCGGGCCTCGAATTCGGCTTCGGTTTCACCCTTGCCCTGGCGCAGCTTGGCCTTGACCAGGACGTTGTAGATGATGCCGCTGACCGTGATGCCGAGGGTCTGCTCCAGGTACCAGGCGTAGAGGATGATCTGGAAATCGGTCCACAGCCGCTCCAGGTAGCTGGCGTCGATCTGTGAGGCGGTTTTGTGTTCCAGCAGGAAATACTGGCCATCCTGGCGGACGATGCCGTCCACCTTCCCCGCGAGGATGAAACTGCGCGAGGTCGCCCCGGTCGCCGGGTTGACGATGGGGCCTTCGAAGGTTTTCTCGAGTGCGACGACCTCGAACTCTTCAGCCGGGTAGTGTTCCGCATAGGCGCTCATCATGGCCCTGGCGAGATGCCAGTCGGCCTGTTGATGATCGTCCTGCGCCCGGTTCGGATAGGTCCGGTCGATGTGGTCGAGGACCTTGGCCAGATCTCGCTCACCGTGCCAGCACTCCAGGCAGTCGTGAATGACCGAGCCGAAGGCCAGATTGGGGTCGCGCTCGAGCGGCACCAGCTCGTCGATGTAGCGCCACTTGCAGGCCATGCGGCAGTTGCGGAACAGCCGCCACATGGAATAGGTGGTGGTCATCAGCTCGCTCATACCGCCACCCCCGCTGTAGCAGCGGCGGGCGCTGCGCGATGCTTGGAGGCGCAGGCGCAGCCCGACGGTTGGGTTCGTTCGATCAGGACCGAGCGTTCGCCGTACTCCTTGGTGGCGAAGCCGGTAAAGATGCGGGCGAGATCACTGCCGACATCGGTGGAGGCGTCGATCACGCAGGTACGGCGGGCCTTGTCCAGATTGAACCGGCTCTCCATCCGCACACGGGAACGGCCATGCAGGCTTTCGACGGCCAGCATCGCCAGCATGAAAGTGTCTTCCAGTTCCTGGGCCGGGACCGACTCGTCAAAACGGTACTTGTAGGTGTCGTGAGTCATGGTTGAACTCCTCTTTTGTTCAGGTTCTGATTTCCGAGGCCCCGGATAGCCGCACCATGCGGCACGGTGCTTACTTACCGGAGCCGGAGTCGATGCGTCGGAGATCACAGGTAGTCGGTAAGGCCAGCCTCGCTGAACGCGTCCCGCAGCTTGCTCAGCCGGTCGTAGAGGGTGGTTCTGGGAATGCCCATCTCCCGGGCGATTTCTGCCATGGTGCTGTCGTGCAGGCGCACGCACAGATCCCGGAGTTCTTCCGGCAGCGAGGCGATGGCCCGGTCGAGATCCATGCGGATCTCATGGGCGAGATGCTCCCTTGTCTCGCGGGTGCCGCTTCCCAGAGAGCCTTCGCTGTCCAGGAAGTCGATCCGCTCGGTGGTGTCGCCTTCACCGTTGTCGAGGGGTTCGTTGAGTGAGGTTTGGCAGAGCCGCCAGTCCCGGCATTGGGCGAACCGGGCCTCCAGAATGGTGGAGATGTGACGTTCGACGATCCGGGCCATGAAGGTGGTCTTCTTGGCTTTGGCGGGATTGAAATGTCGCATCCGCTGCAGCAGATCGATCATCAGTTCCTGTTCGAGGTCGGGTCTATCGTCCTCGGTGAATCCGGCCTTGCCTACGAGTTGACGTGCTTTGTGCCGAATGAGGTCGGCGGCATACTTGTCGATGCCGTCGTAAGAATTCTGTGAAACCATCGGGGCCTCCTCGGAGCGAGGAGGAGGTCCGCGTGGGTGTCGGCACGGGCCAGATCACAGGACAAAGCTGTCGCGTGGGCGAAGGGGTCGCAGGTACGCCGCCAATTGCCGTATTCGGCTCGGCGACACCCACAACAGCCTCCGCCATGCGTCCAGCTTGTTGTCCAGTGTCTAAGGGTTCAGGTCGTTACGTGTTCAGGCTGCCCGTTCCTCGATGCGCATCAGGAACGGGAGACCGTGCTTGATCTCGAGCAGGCAGACTTTTCCACTGCCCATCTGCGCGAGGTGCTCCAGCAGCGCCACGACCTCTTGCTTGAGGATGAAGTCATCCTGGTCGCGCTCGGGCCGGGGACCGCTTTGTCCGCCCAGCTTGATCTCGCGCTCGATGACCGTGTCAGGGGTGAGTTCCGGCTCGCCGTCGCGGACCGGAATGTTGGTGATGCGGCCGAAGTTGATGTCCTGCATCAACTCGATGAGTCGCCGCTTCGGTGGGGTGAGATGTGCTTTACTTGTCTGGTTCATGCCAAACCTCCTTCATTTCTGGACCGACCGGGAGACAGGTCCGGCATGAATTTCCCGGGTGGCGGTCGTGAACTCTTTGTGTTCACCAGACCTGTCACCCTGCTTTGGCGAATTTTCGTTGCGACCCCGAAAAACGCCCTGGCTCAAGAAGGAGGAAAGCCCGTAAGGCTCTGATTGGTGGTGGGATTACAGAGGAAAATTTTTTTAACTTTTTTTGCCCGGCCCCAGTGAAATTTCACCGGGCGGGCCTCCAAGACGCAAAAAGCCCCGATCCAGAATCCTGAATCGGGGCTTTAATTTCGCTTGGATATTAAGGGTGGTCAGTAGACCTCGGCACCTTCCGGGAGGATGCGGAACTTGCATCGGTAGGTCTTTGTATCCTTGACCCATTCGATGGGATCATCATCGAGCCGGAAAAATTCACGCAGGTGCTTCGACAACTCTTGCTTTTGTTTCTTCAGTTTGTCCGAGGCGTATCGGCTGTGCCAGTCGATCTCGCCACTGGAGTTGGCAAACCCCTCAAGCAATTTCCATTGCTCGGTTGGATTGCCATTCTTCCTGCTCGCCATTCCCATTTGCGTATAGGTGTATCGACCGCTCTGGTCTCCCGCCCATATTGTGACGGTATGGCCATCGCGGAACTGAATCTTGATTTGTGGCCATGTGGTGCCCGGCGGTGTCATGAAAAACACTGTGCCGCCTGAATCCGGCCCAGGCACCTGATCGATAAGGGGAGCGAATATCTCAGTCTTGTCCCGACAGGTCAGGAATCGTGGCGCATCACCCAGGTACAGATCTTCGTTCAGCGCGACGAAAAGGCTGTCTTTCTGCGCCAGCAGTGTTTCAACTGCAGGACTCAGATGAAGGCGCGTGGGCGCTATTACAACAAAGGGTTTGGGGGTCGAAAGGCATAATGATCGGACGACCTCTACCAGCGCGTCCTTGCTGTCCTGCATTGTCAGCACAACGGGGAAGTCCATCCCGGCCGTGGGTATGAAATCGCCCAGTCTCCATGTGTGGGGCAGGCCATCGAGTTTTGCCTCTCGGTGTTCAATTCCCATGGCCGTGCAGATAGCGCCATTGATGGCTGACTGCTTGAGCCGGTAGATCAGCGTCTGCCGTGGAGAGAGTCGGATGGCCGCGTGTTCTTTTTCGATGCAGACGGCTCGGATGTCGGTCTTCGCATGGGTGATCACACTACGTGGGCATCCCAGGCCACATTCCGTCGGGCAATCCACAGCGGTCGCGTGATTCTTGGTCAGTTGAAGAAAATTGTCCCGAAACAATGGATACCGGTCCCAACCGGAGAGCGCCTTATCCCAATCGAACAGCGCCGTCGACTTTCCAGGCAATGTCTCCAGGTATGCCCAGAAGGGGTCACTCATCCGAGGCCCCTCCGGCTCCGACAATAAAGCCCCTGAGTCCGAGCCAGCGTTCGATAACCTCGGCATCACCATCCCGCTTGAATTGCGCTCGGTTACCTGAACTCAAGGTGACCGACCTGGGCGTCTTGGAACCGTCGAATTTGATCTGGAAGCTCGCCTTGACGATCTTGCCTCCAGCGGGAAGGGTCTTATCCCGATCTCGGAGAGAAGCGAACATGTCCTCGGATCGCCGGATTTCTATATCCTTGTGTGCGCCACCCCAAAAAAACTGAACCTCTTTCAGTCTGACGTATTCAATGCCTTCCACGTCGTCACAAAGAAGCGCTTCTTCCCCGATCTGCCGTAGCGGCTCGAGGTCGAATCGGCTGCGCTCGCTAAAGAACTCTTCGTTGCCGAACAGATGCAGCCCGAATTTCTTCCGGTAGAGCTCCTTCTCGCCCTTGGTTTCGGCGTTCATGCGGATCTCCCCAATGACGGGGTTGTAGGCAAGCACGTCGAATTTTTCAGGGCGGAAGTACTGACTGGTGGACTCACCGGCCTCAATGACCGCCTCACGAGCATAGGGTTTCCCGTGGCGCACGAGGAACCATGTGTGGCCTTCTTTCGGATAAACGAACACCTTGGAATACTTGCCCCGACGCTTCTTAGAAAACCATTCGTCAAGATCGGCTTCAAGGGCCGCGAGGGTTTCCTCCGATGGCAGCACGAAATCTGGCAGCGGGTTTTTCTTGGTCTTGAAATACTCGAAGGACCTGACGTTCATGAAGAACTGTTCGGCGTGTACCTTCTCGATGATTTCCCGATCAGCCATCCAGACCTGTATAGCCAAGTCTGCCGGTGCGGCGTTCTCCCCAATTTCCACGTCGATGTCCGTTCCAGCGATCTCATCCTGAATGGAGTCGAATCCTTCAGGAGTCGAAACTTCATTTACATAGAACAAGGCCTCTGCAAGGTCGTCTGGAGTTGAGCCGTCCGGGGTCAGCAAAATGTGACTGAGCGCGTTGTAGTCCAGGCCATCTTCCTGCTGGACTGGTGGCAACTCTACGCCGCGAGCTGAAAAATAGGCGGCATGAGGCTCCAGAAAGGCAATGAGATGCTTCCTGTCGATTCGCCGGAGCATTTCCGGCTTCGAAAAGCGGCGTAGGTTGAAAGTTGCCATTAGTTACTCCTCTCGTTTTGTCGTTACTCCTTGTTGTCTTTATCCTTTTTTACATCAATATCCGTTGGTGAACAACAACAGCAATTCGCCGCTGGATTTTTTTCTGGAGGCGAAATTTTATCTTCATTTGAGTCCACTTCTTCAAGCTCCAGTGAGCAACAAGAGGATTTTTGTCCGAAGATTTTTTTGAAAAAGCCGGTCTTTTTTTCGTCTTTCATTGGTTTTCTCCCTTTAAATTCGAGGTTAGAGAATTGTGTTGAAAACGTATCCGCCCGCGACTGCTGTTGTCCAGATGACAATGACGATTGCGCCAACCAAACGTTTTCTAAAAATACTGGCCAGCATGGCCATTTCGGGTATGGCCATGCCTGCTCCACCGATAATTAAAGCAATAACCGCTCCCATGCTCATGCCTTTTTGCGACAAGGCCAACCCAATCGGGATGGCTGTTTCGGCCCTGATGTAAAGCGGGACGCCAATACTAGCCGCGATAGGAATTGCAAATGGGTTGTCTGGTCCGGCTATGTTTGTTACGAAGTCTTGAGGAATGTATCCATATATTCCAGCACCGATAGCAACACCAACAAGAAGATAAATGAGGACCGCTCTGAAATCACCCCAGGCGGAGATAAATGACGCTTTTAGTTTTCCGGAAAAGGTTAATGGACTGTTCCAAGAATCAGAGGTGGCACCACAACAGCTCGGTTTGACTCTGATCTTTTTCACATAGTGCGCCCCACCGATTTTTTCGAGAACAACGCCGAAGAGCATCGATCCCACAAAAGTGACTCCGAAATAGAGCAAACACGCTTTTATTCCCATCAGTGCCCAGACCATACTGATAATGATGGGGTTGAGCAGAGGTGAAGCGATGACAAATGACATAACCGGCCCAAACGGTGCCCCGGCATTCAGCATGCCAAGTGTCATTGGTATAGTTGAGCATGCGCAAAAAGGGGTGAGAGATCCAACTACGGCACCCAAAAAGTTGCCCCATATCCCCCGACGCGAGAGCCACTGTCTGAGTTTATCTTGCGGTATATACATTAATACCAGCGCAACAATCGTGCTGATGCCCAAAAAAAGCACAGTCAGTTCTGCGGTGATGATCAAAAAATATTGAATGGTACTGATCAGGTTGTTCATTCCAAAATCCTCCTTATTATGGTTGACGATATCAACTTTTAGCGCAAAAAAAATCAGCCCTTCAGGGCACCTGCCATTGATGTAAGCAACTTAACGATGTCTGCCACTGAGTGCTCTGGCATCTTTGCGGCAATGATATGAAATTGTTCCATATAACGTGAATTAGCGGACGACAGAACACGTTCTCCTGACTTTGTTATTTCCACACAGCAGACCCTCGCATCTTCATGAGATTTAACCTTCTGGACATATCCTTTCTTTTCAAGCCGGTTAACAATTCTGGTCGCGCCGCTTTTTGTAAAGCCAAGTGAATAACCAACATCTTGCACCGCGCAATGGGATGTGGTGGAGACTTTGTCCAGTGCTATGAATTCGGGCATGGTAAGGTTTTCACAGCACTCGCCATTCAAACCCTTGGGACCAAAATGCCAAGCAATCTCGATTAATGACCTGCTTATATCTGAAATCGCGCTTTTCGTCATGTGACCTCCAGTTGAGTGAATCGCACCAAGTCCCCTGTCGAACCTTTATGCAATGTCAGAGACAGTATAACCCTAATGGTTGATGCTATCAACCTTTTTGAAGAAATAATCTCACACCTGATTTCCGACACTTCCATGAGCCCCTCGGTAGGTAATGCCTGAAGAAAGCCGGTTTGAAACCGGACGAACAGTTAGAAACCAGATAACCGACCAGAGGCGGAGCTGAGGCGGTTGTGGGTGCCATCGAACGCGCATCCCGACCGCCGCCGTTTTCTGGCATCCACGCCATCCAGCCCCCCGGTCCCACCGGAGGTGTTCGATGTTGGATGTACAGGAAATGAATGATGTACCGGGGTTGGATGACCTTGGCAAAAGCGGCAAACCCGGCCGCCTGTCGGGTGAGGCGAGGCTCCAGTCAGCCGCCTCCATTCTGGCCACGGCGATCCTGCGCCGATTGGCAAAAAACGCATGTGTGGGCAATGAGTTAGAGGTTTTCAAAGATTCTTCCCCTGTGCTCGGAGAAGGACTTGATTCATTGCCGGAACAGAGCATTCATTCATGACAACTCGTCCGGAAACCAAAATAAGGAGTTGAAAATGAATGAGTTACAGAACGCCGCCACCGGCGGCAAGATCCAGGACCGAACCCGAAACTCAGTCCTTCGGCAGATGGCCCTGCTGCAATCCATGTCCCTGGAGCAGCTCCGGGAAAAATGGCTCGACCTCTACGGAGAAGAGCCGCCCCAGTACAAAAAGCAATTTCTCATCAAGCGGCTGGCTTATCGCATCCAGGAGCTTTTCTACGGTGGGCTGTCCGAGCAGGCCAAGGTCCATCTCCAGCAGGCCGCCAAGGAGGACCCGGTAGCCACTGTCAATCGACGCATCCCCGAAGAGCGGAAATCGAACGAGGCGATCCTGCCCGGGACCAGACTGGTGCGGGTCTGGAACGACCGGCGCTATGAGGTGATCGTCCTTGCCGATGGCTACGAGTTCGAAGGCCGCACCTTCCGGTCGCTCAGCGCGGTGGCCAGGGAGATCACCGGGACCAGGTGGAACGGCAAGGTCTTTTTCGGACTGAAGAAGGTTTACGGCAGAAAAGCCGAGGGAGGTTCGGATGCTTGATAACAGCAATGTCGCGCCGGGCAAAAACAAGACCATGCGCTGTGCCATCTACACCCGCAAGAGCCATGAAGAAGGTCTCGAACAGGAGTTCAACTCGTTGGATGCGCAACGGGAATCGGCGGAACACTATATCGAAGCCCAGAGGATGCGGGGCTGGACGGCTCTGCCGGATCGCTACGACGATGGTGGATTCTCGGGCGGGAACATGGAGCGCCCGGGGCTGCGCCGACTGCTGGCGGACATCGACGCCGGGAAGATTGACGTGATCGTGGTCTACAAGGTCGACCGGCTGTCCCGCTCGCTGCTGGACTTCATGAAGATGATCGACCTCTTCAACGAAAAGGGTGTCAGCTTCGTCTCGGTCACCCAGCACTTCAGTACGACCGACCCTACCGGCCGGATGTTTCTCGGCATCCTGATCACATTTGCCCAATACGAGCGGGAGGTCATAGCCGAACGTATCCGGGACAAGGTGGCGGCAGCCAAGCGCCGGGGGAAATACTGCGGCGGCGTGCCCATCATCGGATACGACGTCGACCGGGAGAACAAGAAGCTGCTGGTCAACCCGGATGAAGCCAGGACGGTGCAGTACATTTTCCGCCGCTTCATCCAGATCGGCTCGGTCAAGCGGCTTGGCCAGGAACTGAACGAACAGGGATACCGCACCAAGGCATGGACCACCAAGAAAGGCAAGGTACGCGAGGGCTCCGAATGGAACACCGGTCATATTTACCGGCTGCTGAACAACCGGATCTATATCGGCGAGATCGCCCACAAGGACCGCAGCTACCCTGGTGAGCACGAAGGGATCATCGACCGGGCGACCTGGGACAAGGTTAAGGCTATTCTGGAGGACAACAAACCGGTCAAGGTTTCCATGGCCAGAACCAAAATGGTCGCCCCGCTGAAAGGCGTCATCCGCTGCGGCCACTGCGGATGCGCGATGGGACCGACCTACGCCCGCAAGAACGGCCGCCACTACACCTATTACATCTGTCAGAAGGACAGCAAGCGGACCGTGAGCCGGTGCCCGCTCAAACGGATTCCCGCCGGGGACATCGAGCAGGCGGTAATCGAGCAGTTGAGCGCCGTGTTCCGCACACCGACGCTGGTGGCCAAGACCTACTTCGCGGCCCGGGACATCGAGCAGGCAGAGCGGGAGCGGTTGTTCAAGCAGAAAGCCCAACTCGAGATGGAGCTGTCGCAGGCGCGGGAGCAGGCACTTGAACTGATGAAACCTGGCAGCGATCAGCCGGGCAAGGCCGAGATGCTGACGACCGTCAACCGCCAGGCGGTCGAGCTCTCGAAACAACTGACTCACGTGAGCGAGCGATGCAGAGCCTACCGGGGGAACAGCATCACGGAGCAGGATGTCTCGGAGGCCTTCCAGAATGTCGAGGGCTTCTGGGAGGACCTTTTCCCGGTGGAGCGAAACCGGCTCATCCGCCTCCTGGTGGATAAGGTAGAGATCCGCGAGACCGGAATCGACATGGAGCTGCGCACCAACGGGCTGACAACGCTTATCGCCGAGCTGGCCGGTCTGGCATGCGAAGTCACCGAACGGAGGGCAAGCCGATGAAAATGAAGCCGACCATTACCGTAGCCGACAACGGCAACCTGCAGATCCACATCCCGATGTTGATCCGGCGCATGCGTGGCCGCAAGACGGTCATCGCTCCCCAGGCCCTGGATGGAGAAATCACCGGAGCGCAGGAACCGGTGCAGTCCGCCATCCTCCAGGCGCTGGGAAGGGCCTTTTCCTGGGCCGACATCCTCGAATCCGGCCAGATCAAGTCCATCAGCGAGCTTGCCCGTACCCTCGACGTTGATGGCTCGTATGTAGCCCGCATCCTCAAGCTGACGACCCTGGCCCCCGACATCGTCGAAGCCCTGATCAACGGCGAGGAACCCAACGGGCTCTCGCTGGCCAAGCTGACCCAGACCTTCCCCGAGGAATGGGCTGAGCAGCGCCGCCAGTTCGGCTTTGTTACCGACTGACGACCGGACCGGAGACCACCCCAGAGAGCCGACCATCAGCGTCGGCTTTTCTACTTTGGGGGACAGGAAACCGGAGTTGACCACGCTTCTTTTCATGGGCGAAGCGGGTGATTTCGAAAAAAACGTCCGGTTGCGGCATCGAGCGATGACCTAAGACAACCGCCCAAAACGGCAACCAGCCGCAAACCCATGTCAATCAAGGATGTAGCTTTCCGGACGAGCTTCGGACTTGGTCCGGAGAAAACAGAGAATCAGGGGCCAAACAGAGAAAGAAAGGCGGGAAGATGGGGAGAATCGATGGAGCGGAGAGGTGCTTTGGAAAGATGTGAAACGGGCGCAAACCCTTTAGAAACAAGGGGAAAAAGAAAACCCGTCACCCCGGAGAACGACCCCAGAGAGACGGGTTTGTCTTTTCTAAATGGTGGAGGCGGCGGGAGTCGAACCCGCGTCCGAAAACCTTCCGCTGCAGCTTCTACGTACGTAGCCTTCGTTTTAGAACCTTCACGCTGGATTGCTCCCTAAGGCCGGATCGTCACCGCGCTAGCCTGTAAGTATTCGCCTCACTCCGCCAGGCAAGAAGTTTGGCTATCCTGTCTTTATGACGTCCTAGTCCAGCCGGCAGGCAAGCCGGGTAGAACGTTAGCCGTCTAAGCGGCTAATGCGTAATCGTAGTTGTCTGCGATTATATGTTTCCTACCTGTTTAACGAGGCCTGTAGGAACCTCGGTACGCAACTACAACTTCAATTGTCCCCGTCGAAACCGTGACGCCCCCATAATTTTATTTATTTCTAAATTAGTATATTTAGTTAATGCGCATTTGTCAAAGGAAAGAAATTTAACGCCTATTACCACTTATTGAGAAACCTTTGAAAGACAGCCCCTCGCTTCTTTGAGGAGAGAAGCAACGCGGCAATAGAACAAGGGGTTGCAACCCCTTGTTCTGCTATAGATTGCTTCACGGAGCCTGTCCCGAGTAAAATGAAGGGTTTGCAATGACATATATGCCGTTTTTCTAAAGGCTCATTGAATATATGTTCTTCTTCCTAAATTTTTATCAATTTCGATTTGAAATCCCGGGCCAGCGTGCGGCGTTCTTCGCGCTCTTTGATATCGTGGCGGCGGTCGTAGATTTTTTTACCTTTACCGATGCCTATCTCCACCTTTACCTTGCCGTTTTTAAAATAAAGCTTCAGCGGCACGAGCGAAAGCCCCTTCTCCCGCGATTTACCGTAGAGTTTTTTGATTTCCCTTTTATGCAGCAGAAGCTTACGCGTGCGCAGCGGATTGTGGTTAAAGCGGTTGCCGTGATCGTAATGGCCGATGTGCATTTCCCGCAAATATACTTCATCGTCTTTCACCACCACGTAGCTGTCTTTTAAATTAGCTTTGCCGCTCCGCAGAGCCTTGACTTCCGTGCCGGTCAGGACAAGCCCCGCCTCGTAGGTATCGCCGATGTCGTAGTTAACGCGCGCCGTCTTATTGGAGGCGATTAGTTTTTGTGCTGTGTTTTCTTTTGCCATGATTCAATTCTACATTAAAATCTCTTTAAAGCCATTCATTTTTTGGGCATCGCCGGCAAATAGTCCGGTTTAATGTGGTTCATCGCCGTAATTAGATTATGGCGGATGTCTTTGTTGTCGCGCTCCAGATCGCTTAAAAGCTTTTTGATAACGGTCCGCCGCGAATTCTCACTGGACGGACACGCATTTTTCACCGCCGGAAACTGCCGCTCCCGGCTGTATTTTTTAATCAGTTCCTCCCGCAGGTAGGCCAAAGGGCGAATAATATGCAGCTTTCCGCCGAATATGCTTTGCATCGGCATCATTGTGCTGATTTCCCGGCCATAAAACATATTGATAAGCAGGGTCTCTATGATATCGTCCTGATGATGCGCAAAAGCAATCTTGTTGCAGCCTTCCTGCTCTGCTATCTCAAAAATTCTTTTGCGCCGCAGCCGTGAACACAAAAAGCAGGGATTTTTTTTATTATACTCGCTGTGCGCCAGTAGGCCGATGTCCGTTTTCTCCAGCACATGGGAATATTTATTATCCCGCAAATATTTTCCCAATTGATTATAGGCAATATAGTCCGGATCAAAACCCATATCGATATTGACGGCGACAAATGAAAAACCGGGCACAAAAATCATCGGCGAGTCCAGCAAATCCAGCAGGGCGAAGCTGTCTGCACCGCCGGAAACGCCGATAAGCAAGCGGTCGCCCTCTTTGATCATATTGTAATCCAGCACAGCCTTTTCCAGCCATTTTTTTAAATGCAGGAATAGCTTTGTGTTTTTCTCTTTTTTTACGTCGCCAGTCTGCATAGGTTATAAAAATTTCTCCTTCGCCAAGAAAGCTGTCCCTCTTTATCTGAGTTTGTCCGGGGATTCAAGCCTTGAAATACTGCATACTCTCTGCTATAGAGGCAAAAAAAAATCAGGAGAAGATTATGCCGGAAATTATTAATATTCACGCGCGGGAAATCTTAGATTCCCGTGGAAACCCGACCGTCGAAGCGGAAGTCAGCACAATATCAGGATTTACAGGACGGGCTGCCGTTCCCTCCGGCGCCTCCACCGGTGAGCATGAAATGCTGGAACTCCGCGACGGCAATAAAAAAAGATACAACGGCAAAGGTGTACAAACCGCCGTCAATAATATTCTGCATAAAATCGGGCCGGAAATAGTCGGCATGGATTGCCGCCGACAGCGCGACATCGACTATGCGATGATTGAACTCGACGGCACCCCCAACAAGGGAAAGTTCGGCGCCAATGCCATCCTCGCCGTATCAATGGCCACCGCGAAAGTAGCGGCGGAAATCTCCGGGCTGCCGCTTTACAGGTATGTAGGCGGCGTCAATGCCAAGGACCTGCCTGTGCCGCAGTCTAATATTTTAAACGGCGGGCAGCATGCCGACAACAATGTCGACATTCAGGAATTTATGATCATGCCCGTGGGTGCGCCTAATTTCAAGGAAGGCATCCGCATGAATGCGGAAGTTTTCCATGCTCTGAAAGCCGTTCTCAAAGCCAAGGGCTACAACACGGCGGTCGGCGACGAAGGCGGATTCGCCCCTAATCTGCAGTCCAATGAAGAAGCGCTCAGCGTAATTATGACCGCCATCGAAAAAGCAAATTACAAGCCGGGCAAGGATATCATGATCGCCCTGGATGCTGCGGCCAGCTCCTTTTATTCCAAAGGCAAGTATGTGCTGGCGGCGGAGAAAAACCCGCAAAAATCGGCGGAGGAAATGGTTGCTTTCTACGCCGACCTCGTGGCGAAATATCCCATTATCTCCATTGAAGACGGTCTGGCGGAAGATGACTGGGCCGGCTGGAAGATTCTCACCGATGCACTGGGCGACAAAGTGCAGATCGTCGGCGACGACATCTTTGTGACTAATGTCAACCGGCTGGAAAAGGGCATCGGCCTGGGCATTGCCAACTCCATCTTAATCAAGCTCAATCAGATCGGTACGCTTACCGAAACACTCGCCACGATCGAACGCGCAAAAGAAGCCAATTACACCTGCGTGGTCTCGCACCGCTCCGGCGAAACTGAAGATACCTTTATGGCCGACATCAGTGTGGCCACTAACTGCGGTCAAATCAAAACAGGTTCGCTCTCCCGTTCCGAAAGACTCGCCAAGTACAATCAGCTTTTAAGAATTGAAGAAGAACTGGGCGATGCCGGCAACTACCGCGGCCGCAATGCTTTTTACAGCATCAAGCAGGAAGCAAAAGAAGTAAAGGCAACAAAGACAGTCAGGAAGAAATAATAAATTTTAGAACAAGGGGTTGCAACCCCTTGTTCTTGGCATAAAGAATGATGGGTAAATGAAGTTCACATAACGCCCCATATCTAACAACGTTAGGCCGGAAACTTTCCGGCCTTTCAGACTGTTCAAAAATGCTTAGATGCAAGGCACGCGAAGACCGAGGAGCGGAGCGTACTAAACGTACGTGAGCATCCGAGGGCTGAAGCGCAACGCCGCAGATGAGCGTTTTTCAACAGTCTGCTACAGAAATTTGAAAAGGCGCCGGCGCAAAACTTCCATCTCCGCTCTGTTTTCCGTAAGTTTGTAGGCAACTTCTTTTTTCCCGCTTTTTTCTTCCTCGACGGCGCAAATAAGATCGGCATCCTTCAGAAACCGGATCACATTCGTGTAATTGGATTGCGAAAGAGCCTCCGCCCGCAGAACTTCCCCCTTGCTGTACATTCTGTCACCCAGTGCCCGGATTTTTTTCAGCCAGTCCTTCTCGGTGTGGCTGGTTTTTTTCAAATACAGGCAGCTGCGCAGAACAATCCAGCACGATTCCAGATAATTGTGGATCAATCCGGCGAAAGATTTGAGTTTTATTTTGCCTTTTCCCTTTACTTCGATCCAGACCTGGCCATCCCGCTCCGACGGTGCGATCATTTTCCGGTTATGCAGATACGCCAGCACGTCGTTGACTTCGTCAACATCATCTTTGAGTTCATCAAAAATGAATTCATTCCATAAAAGACGCTTCAGAAATTTATAATCACCCATTATCCGGGAAAGCGACATGAAGTCGTCTTCGTTGCTGTTGACCATTGATGTGGCGACAAAACACAAAGGCACGAAGAAATGTAAGATGTTGTTTTTGTAGTATTCCAGATTGAGCCGTTTACTGCTCTCCAGGGAATAGACAACTTCCTGCATTTCTTCCACTTCATCTTCTTCGGCCTCTATTTTGGAAATTATGCCGGACTGGGCGAAGATATTGAGGGCGTCGGCGATTGCCTTCGTCTGATTGGCGAAAGTCGCCGCAAATTTAACTTTTTTTGTGGACAGATATTCATAAAATTCACGCAAAACATCCGTCAATTCTTCATGGGAAATGCCGCGGTGATCGGAGCTGAGAAGGCCGCAGGCCACCAGCGCAAAAGGCGTAACAACCGATACTTTGTTGATTTCCAGGACAATTTCATAACCAATTTTGCGGTACAGTCTCTGCCTCTCCTCCTGAGTCATCCGGCTGATTTGTTTTTCTCTTTTTTCCAGGTAATCCTTCATGATGATCGGTTCACCGATGTTGATGTAAACCCGGCCGAAGCGTTTACGCAACACCTTGCCGCTCTTGATCATGTCCGCCGTGTTTTCCTGGACTTTGGGAATGCCGGTAAGTTCCTTCAGGTACGATTTTTCTTCAATCACCCGGTCATAGCCGATGTAAACGGGAATGGCGGCCAAATTATCGCAGTACTTTTCTTCATAGGCCTGCAGAACCATGGAAAGAAGCCCGTACCTGGGCATTACCATTTTGCCGGTGCGGCTGCGGCCGCCTTCAATGAAGAATTCGAGAGGCAGACCTTCCCGCAAAAGAGTCGCGACATATTTGGCAAACACTTTCCCGTAAACTACATTGCCCCGAAAACTGCGCCTCAGAAAAAAAGCGCCGGACTTGCGAAAGATATAACCCATGGGGAAAAAGGACATGTTGTTGCCCGCCGCAATAAACGGCAGCTGAATATTATTTTTATAAAAAACATAGGACAGCAGCAGATAATCGATATGGCTCCGATGACAGGGAATAATTACAAACGGCATCTTTTTGGAGATGTTGCGAATCCCGGCCAGGCCTTCCATATCCACCAGGATGCCGTCATAGACGGTATTCCAGAGCCAGGTGAGCAATTTATCCCAGAGCTCAACGAACATTTCATTGTAATCAGCCGCAATTTCATACAGATAGCGGCGGGCGTCCTTTTCCACGGAAGCCCGGTCCCTGTTTTCCTCCGCCGCGTACTCATCAATAAATTGATTGACCGTATTGTCGGATAAAACCATGCTTATCAGCTCCGCCCGCGATTTCAAAGCCGGACCGACAATACTAGCCTTTTCTTCTTCAATACGGCCGATTAATTCTCCCCGCAGCTCCCGGCCGGCCGCCCGAAGATCTGCATCTTTATTTTCATTTAAATAATCCAACAGACTGACAGGCTCCGCCGGAATGACGAAGGCTTTTTTGGAGTACCGCATAAAAGTGATCAGACGGCGCAAAGGACCGGTATGCTCCGACTGACCGAAGAGGATATTGATCAGACTTTCGTTTTCCTTTTCCCTGCGGCGGCCATAGGCGACCATTACCGGCACAACAAAAATCGGAAAATAAACCTTCTGCTGGATTTTGAGCAGCGTGGTGACAGCATCATCCGAGCGATTGTTTTCAACAAATTCAGATTCTCCCAGATGAATGAGAACGCTTTTTCCGCCGGCAACTTCCCGCTCCAAAAAAGCCAGCTCATCGGCATGGGTCTTTTCCCTTTTCTCAAACAGCCGCCGGAAAGATGACCAGAAAAGCTTCAGCATCTGCGGCAACGGCTGCCAGAAGGACATTTTCATGCCGTGGCAGTATAACGGCCTCGGCAGATAATTGCGTCCCGCCAGTTCAGAAACTATAAGACTGTTAAGTTTGCTTTTTTGCCGAATCGCATAAACGATCAGACCGTCGGCGGCCAGCGTTTTTATTTTTTCTACATATTCATCGGAAATTGATACGCGGGAAAGAAATGTTTTGGCCAGCTGAAATCTTAAAAAATCCTGCCGGTCATAAAGGCAACCGGAATAATATTCTTGATCTTTTGCTGGCGAGTCTGATTTTTTTTCTTTCAACATTATTCGGCATTGAGCTCCGATGGAAATACCCGGCCGGCTGGTATTCTGCAGCAGTTTTGCTCATAATTCCGGAAGCAAAAATCAATCTTCGTCTTTTTGAAATTCTTGGGGAAAATGCTGCGTCATATAATCCTGCACGTAGGTACGGACATCTAATGCGACACTAAAAGACATGGCTTTTTCCAGCAGAACTTTTGCTTCTTCCAAGCTTGACTTTCTTATGATGCGTTTGATTCGGGGGATGTCCAGATGGTTCATGCTCAACTCATCCAGCTCCATACCCAAAAGAATCAGGCAGCACAAAGGATCGCCCGCCATTTCTCCGCACATGGCGACCCGTATATTCACCTTATGAGCTTCCTCGACCACTTTCTTTAAAAGCCTTAAGACAGCCGGATGCAATGGCTCGTATAAATAAGTCAAATGTTCGTTGGAACGGTCGATGGCCAAAGCGTATTGAATGAGGTCATTCGTCCCGATGCTGAAGAAATCAACTTCCCGGGCCAGTTTGTCGGCGATCACGACGGCGGAAGGCACTTCAATCA